>Ga0123356_10007962_pt1 | contig 10550 bp, 10 predicted proteins | sample TergutEmb28metaG_2_FD_92546 | JGI IMG/M metagenome (GOLD analysis project Ga0123356, IMG submission 92546) | Embiratermes neotenicus P3 segment gut microbial communities from Petit-Saut dam, French Guiana - Emb289 P3 | ecosystem: Host-associated > Arthropoda: Insects > Digestive system > Gut ... | reverse complement strand
TGGGCGGCGCGCGACGGCCGGTCCGACGTCGCAGGACTTCGGTGGGAGGACGTAGCAAGTCACCCGCGATCCTGGCGTTCACGCACGTGCAGTTTCGCGTGGAGCCTGGCAAAAACCGCCTCGCCGTCCTCCATCCGACCGGCGCGCGCGGCGGCAAGCCTGCTCACGTCCTGGTCAGCTTCGAGGAATATCTGCGGCCGACGAATCGTCGTCAAGGCGATCTCATCGATGATCTTGGGATGCCTGAAGGCGTCGAGGATGCCGTCCTCGAGGTCCCACCAATGAAGGATCGTGCCCGCCCGGCGGACTTCGACTGATTTTCCTGCCCGACACCAACGTCAGGCTCTCTCAGCCTTGCGACGCAACTCCGAGACTAGCATCCCCGGCGCGCGGACCTTCACGCCGCGACCGTAATTCTTCTGCAGTGATCGATAGTTCAGCTTCTCCGCCTTGATGGTGTTACCTTGGCCGAGAATGCGGTTGGCAAGCTGCCCGTGCGCGCGCTTGCGACGCTGGGCTAGCTTGCGCTCGAGCTCGGCCTTGCGGCACTGCCGGCACCTGTAGCGTCCGGAGCGCCGCCAACGCTTCGCTCCCTTCCGGGCCGTACCCCTGCGAAACCGCCCAATAGTACCGCGCGTGCAGGAACTCTCGCGGATGGCGCTGAACTGAACTGCGGCCTCCCGGCGACACCAAGTTCGTACGCCGGAGTGTCCTCGAGGCAGATCGCAGTCGGACGCTGACCCTGCCAAGCCAGGCGTCGCAGCACCACGAGGTCAAGGCCCTCGGCGTCGACGGACAGCAGGTCGAGGTGCTGGCCGGGCGCGTACAGGTCAAGTATATACGACAGTGGCCGGCCGACGACCCTCTCCGTGGCCACCTTGGTCCTCGCAACCGCTTCAGCGGTTTTCGGGTCGATCGTGTTTAGGGTCGCGTGTGCGAACCGATGGTAGGTCAGCGTGCCTGCGTTTGCGGCGATACCAATGATGAGATGCCGGCCCAAGGGACGCACCTGTCGAAGAGCCGCGCGGTCTTGTGGTCCCGCTCGATGGTGAGACCCTGCCGCCCAGTAAACACAGCTCCCGGTGAATAGAGCTTATGAGTATTGCTGCCGACGCGAATTCCGCACTTGGCCCGGAAACACCCGGTGACGCCATCACGGTCCGCTGCACCGGTGTTGCGGCGACATGCGCCGCAACAACCGTCCAGACGCTACAAATCTCCGCCGCGCGACTTTTCGGCGTCGAGCCAAGGACCTTGCACGGATGCGCCGAGGAGGCACAGCGATGCAGCAAGCAGGACGAGATCCTTGAGAAGAAACTGGCCGGGCGCGGCCGAAATTGCCGGAAATCCACCCGCCATCGGCTCTGCTACGCCAGGCGTGGTCAGGAAGAAGCTGAGCGTGATGAGATAGGTTGCCGTGGACATCGCCGCCCCTAGGGCGGAAAAGAACGGCTTGACTGCGCCAGCGATGAGCGCGGCAGCGGTCGAGAGCTCAAGCACGCCAATAACGTAACTTGCGCCCCTGATCCCGAACAGAACATGCAGCCAGCTCATGAAGGGGCTGTGTGCGATGAACGGAGCGATGCCGTTTGCTTCGTACGCGGTGAACTTCATTCCACCGAACCAAAGAAAGATGACGACGAGAGCCCATCTGAGGAGCGCCAGAAGGGAGAGCGATCCAACGCGTCTTTCAGCGACTTGCATGCGGATCTGACGTGCATCCAAAGCCCAGAACGCGTTCATTGCCTCTGGAGCGCCCGTGTCGAGCGTGGTCAGGGTCTTCAGCTTGGTCATGTCATGCATCTGTGTGGCCTCCTATATATGCGTGACGCATACATATACATAGAACGGAGAGGCGGGTCTCGCAATGGCATTGAAGACATCACACCGACTGGTGAACCTCTTGGGCGCCCTGGCGCTGGGCGTGTCCGACCGGATGCGTTCGGCCGTCGCCGAGGCCATGCCGATGGGAGGAGAGACGGCGGCGGCGGTGATCGTGATCGGTCACGCGCCAACCATGTCCATCGATCAACTTAGCCGCATTCTGCGGCTGTCGCACGCCGGTACGGTTCGTCTCGTCGATCGTCTTGTCGAGCGGCGCCTCGTCGAGAAGCGACCGTCGGCCATCGACCGCCGAGTCATGAGCCTGGCGCTGACGACGGACGGTTGGCAGCAACGGGACGAGCTGCTCGCGCTGCGGCGTGCCGCATTGACGACTCTGCTTGATCGGGTGGCAGCCGAAGATCTGGCTGCATTCGAGCGCGTAGCCGAAACGATCGTCGCCGCGCTGCCCGAAGATGCGCTCTCCGCGCTGACGACGTGCCGTTTTTGCGACGAGCGTCGCTGCACCGATTGCCCAATGGAAGCCTTCGGAACGCTGGAACCCGCCGGCGGCCCGGCCGCCGGCTCCTAAGGCTGCTTTCCGACACAGACGAACAACGCAAACAGGAAGCTGCAAAAGACCACTCATCTTTTTCTGGCAGCACCCCCAAGGTGAAGGGACTGAGGGCGGTGAAAACCCCACCTAGATAGGCCGCGAGAACGAGAAACACGATGGCTCCTCAGGAACCCCGCCCAGGCACGAGCACGGGATCCGGCCGGAACTCAGCGGGAAACACCTTCTGCAACGCCGCGATCTTCGGGAGATCGAACGTTGCGATATACGGGCTGTCGGGATGCAGCGTCAGAAAGTTCTGATGATAGGTCTCGGCCGAGAAAAACCCTGTATCGTGTGCGACTACCGTGACGATCGCTTTAGGGAACACCCTGCTCTGCTCGAGCTGCGCGATATACGCCTTGGCGATCCGGGCCTGCTCGGGCGTCGCCGCAAAGATCTCCGAGCGGTATTGTGTCCCTTCGTCTGGATATTGCTTGTTGAGCTGCGTCGGATCCGTTGCGACCGAGAAGAAGATCTGCAGCAGATTGCCGTAGGTGATGACATGCGGGTCGTACGTGATGCGCACCGATTCAGCATGTCCTGTGGTGCCGGTGCTCACGCTCTCGTACTCGGCCGTACTCGCCGCGCCGCCGTCGTAGCCGGAAACAGCACCAAGGACGCCGCGGACATGCTGAAACACGCCCTGGACACCCCAAAAACATCCACCGGCAAGCACCAGTGACTCGGTTCCTGGCCCCTTCGGTGCTTCATCCACGACTGGAGCCGGCAGGCGCCGATCCAGATCGGCGCCTTTAGCGACGGTCTCGCCAAAGGGAGCCGCGAGATAGATGCAGAGCAGGGCTACCACCGCGACAGCCGAGGCACGCCACAAGACTTTGGGATCCCACATCAGATTTCACTCCATCTTCAAGCGGCTTTGAAGGCGAGGGCGACACCGTTCATGCAGTAGCGAAGGCCTGTGGGAGGCGGTCCGTCAGCAAAGACGTGACCGAGGTGTCCACCACACTGGCGGCAATGGACCTCAGTGCGGTCCATCCCGAAGGTCGTGTCGTTGCTCTCTGCGACCGCATGGCGCAGCGGCTGCCAGAAGCTCGGCCAGCCTGTGTGGCTCTCGTATTTCGTGGCCGACGAGAAGAGTGGCAGCGCGCATCCAGCACAGAAGTACGTTCCATCCCGGGTCTCGAAGTCGAGCCGGCTCGAGAAAGGGATCTCGGTACCCTGGCGTCGCAGCACGTCGTAGGCCGCGGGGCTCAGAAGGGACCGCCATTCGGCGTCCGTGTGCGTCACGGGAAAGACGGCGGCCTGCCCTGCCCTGGCAGCTCGGTGCCTTGGCAGGAGGCCAAGTAGTCCAGCACCAGCCAGCATCGTCGTCCCGAGCAATCCACGTCGCTTGGCCACAGCCCCACCTCAGATGATCCGTCAGCCAGTTTTTTCGAAAGCACGGGTGGCGTGGTTACAGCTTGCGCGCCCCCCGATGCGACTTTGAGCGAGCCCCAGCGCAGCTACCGGCACCCGGGCCTCGCCCGACAAACACGACCAGCGAGCAGGTGTGTCGTGTTGGCGGAAACCAGCAGAAAAATGCCCGCGCGTTGCCACGGCACACTCCTGTGCACCTTGCACGCTGGCCCCCCTTTTTGTCATAAGCCAGGCATCATAGCGTGGATCATGGACGTTATCATCTCCGGCCGCTCGGCCAGGAGAGTGACCAGCAAAAGGGCGAAGGCGCCGACGATGGCCGAAGCGATGCGGACAGGAGGGTGTTCGGCGGCGGCAATGAGGGAACGGAACGACATCGTGGTGCTCCTTGCGGGCCGGCACTCATTTATGCGGCTCGTATAAGGAGATTCGGAAAATCTGCTCGGCGGTTACAGGCATCCTCCGGTCGCCGGGGTACAGGCCTGATTCTGGTCGATCACGACTGGTGCTCCCGAAACGGGATGGGAGACCCCGAAATAGTGTCGCAAGCGACTGATCGACCAGAAGTGACGGACTCCGGTCGTGATGATGGTCAGCAAACTTGTTGGCCAGCTCTTGCCGACAACGACCCCGGCCGTTTTCAAGTGCGGACCGCGAGAGCAGCGCCCGGTTGTCGGATGTGCGCCGTCGAGGGGAACTGCATGGCACCTCGTGGCCGACTCCGATATACAGGCTTTTGGCTTGGCGGAACGCTGTCGCGTCGCTCAAGACCGGGGCCCCGTCGCACGCCGGATCTCCCGTGGCGATGGCTGGCCCATCGGTGATGTCGTCTGCCGACTCGGCGTTGCTCGCCGATGGTCCGATTCCCGACCGGCGCGGCAACTCGAATTGTACGGCCAGTTCGTCGGCGACTGGGACGCCGATATCGTCACACACACGGCGGACGGCGTTGCTCATCGCGGCCAGGGCGAGATTCACTTCGGATGGCTCCTCGAGGGCCGCGCCATCCATTGGATGATCCCGATGCGCAAGGATCGCGTCTCGGACGCGCCTCTGTTATGCCGGTCGCCGGGAATTGGTATGGGACAACGCTACGGACTTACGATCCCGGCCTCGATGCATCGCGCATTTGCTGAATCGATCCGGCGACAAATGCGTATCGCCAGCAAATCGGCAAGCGCAAGGGAGCCGATATCGTCCAAGACGGGACGACCGAGACCGGAGCCTTATCGCGTTGGAGCTTCACCGAGATCACGCCACGGTCGTTTCACTGGAAAGGCGAAGCCTCCCTTGATAAGGGAAATACATGGCGACTTGTCGTCGAAGTGTTCGCGCAACAAACCCCAAATCCCGGTAGTCGAGACTAATGTAGCAACCGTCAAAAGGGACTGTCATGAGTATCAGCCAAGCTGAGAAGGCCGGCGCATTTCGAGCGTTGCATCAGGGGCCAGGCTCGTTCGTCATTCCTAACCCTTGGGATGCCGGTTCGGCACGCTTGCTCGCCGGCCTGGGTTTCCAGGCGCTCGCCACCTCAAGCGGTGCGAAAGCCGCCGTGCTGGGAAAGCGGGATGGCAAGGTCACGAGCGAAGAAGCACTTGCCAACGCCAAGATGATCGTCGAGGCGACCGATCTTCCCGTTGCCGCGGACCTGGAGAAGGGCTTCGGAGATGCGCCCGAGGCGGCGGCCGAAATCATCCACAAGGCGGCGGCCGTCGGCCTGGTTGGCGGCTCGATTGAGGATGCGACTGGCGAGAAGGACAACCCGCTCTACGATTTTCCGTTGGCCGTCCACCGTGTGGCGGCCGCGGTTAATGCTGCGCGCACGTTACCCTTTCCTTTCACCTTAACCGCGCGAGCCGAGGGCTTTCTGCGCGGTCGCGCCGACCTTGACGACGTGATCAAGCGCCTACAGGCATTCGAAGCGGCCGGTGCAGATGTGCTGTTCGCCCCGGGCCTGCCCGACCTTGCCGCGGTAGAAAAGGTGTGCCGTTCGCTCACGAAGCCGTTCAACTTCATGGTCGGCATCCCCGGAAAGTCATTTAACGTGGCGGAGCTGGAGGCAGCCGGAGTGAAGCGCATTAGTCTGGCAACATCGCTTTACCGGGCCGCGATGACAGGGCTGCTTGAGGCAGCGCGTGAAGTGAAAGACAAGGGTGCCTTCCGCTACATTGACCGCATCATATCGACCGCGGAACTCAATTCCTTTCTGCGCGAGTGACGTCTGTGTCAGCATCCAAGCTGTCGTCACCTTGGTTTTCACCGCGCAGTCCTCCGCAGGCTTATCAGCGTGCAGAGCCTCGATAAACGGCTTTACTCCAGGCAGAGAGTGAGAAAGCATCAGTCTAGCCCCACGGCAGATTGGCGCAGCCGCACGGGCAGAGCAAAGGGGGCGCAGCGCGCCGTCCAGGACGTCTGGATTTCCTCCGCTTAGGACGGATTTGTGCGAGTTCCGGAGGCACAATTCGGTCCGTCCCCTAATCAGTCCCCGTTTCGTGGCCCCGCACCCCGGCCCGGAGCACTGCGGCTGCCACGCCCCCCGCCGAGGCCAGCCCGGAGCGCACCGCGGCACATGCGCGGCCCCCGGCCCGATCCCGACGCCCGGACCATCCCGACCGGGCACCGTCCGCCGAGGCTCGTTGGCCCGTGGTGCGCGATTCGGATCGCACCACCGGCAATTTTTCCACCAGAAAAAATAAAAACTGCGGTTCCAAAACTCGTGCCGCGTGGGTCGGTGATGCTGGTATCGAAGCCAGCGCCCGCCGTTCCGTCGCGTCATCTACCAAGGCCCGCTCACGCGCCCTCGTCACTGGTGGCCGCGTCTCATACCAGCCGCCGGGGCTAACTAATGACCGCTGCAGCTTGCGGTCTACGACCCGTCACCATCGGGACATTCGATCGAAGGGATCGACTCCTGATGAACAGACGGATGACCTGCAGCGGTCACCGCCTGAATGTGCAGGCCGTGGCCACGGCCGAGGGCATCGTAATCAGCTACCCGATCTCACGATGGTAGTGCGCATGCTGTCGTGCCGGCTCTCATCAACTCTTCTAGCAGCGCCTTGGCGTCTTTCAGATCGGCGGTGTCGAAGCCTTCTGTGAACCAGCTAAGGATGGGGGCGAGCATGGCCACCGCCTCTTCGCGCCGGCCCTGCTGGCGGCGTAGGCGAGCGAGGCTCATCACGCCGCGCAATTCCCAGGACTTTGCGTTCTGCCGGCGCGCCACGTCGATGCCGTGCTGCATGGCCGTTTCGGCCTCGCTCGCCGTCCCGGCGCCGGCGAGCAAGGCCTCGCCCCTGAGCCGATAAAGCTCCGCTTCAAACGACGATCCACCCATCTTTTCGACCGCCTTCAGCCCCGCGGCGACCGACGCGAGCGCCGCTTCAGGCTTGCCGTTCGCCAATTGCGCGTCGGCTTGCAACGCCAGCAGAATATGTGGGGCCAGCCCTAGACCCAAGCCATCCACCGCTTGGCCAATTTGGGCCAGCCCCTTTTCGCTTTCACCGGAGGCGCAGAGCGCCCATCCTCGTTCGCAAAGGCCCCATGCCTGCCACTGTGGGATGCGCTGCTCCTCGCAGATCCTCAAATCCCGTCCGGCATAGTCGGCGGCCGCCGATGGCTCATGGCGATAGATGTGAACGAGCGCGGCGTAACACAGCGTTTGGGCGAGGGTAAACGGGCGCCCGAGCGTCTCGGCGCTTGTTAACGCCGACTTCAGCTCATCGAGGGATCGATCCGGGTACCCGAGCATCCAGGAAATCTGCATCGGGAAGAACTGGCATTGCACGGCGGGATGGGACCCCGGCCAATCCGGGAACTGCATGTTCGGATCGAAGAGCTCGAAGCCCCGCCGAAAGTGCGCTAGCGCCGGCTCGAGCTTCCCCTGGTAGAACAACGTCACGCCGAGCGCCATGTACCCGCCGACGAGACGGGCTGCATCGTCAAGCCGTTCGGCGACCCGCAGTGCCTCCTCGGCAAAATGCTGGGACTTCTCCATCTCGAGCAGGTTCAAATGGTAGAGCTGCAGGCCGCGGAGTGCTGTGAACTCGCGTGAGTGATCCCCGAGCTGCCGACAGAGCTCCGACGCCCGCGCATAGGTTCGACCGATGTCGGGGTGGCCCCAGCCTCTGGTCGCGAACAGGGCGGGTCCAAGCGCCGTTTGCAGGTCCAGCTCGAGCTCGACCCGCTTTCCCCCATCCGATAACGCGTCGACGAGAGCCAGGCCTCGGCGAAATTGGCCGATCGCTTCGACGTTCGCCGACTTGCTCGCTGCGGCCACGCCGGCCTTGTGCCAGTACGCGATCGCCTGCGCGGGATAATTCGCTTGCGTGTAATGATGCGCGACCAATTCCGGCTGCGTACGCGCCACCTCGGGAAACCGATTTTCAAGCAGCTTCGCAGCACGCTGGTGATATTGTTGTCGGGTGACCTTCAGCAGCGACTGGTACGCCGCATCCTGGATCATCGCATGCTTGAACAGGTACGCGGCCTCTGGCGGTGTTCCGCGCTGAAAGACCAAGCCGGCATCGACGAGGCGTTGGAGTGCGTCCTGGAGGCTTTCTTCAGCGAGTTCACCGACCGAAGCTGTCAATTCGTAGGAGAATTCGCGACCGATCGCGGCTCCAATCTGGGCGACCGCCTTTGCTGACGGGCCGAGCCGGTCGAGCCGGGCCATTAGCAAAGCCTGCAACGTCGCCGGCACCGCCAACCCAACCGAGGGAACCGACGAGACAATCTCCCCACCGCGCTCGGCACCGGCTTCGAGCACTGCCCTGGTCATCTCCTCGACAAATAGCGGCACTCCGTCGGTGCGCTCGACAATCTCCGCGATGACGTCCGGCGGTAGGAAGCCGGCGTCGCCGACGAGACGCTCGACCATCATCGCGCCGTCGCCCTGCCTGAGCCGGTTGAGCGTTATCACTGTGACATGCGCTTGGCCCACCCAGGGCGACCGGAACTCGGGACGGAAGGTGGCTGCCAGCAGTACCGGCAGACGATCGATTCGCGCGAGCACGAGGTCCAGGAACTCGCGCGAAGTCGGATCGATCCAATGCAGGTCCTCAAAGATCACCAGCACCGGTTGCATTCGGGCCAGCTCTTCGAGCTGCCGCAGCAACGCGGCAAAGGTGCGCTCCTTTTTGCGCCGGGGGGTCAGCTCTAGCGGCGCAAAACGATGACCGCCTGGCACCGACAACAGTTCGGCCACTAGGGATACGTCCCCGATTTCGGCTGCAGGCGTGAGCAGCGTCTCCAATTTATCTAGTTTTTCCTCGGGTCCATCGTCGCGCTCGAACCCCGCAGCGCGTTCGAGCTGAACGATTATCGGATAGAGCGCGCTGCTTTGGTAATGTGGCGAGCAGAAATAGCGCAAGCGGCTATGCGGATCGGTGCTGATCCGCTCGGAAAGGGCCGCGGTGAGTCGCGATTTGCCGATGCCCGGCTCACCTGACAGCAGCACCACCTGTCCTTCGCCGCTCCTGGCGCGCACCCAACGGCGGTGCAACAGGTCGAGTTCTTCCTGGCGCCCCACCAGCGGCGTCATCGTCTCGGCGCGCAGTGCCTCGAACCGGCTCTCGACCGCAGCTTCTTCCAGGACCTCCCAGGCGGGCACCGGATTTGGCAAACCCTTCAGCGCGATCGAGCCAAGGTCGCGAAATTTGAAGAAACCGCCGATCTGCCGGCGGGTCGCTGCGTCAATGACGATGCCATTCGGACCAGCAAGATTTTGCAGGCGTGCGGCCAGATTCGGCGTCTCGCCGATCGCCGTCTGCTGAGGCCCCTCGTCCGTATCGATCGGCTGGCCAACAACCACGAGGCCAGTCGCGATCCCGATACGGACTTGCAGGGGCTCGCTGAGCACGGGAGCCTGGGCGATCGCATCGATCACGGCCAAGGCGGCACGGACCGCCCTCTCGGCATTAATCTCATGCGTCTGGGGCCAGCCGAAGTAAATCAGAATGCCATCGCCCACGTAGCGGGCGATGAAACCGCCGAAGCGCGGGATGATCGCAGCAACACGGGCCTGATAGCCGCGAATCACAGCACTCAGCTCTTCGGGATCGAGGCGGGATGACAGCGGTGTGGAGCCTATAAGGTCACAGAACATCACACTGAGCTGGCGGCGTTCAGCAGTGGATTGCTGTGCTGGTTGGCGCTGTTCGGCGGAGACCGCCTGCGCATCTTCGGCGAGGTCCGTGTGGGCACGCAATGCGGAGATGGCATCTAGCAGCCGGCGGCGATGACCGACGAGGCCAATGCCGAGGTCCTTGAGATCTTCCGGTGTCAAATTGGGTAGCAGATCGGCGGTGACGGAATTCTCGCGGAATGCCGCCTCATATTGGCCAAGCCCCAGTTGACGCAGCCAATCTGCGACGTCCATCGCCCACCCAAGCCAAGGGAACCACTGATCTGTCAGACCAGCATTGCTTGACCGGGTCGAACCTGTCCAGGAAATCCTGTTCGGCAGCAGAATAGCCGCTTTTGACAGCAGTGAAGGCCAATCAGACCTCCTACATTTGTAGGAGGTGACATTCTGCTTCGCTGGGTGCGATGGTCGCGGTTACGAAAGAGCGCCGCGGCGCGCGCCTGAGAGGCGACGTGGAACCGCACCGCAGGAGACCGTAACCACCGCCCTGCGGTAACGCTCTAGGGGGGAGGAACCGCTGCGATCCCTACAGTTACTGCGACTGCGGCGTGTGACCGACGGCGTAGTGGGGAAGGCTGGAGCGATACCTCCTCG
>Ga0123356_10007961_pt1 | contig 10550 bp, 7 predicted proteins | sample TergutEmb28metaG_2_FD_92546 | JGI IMG/M metagenome (GOLD analysis project Ga0123356, IMG submission 92546) | Embiratermes neotenicus P3 segment gut microbial communities from Petit-Saut dam, French Guiana - Emb289 P3 | ecosystem: Host-associated > Arthropoda: Insects > Digestive system > Gut ... | reverse complement strand
GCAGGTCCGAGGGGATTGCGGAGGCGCCGGCGATGACGTTGAACAGGATGTACCACTGCGCGCCGAGCGCCATCAGCAGCACCGCTCCGATATCGATCGGGATGTGCCAGGCGACGAACACGACCACGGCGAGCGGGAAGATGAAGTTCGCGGGGAAGCTCGCGAGCACCTGCACGACCGGCTGAGCGAACCGGGTGACCTTCGGGTTCATCCCGATCCACACCCCGATGGGCACCCAGACCAGGGTCGCGATGGCGGTCAGCAGCATGACCCGGCCGAGGGTGGCGGCGCCGAGCGCGAACGCGTAGCCGAACTCGCCGAGGCCGGTAGTGCCCCGCACGTAGCGGAAGGCCTGGAATGCCCCGTAGATCACCAGGGCGGCGAGTACCCCGGAGAAGAACACATCTCCGGTTCGCTCCCGCGTCCGGGAAACCATGAGCGGATGCTCCGCGAGGCCGAACGGGCGGGTGGCCCGGTCGAGCCCCCGGCCCACCGGTTTCAGCGGGCGGCCGAGCATCTCGGGCACCTGGGAGCGGCGCATCACGTCGAGCACCAGGCTGCGGGGCTTCTCGGCCGCCTCGGACTCCTCGACGCGGAACCGCTCCGCCCACGCGGTCACCGGCCGCCAGAACAGGAAGTTCACCCCGATGACCATGATGATCATGACGATGATGGCGAGCCCCACCTGGCCCAGGTTCCCGTGCTCGATCGCGGTGGCGGCGTACGATCCGATCCCGGGCAGCGCGAACTGGTGGTTCAGCACGGAGATGGACTCGGAGGCGGCGAGGAAGAACCACGCGCCGCCGAAGCTCATCATCCCGTTCCAGACCAGCGGGATCATCCCGGACGGCACGTCGAGCCGCCAGAACCGCTGCCACTTGGTCAGCCGGAGGATCCGGGCCGCCTCGTCCAGGTCCCGCGGCTGGGTGATGAGCGAGTGGTAGAACGCGAACGTCATGTTCCACGCCATCGCAGTGAAGATGGCGAAAATCGACGCGCACTCGAGGCCGAACTCGGAACCGGGGAATAGGTCGATGAACGCTGTCACCGTCACCGACAGGAACCCGAGGACCGGCACCGACTGGAGGATGTCCAGTACGGGCAGCAGCACCCGTTCCGCCCGCCGTAGCCGGGCCGCCGCGGTGGCGTAGACGAAGGTGAAGATCAGCGACACGATCAGCGCGAGGAACATCCGCAACAGTGACCGGGCCGCGTAGTACGGCAGGTTTGCCGGGTCGGTCGAGACCGTGGCCGGCGCCGTGTCGGGCAGGAACGGCGCGTTCAGGGTCGGCGCGAGCCTCAGCAGGCCGTACAGCAGCGCCACAAGCGCAAGCACGACCACGACATCCGCCCAGCGGAAGGCCGGCCGCCGCCAGAGCCCCCGCGCGGGGAACCCCCCGGGATCAGCCACGAGTGCTTCCTCCCCCCGCCGGCCCGGTCCTACCCGTGCCTGGAATTTAAGCTGTCGTATACCGCCAAACCACTGGCGACTTCCTCGTGACCTGCCGGTTAACGTTCCGACGACGTCGTCGTCCGGGCGAGTGAGCTGGCGCTTAAGTAGCGGACCCCGGATGGACCAGCGCGATCTGGCCGTCGGGCGGCGAGACGGCGTTGGGATGCAGGATAGCGGCGATGGCCGCGACGCCGTCGATCAGGTGGGGCCCAGGCCGCACGAGGCCAGCATAAAGCGTGGTGCTCTGCCGCCCGCGATGGCTCAGCCGACGGTGCCCCCGTTGCGAACGGCCGCGGCTTTGCAGGTGAGGTAGTGCTTTTCACGGAGGTTCGCGGTGCGCGCGGCGGCGGCACGGAACTCGGCGACGGCGGCATCGGTGTCCCCCGCCTGTTCAAGCAGGTGGCCGCGCACCGAGTGCAGCCGGTGGTGGTCCCCGAGCCGGTCGTCCAGGCCATCAAGCAGCGCCAGCCCGGCGTCCGGTCCCGACACCATCGCCGCTGCCACGGCGCGGTTAAGCCGGACCATCGGGTTGCCAGTCATCGACTCGAGCCGGTCGTAGAGGGTGAGGATCCGGACCCAGTCGGTACCGGTGTGGCTCACGGCTTGGTCATGCAGGGCGGCGATGGACGCCTGGACCTGGTATTCGCCGGTCGTCCTGCGTCGCAGCGCCTCTGTGACGAGGTTCGTCCCCTCGGTGATCAGCTGCCGGTCCCAGCGACGGCGGTCCTGCTCGGCGAGCGGGATCAGTTCGCCGTCCCGGCCGGTGCGGGCCGGACGGCGGGCGTCGGTGAGCAGCATGAGCGCGAGCAGGCCGGTCACCTCCGGATCCTCCGGCAGTTCGGCGTGCAGCGCACGGGCGAGCCGGACCGCCTCGCCCGACAGGCTGACCTGCGCGAGATCCGGGCCCCCGCTCGTGGTGTAGCCCTCGTTGAAGACCAGGTACAGGACGCGGAGCACCTGCGCGACGCGGTGCGGATAGTCCTCCGCCGCGGGCAGTGCGAAGGGCTCGCCGGAGGACTTGATTTTCGCCTTGGCGCGGCTGACCCGCTGCGCCATGGTCGCCTCGGGAACGAGGAACGCCGCGGCGATCTGCCTGGTGGTCAGGCCGCCGACCGCCCGCAGGGTGAGCGGGATGGCCAGCGCCGGGCTCAGCGCCGGGTGACAGCACATGAACATCAGGATGAGCGTGTCGTCGTGCGCCGGGGCTGGTTCCGGATCTGCCACCGACCATGAGGCCGCCAGTTCCTCCCGGCGCCGTCGGGCTTCCTCGGCCCGGTAAGCGTTGGCGAGGCGGCGGGATGCCACCCGGATCAGCCAGCCGAGCGGATTGCCGGGCAGGCCGTCGGCCTGCCAGCTGGTAGCCGCCGCGATCAGCGCCTCCTGCACAGCGTCCTCGGCGTCGGCGAAGTCGCCGTAGCGGCGGGTAAGGATGCCGAGGACCCGCGGCGCTAGCTCGCGCAGCAGGTCCTCGGCGGCCGGCTCACCCGTCACCGCTGCCCCTTCCCCGCCTCACAGCTCGGGATCGGGGGCGTTCAGCACCTCGCGCACTTCGATCCGCTGGCGGATCGGTACCCCGTTCTGGCCGGGCGCTGCCGATGCCCTGGCGGCGATCTCGACGGCACGCTCGGGCGACTCGACGTCAATGATCCGGTAGCCGGCCAGCAGTTCCTTGGACTCCGGAAACGGGCCGTCGGTGACAACGGGGGCGCCGGTGCCGTCGCTGACCACGAACCTGGCCCGCTCGGGCCCGGCCAGTCCCTGCGCGTCGACGAGCTCGCCGAGCGCGGCGAGCTCGTCGTTGAGCGCCATCTGGAACGCGATGTGGGCGCTGACGTCCGCCGGGCTCCACTCGGTTATCGGCGCGCAGTCGGACTCCACCGGCCCGTAGTTCTGCAGCAGCATGAATCGCATGGCTCCATCCTTCCCTGTTCCAGCGGTCCGGTGCGGGCCGCTTACCCAGGTGTCACCGCTGCCCAGCGATTCTCGACATGCCGGACGGGCGCTGAATCGCTCGCTGTCAGGGACGTGCCAGCGCCGTGTGCGCGCCGTGCCAGCGGCCTCCTCGAGACTGCGACTATGACAGATCTAGCGATTGAGGCCATCGGGCTTACCAAGTCCTTTGGCGAGACGAAGGCGCTGGCGGGGGTGGATCTCACCGCGCGCCGGGGCACCGTGCTCGGTGTGCTCGGGCCGAACGGCGCCGGGAAGACCACGGCGGTGCGCATCCTGGCCACGCTGCTGCGCGCGGACGCCGGGACCGCGCGGGTGGACGGGTTCGACGTGCGCACGCAGCCCGGCAGGGTACGCGAGAGCATCGGCCTGACCGGCCAGTTCGCCTCCGTTGACCAAGATCTGACCGGGACGCAGAACCTGGTCATGATCGGGCAGCTGCTCGAGCTGAGCAAGAAGGAGGCCAAGGCACGGGCCGCGGAACTGCTGGACTGGTTCAACCTGTCGGAAGCCGCCGGGAAGGTAGCCAAGACCTACTCCGGGGGCATGCGGCGACGGCTAGACCTGGCGGCTTCGCTGGTGGGCAGGCCCGCCGTGATCTTCCTTGACGAGCCGACCACAGGGCTTGATCCGGCCAAGCGTGAGGATATGTGGGACGTCGTACGCCGCCTCACCAGCGACGGGTCAACGGTGCTGCTGACCACCCAGTACCTGGAGGAGGCCGACGCGCTCGCGGACGAGATCACGGTGATCGACCACGGCCGGGTGATCGCCAACGACACCCCGAACGGGCTCAAGCACAAGATCGGCGGGCAGCGGCTTAAGGTCCGCCCCATCGACCTGGCCCGCGAGGAAGACCTGCGGGAGATCCTGGCCAAGATCTCCGACCGTGCCCCGGACAACGACGGCCGGGGGACGCTGAGCATCTCCGTCGACAGCGACGCCGTGCTGCCCGGCGTGCTGGCGGAGCTGCGCCTGGCCGGGATCGCGGTAGAAGAATTCTCCCTGCACCTGCCGTCACTCGACGAGGTGTTCTTCACGCTGACCGGGACCCGGTCCTTCAGCGACGCGGCCGAGGTTTCGGAGGTGGCGGTATGACCGCCGTGACATTCGACGGGCCGCAGGCCAGCATCCGGCCCCGCCGCCCGGCCCAGGTCCGCCTGGTGCGGAACTCGCTGGTGCTCGCCAAGCGCAACCTGATCAAGCTCTTCAGGACGCCCGAGCAGTTCATCGACGTGACACTGCAGCCGATCATCTTCCTGTTGCTGTTCTACTACGTCTTCGGCGGCGCCCTCGGCGGCGCGCTCGGAAGCCACGGCGACCGCCACTTGTACCTGCAGTTCCTGGTGCCCGGCCTGCTCGGCCAGACGCTCGCGATGAGTTCGATCTCGATCGGGCAGAACATGAACGCCGACATCGAGAAGGGCGTCTTCGACCGGTTCAGGTCCCTGCCCATCGGCCGCGCCGTGCCGCTGATCGGAGCGGTGCTCGCCGATTTCTTCCGCTATTTCTCGGTCTGCGCGATCACCATCGGCTTCGGCTACATCCTCGGCTTCCGCATTGAGACCAACGTCCTGGCTCTGCTGGCGGCGATCGGGCTGGCGATCTGCTTCGCGCTGTCGTTCGCCTGGGTCTCGCTATGGATCGGGATGAAGATGCGGACCGCCGGTGCGGTGCAAGGCGTGATGATGCTGATGGTGATGCCGCTGACGTTCGGCAGCAATGCCTTCATCAATACAGCGACGATGCCCGGCTGGCTGCAGGCCTTCGTGAACGTCAACCCGCTCTCGCATGTGGTCGGCGCCGCGCGTGGCCTGCTGGTCGGCGGGCCGGTGGCGGGCAACGTGGGCTGGACGTTCGCCTGGGTCGCCGGGCTGCTGGTGGTGTTCTTCCCGCTGGCGCTGCGCGCCTACATCCGGCGGGCCTGACCCGGGCTTGCCGGGCTCACAGCGGCGCCGGGTCGAGGAGCGCGATCGCCTCGGCCCGGCTCAGCGCCGTGCCCGCCCGGTACGCCCGGTCGTAGCCACCGGGACCGAGGGCGTCGGTGAGCCGGGGCGCAAGCAGCGTCACCATCGGCTCGGTGGGATCCTCTCCGCCGCGCACGGCGGCGCAGGCCCCGAGCATCTTGGCGGCCAGCTCGGGCTGACCGACCGAGTACGCGAGCTGCGCGATCGCGGACGCGATGGACGCGACCAGCGGCATGTCGTCCGAGGCGACCCCCTCCCGGTACAGGGTCGCGGCTTCCTGCCTGGCCAGCGGCAGGTCCGCGTCGGCGAGCGCGATCATCAGCGCGGGAGCCGCGACCACGGCGAGGATGTGGTGGTACGCCGGGTGCACCGGGTTGAGCCTGCCAGCCCATTCCGCGGCGACCGGGGTCAGCGATCGCGCCATCTCCACGTTCCCGGCCCCGGCCTCGAACATCGCATACGCGGCCGACACGATCGGCACGTCCAGCCCCGACACGTCGGACTGGGCGATCGCCAGGGCGCTGGCGTAGAACTCGCGGGCAGCGGCCAGGTCTCCGCGTCTGGCGGCGAGGTTGGCCAGCTGCAGCGGTGCGTGGGACTCATCATCATGCGAGCCCATCTCGCCCAGCAGGCGCGCCGACTCCGCGAACGCGACGGCGGCCCCGTCGAGGTCACCGTCGAGCACCCGGATGCCAGCGGCCATCCGCAGCGCGCTGGCCAGTCCCCACCGCTCGCCGATCGCCCGGAACCGCTCCAGTGCCTGTGCCGAGGCCAACCGCAGCGCGTCTATGTCTCCGCTGTTCTCGGCGAGAGCAGCGGAGATCATCCAGCCCCCGGCGACCACCCACTCGTCCCGGCTCGCCAGCGTCTCCGCCACGTACCTGCGCGCGCGTTCGGTGTCCTGGATGAACATCGCATATGCCGGGCGCAGCAGCCCGGCCAGCGGAAATTTCTCGAAGTCCAGCGCATCGACTCGCTCGACCAGGCCGGTGAAGGCGTAGTCGTCTGCTTGGCGAACCGGGTGCGGCTGGGTCGCCAGGCTGATCGCGTAGGTGGCATCGGCTACGGTGCGCAGGTCCGGATCGGCCTCCCCGGGTACCACGAGGGCCTGGCCGATCAGCTCCCGGATGTCGGTGTAGTTGCCGAGCAGGAACGCCAGGCAGCTGACCGACACGGCCAGCGGAATCGCCCGCGCGGCGTCGTGGGCGTCACACCAGTAACGCAAGGCGGCCAGGATGTTGTCCCGGTCGGCCTGAACCGCCTTCAGCCAGGTGAGCTGGTCCCGGGTGAGCAGCTGCGGTGCCGCGTCATTCATGAGGTCCGAGTAGTACTCGGCATGGTGCCGCCGCAATTCGCCGATCTCGGCGCGGCCGGCGAGCTGTTCCGCGCCGTACTCGCGGATGGTTTCCAGCATCCGTAGCCGGGCCCCGCCGTCGGCCGGCTGCAGGAGTGATTTGTCGACCAGCGAGGAGAGCAGATCGCCCGTGTCGAGCTGATCGGTGTCATGCTCAGCTGGGCCGGGCTGGATACCGCATACCGCGGCGACCGCTTCCGGCGCCGCGCCGGCCGGGAAGACGGAGAACCGCTCGGCCAGCAGCCGTTCGGCGGGGGTTAGCAGATCCCAGCTCCACTCGACCACGGCTCGCAGCGTGCGGTGCCTCGGCAGCGCGGTGCGGCTGCCGCCGGTGAGCAGCCGGAACCGGTCATCGAGGCGGCGGGAAATCTCGGCGAGCGGCAGCGTCCGCAGCCGGGCGGCGGCGAGCTCGATCGCCAGCGGCAGCCCGTCAAGCCGCCGGACGATGTCGGCTACCAGCGGAGTGGTCTCCTCGCCAAGGGCGAAGCCGGGACTGACGGCCGCCGCCCGGTCAGCGAACAACCGCACGGCGGGGTCATGGGCCAGCGGCGGGACGACGAGCAGCGACTCCCCCACGATGCCGAGCGGCTCCCGGCTGGTGGCGACGATGCGGAGCCCAGGGCTGTGCGCGAGCAGCGCGTCCGCGAGGTGCGCGCAGGCGTCGATGAGGTGCTCGCAGTTGTCGAGCACGAGCAGCGCCTGCGCGTCGGCCAGGCCTTCGATGAGCCGGCTCTCCGCATCACGGGTGGTGATCCGGTGCGTGCCGTCCAGCATGATGTGCGCTTCCCGCAATCCGAGCGAGCCGAGCACCGCCTGCGGCACGTCGGCGGCATCGGTGACCGACGCGAGCTCGGCCATCCAGACCCCGTCGGGCGCAAGCCCGGCGGCGCCGGCCGCATGGCCATCGGGGCCGCCGGCGGCGACTTGGGCGGCGACCTCGCTTGCCAGCCGGGTCTTGCCGGCGCCACCCGGTCCGACCAGCGTGACCAGGCGGTAGCCCGCCAGGGCCTCGCCAACGCGGCTGACCTCGTGCTCCCGGCCGACGAAGCTGGTGAGCTGCGCGCGCACGTTGGTGTGACGGCTTGCGTGCCTGCCATTGCCCGCCGGGGCCACGTCGAGCTTGCCGCGAAGGACCTCAAGGTGAACGTCCCGCACTTGCGCGCCGGGGTCGATGCCGAGGTCGTCGGCCAGCCGGGCGCGCAGCCTCTCATAGGCGGTCAGCGCCTCAGCCTGCCGGCCGGCGGCGGCAAGCGACCGCATCAGCAGCGCGGTGAGCTTCTCGTTCAGCGGGTTCGCCGCGGCCAGCGCCTCAAGCTCGGCGACGTGCGAGGCGGCTCGCCCGGCGTCCAGCTCACGGGTCAGCCAGCCAATCGTCGCGTCCAGCCGCAGGTCGGTCAGGCGCAGGGCGGAGGGCACGGCGAACTCGCCGAGGTCGTCCAGGGCAGGGCCGCGCCACAGCGCCAGCGCCTGCTCCAGTTCGCCGGCGGCGACGAGCCGCTCGAAGCGCAGCGCGTCCACGTCGTCCGGGAGGACAGCGAGCCGGTACCCCGCCGCTGACTGCTCCACGGCGGCGGCGTCGCCGAGGGCGCGCCGGGCCCGCGACACGAGGGTCTGCAGCGCGTTCGGCAGATCGGCCGGCGGATCATCGCCCCAGACCGCCGCGGCGAGCGCGGACGTGCTGACCGGGCGACCGCCGGCCAGCGCTAGCCGGGCAATCAGGTCGCGCAGCCGCGCGCCGGCGACGGGAACACTGTCGCCGCTGTCGTTCCGTACCTCGAAGGGGCCGAGGAGGGTTACCCGCACCCGGCTATTGTCTCCGATTTGCGCCACTGCTTTCGGTACCGGTCATGGCCTGGACGATGTCGCCGCGCGATCAAGCCCGCAGGTAGTGCAGGACCGCGAGGACGCGGCGGTTATCTTCGGCGAGGGGCTCCAGGCGGAGCTTGCCGAAAATCGAGGCGATGTGCTTTTCCACGGCGCCTTCCGACAGGTACAGGGCGGCGGCGATGCCGGAATTGGACCTGCCTTCCGCCATCGCGGCCAGGACCTGGCGTTCCCGCGGCGTGAGGGACGCGATGCCAGCGCGCTGCGAGCGGAGCAGGCCGCTGACCACCTCCGGGTCGAGCGCCGTCCCGCCCGCGGCGACCCGTTCAAGCGCGCTGACGAACTCCCCGACGTTGGCGACCCGGTCCTTGAGCAGGTAACCGAAGCCGCCGGCGTCGCTGGCGAGCAGCCGCGCGGTGAACGCGGTCTCGACGTACTGCGAGAAGAGCAGCACCCCGGTGCCAGGAAAGTCCTGGCGCAGCGTCAGGGCCGCCTGCAGGCCCTCGTCGGTGAAGGACGGCGGCATCCGCACGTCAACGACCGCGATCTGCGGGTGATGCTCGGCCACCGCGGCGAGCAGCGCAGGAGCGTCGCCCACCGCCGCGCACACCGCGTGCCCATGGTCGGTGATCAGCCGGGTCAGTCCCTCGCGCAGCACGACTGCGTCCTCGGCGATGACCACCCGCAGCCCCGCCGCGTCCGTCGCGCCGTCCGTGCCCGTCTCCATCAGCTCCGCCCCCAGCACTGGGCCCTACGCTCGCAGCGGCAAGGCAACCCGGACCACCGTCGGTCCGTCGGGCGGGCTCGACACCGACAGCTGCCCGTCGACCGTCGATACTCGCTGTGCCAGGCCGGCCAGGCCGGACCCGCCCGCCGGGTCGGCCCCGCCTACCCCGTCATCGGTGACGGTCATCGTTAGGACATCGGTTCGTTCGGAATAAATATCTATTTCTATATTGTCCGCATAGCTGTGCTTTATCGCGTTAGCGACAAGTTCGGCGGCGCAGAAGTAAGCGATCGTCTCGATCGCCGGAGTGGGCCGTTCGGTGATGTCCGCCCGGATGGCGACCGGGATCGGGCTCGCGGCCGCAAGAGCCGCCAGGGCATCAGGCAAGCCGTTGTCCAGGATCGGCGGGTGGATGCCGCGGGCGAGGTCGCGGAGTTCGGCGGCCGCGCCGATGGCGTTGCCGTGGGCAAGGGTGAGCAGCTCGCGGATGGTGTCCAGGTCGGCCGGGCTCAGCACGGCCGTCTCGGCCTTCTCCCTGGCCATGCCCAGGTGCATGGCCAGCGCGGTGAGCCGGACTTGTGCTCCGTCGTGCAGGTCGCGCTCGACCCGCCGCAGCCGGGCGGCCGCATCGTCGACAGCGAGCGAGCGGGTGCGCTCGAGTTCGCGGACTCGCTCCTGGAGCGCGGTGCCGGCCGTCGGCCCGAGCAGGGCGCGGGCGAGCCACACGTCGGCCGCCACGGCGGCGCGGGCCAAGATCACCGCGGCGAGCACCCAGACGGCGCCGTTCGCGGCGGCCACGAAGGTGCCGGGCCAGGTCGCGATCGACAGCCCGCCGAACGGGACGGGGGCGAGCACCTGCACCGGCTCGAGTGCCGTCCCCGCCCGGTGCAGTGGCAGCCCCCAGACGAGAGGGAAACTGACGTCGCTCAGCCCCGCGGCGCAGATCGCCGCGGTGTAGGCCTGCGCGGCAACGACCGGCATTCGTGCGAGCGCGTATCCCACGGCGCGCCACCCGGCGCCCGCCTCCCCGGGGGCCGGCCGGCCGATGACCGTGCCGTCGAGACTGGCCAGCAGCGAGCGCTGCAGGGCGCCGAAGCCGAGCGCGACGCGCAGCGCTAGCGGAGGGATGAGCAGCGCGGCGACGACGGCCACCAGGCTGACGGCGCCGGACGCCGCGCTGACCACGCAGTACGTGATCTGGCGCAGCGCCCGGCGGATCATGTTTTCCATTGTCGGTCATCGCGGAGAGTCATATGTCCGCTACGCGTCGCGCCG
>Ga0123356_10007960_pt1 | contig 10552 bp, 5 predicted proteins | sample TergutEmb28metaG_2_FD_92546 | JGI IMG/M metagenome (GOLD analysis project Ga0123356, IMG submission 92546) | Embiratermes neotenicus P3 segment gut microbial communities from Petit-Saut dam, French Guiana - Emb289 P3 | ecosystem: Host-associated > Arthropoda: Insects > Digestive system > Gut ... | reverse complement strand
TTCAAGACTGGATTTAAGAGCTTCGGCAGAACCCTGAACGTCTGCTTTTATGATTACCTTCAACTCTTGAATCGAACCATCGGAGATCATTTCGTGTAAAGTATCCATGGTAACTTTTTTAAGAATCTTTGCATCTTCAAAACGTTTTAATTCCTGGCGTTTAGAAGAATATTCACGGGCTACTTTTTCATCTGATACTACCTGCAGCGGATCTCCTGCATTTGGAATACCTTCAAAACCCAGAACTTCAACTGGCATTGACGGAGTAGCTTTGTTAATTTTTTCGCCTTTGTCGTTAAATATAGCACGTACTTTTCCGGGCCAAATACCTGCGACAAACGCATCACCTATTGCAAAAGTTCCCCTCTCTACCATTACAGTGGCAACAATACCCCTTCCATGATCAACTTTTGATTCTAAGATTTTACCTTCTGCACTGCACTGGAAGTTTGCTTTTAAATCTAAAAGTTCTGCTTCCAACAATATAGAATCTATTAGCTTATCTATACCTGTCTTTTTAAGAGCGCTAAGTTCTATAAATATAGTCTGCCCTCCCCAATCTTCAGGCATAAGCCCTAAATCGGAAAGCTGACTTTTTACTTTATCAGGATTAGCTTCAGGTTTATCTATTTTATTAACAGCAACTATTATAGGAACTTTTGCATCTTTAGCGTGGTTAATAGCTTCGATTGTTTGAGGCATAACACCGTCATCTGCAGCAACAACCAACACAACAATATCCGTAACTTGCGCGCCTCTGGCTCTCATGCGTGTAAAGGCTTCGTGACCTGGAGTATCCAATAATGTAAGAGCGCCGTGAGGTGTTTCTACCATGTATGCGCCAATATGCTGAGTAATACCGCCAAACTCACCTGACACTACGTCTGCTTTTCTAATAGCGTCTAACAGCTTTGTTTTACCATGATCAACGTGACCCATAACTGTAACAACAGGAGGGCGCGGAAGCAATAAAGCATCATCATCGGAAGCTGTTTCTATTACTGTTTCGTCGTACAGACTGACTATTTTAACATCAGCGCCAAATTCAGCAGCCAGGATTGTTGCTGTATCAGCATCAATCTGCTGATTTATAGTTACCATCTGCCCCATACTCATCAATTTTTGAATAAGATCAGATGCTTTTAAATTCATTTTACGAGCTAACTCTGAAACTGATATAACTTCCATTATGTCGATTGATTTTGGCACAGGGTTTGCGATATGAGTTATTTTTTTCTTTGTCTGAAGGAGTTTTTCCTCCATCTCAAGTTCTTTTTCTTTTCTGTTATAAGAAGGTTTTTTTGCTATGAACTTGCGTTTAGCAGGTCCTTTTCCTTCAGGAATAGGTCCAGATGGAACAACTCCTATTCCACCGCCGCCGCTTCGTCCGCCGGGACCGGATCTATTAAAACCTCCGAACCCCTGTCTATTACCTCCGCCTGCGCCTTGTTGTTTACCTGCAAAACCGCCTTGTCTGTTTCCACCAGGTCCTGCAGGACGTTGGTTAAAACCGCCTTTATTTTGCTGAGAATCATTGTTTGCTCTGTTGCCGCCTCTAAGTTGAGGTCTTGGAGGACGCCCTTGCTGTCCGCCATGATGACCAACTAATTTCCCGCCGACTCTTCCTGCAGCTGCCGCAGGACGCTGTGCAATTGGGAATGCGCTTACTTCATTTTCATTTTTTTTATCGCCATGATTATCTGATTTTCTGGATTGAGAAGATTTTGCGGAAGGAGTTCCTGCGGCAGAGCTTCCTGAGCTGACAACTACTTTGGAAGGTGATTTTGCAGGAGCAGGCGAAGAAGCGGTAGGTTTCTTCATTACTACCTTTACTTTGCGTCGCTCACTCTGTTCGTTGGCATTTTTACCTGCCGAGCCATTGTTGTCGCCTTGAGAATGTTTTATCAACTGCGCTTTTGGTTTTTTATTTTTGTCAGTTTCTTCCGCCATAAATCCCCTATTGTTCCTCTTCTTCGTATTCAAAGCTCAAGCCAATTCCGCAGCTTGGGCAAGTTGTCATTTCTACAGTTATTTTCGCTCCGCATTCAGGACATTCGTATTCTTCAGGTTCAGCGCTTTCTTCGCCGTCTTCTTCCGTCTTTGCTTCCTGTTCTTCGCTATATTCACCGTCGTCTTCGACAATTTCTACATAATCTTCGATTAGTTTACGCAGCGCATCAAGTTCTGCTGTAGTAAGTCCTTTTGCTGTTAGTTCATCCTGACTTAACGCTATAAAGTCTTCGATGAAGTCAATTCCATTATCAAGCAGAAGCTGAGCTATGCGAGTATCAACATTTGGAAGTTCGCTGATGCGGGAAATTTCATCATCATAAGATTCAGAGTCGCCGAATAGTTCAGATACTGCTCTGCGTGATTCTGCGGCAATATCCATTTCCGCAAACTGCGATTCTGTTTTAACGTCAATATTCCAGTCGACAAGCCTGTTTGCAAGACGCACATTAAGACCTTGTTTACCAATTGCAAGCGACAGCATAGAATCGTTTACAACAGCTAACGCCTGATGCTTGCCTTCGTCCAGGATAATAACCTCACGTACTTCTGCAGGAGATAATGCGTTTTTGATAAATTTCTTTGGATCAGGATCGTATTTAAGAATATCGATTTTTTCGCCTTCAAGCTCTTTTATAACTGCCTGAATACGCACACCTTTAAGACCAACACACGCTCCTACAGGATCAACATCTTCTCTGTTTGAATAAACTGCGAGTTTTGTTCTAAACCCGGGCTCACGGACAATCTTATGTATTTCAACAGTTTTGTCATAAATTTCAGGAACTTCCAGTTCAAAAATTGCTCTGACAAATTCGGTATGAGTTCTGGAAAGAACTATCTGAAGCCCCGATGAATCTTTTTTAACTTCAGCTATAAGCGCCTTAATTCTATCGTTTACATGGTATATTTCACGAGGAGACTGATATTTTTTTGGAAGAATACCTTCCATCTTGCCAATATCAACATAAATTGTACCATTGCGTTCTCGCTGGTAATAACCAATAATAATTTCACCTTCTTTATCCTTAAATTCAGAATAAAGACTGTCTTTTTGAATATCTCTTATTGTCTGATGCGCTTTTTGCTTTGCGCTTTGAACAGCAATGCGATCAAACTGTTTTGGATCAATCTCGACTAGAATTTCATCGCCTATATCCGCATCGGGATTTAATTCTCTGGCGTCTTCTAAATCAATTTCAGTTACAGGATCATAAACGCCGTCTTGTTCTACTACTTTCTTTTTTGCAAAAATTGAAACTTCCAGATTTTCTTCATCGAATTGCACTACTGCGTTATCAGCATTGCCAAAACGATGCTTGTATGCGGCGACTAACGTATCTTCAATGGTTCGCAGTATTAGTTCTTCCGGAATACCACGATCCTGGTTTAATTGACGAATTGCCTGTGACATATCTGTTCCCAATTTATACCTCCTCTGATGTGCAAGTTAACTTGCTTTAAGTTAACTTGCTATCAAGCTTTGCTTTTGCAATAATGTCAAAATTAAGCTTTATAACTCCATCATTCGTCTTAATATTAATGCCCTTTTCATCGGCAGATTCTAAAAGACCTGCCGTCCAATCAGAAATATCGGTACGGTAACACCGCACCCCCTTACCCAAATAATGGGTAAACTCTCCGCTATCTTTAATGGTTCGGTCTATCCCTGGAGATGAAACCTCCAGATAAATAGCCTGCCCTTCAAAGGATAGCTCCAGCCGCGGCATAATCGCGCGGTGAACTTTTGAACAATCATCAGTTCCAATGGATTTCCCATTGTAAATTACCGCTCTAATCTGCACGCTGCCACGGTGTCTGGAAACGATTAGTTCTATAAGACTAAAACCTAGACCTTTTAGAACCGTCTCTATTGGCTTGCGTACAGATTCAATTTCTTGATCCTTTGCATCAGCCGTATTCCGCATCCAAACCCCTTGCCAAGCCACTTAAAATTACCTTTAAAATGACCAGAAAAACAATAAAAAAAGAGCTCCCTTTGAGCCCTTTTTTAAATGAAAAACTATATTACCTATAAAATACCGTTTTTTACCAATTATGTCAATAGATTAAAGCTATAAAAACCCGGGTTTTAGTTAAAATATACTTCCCTGGCTATGGCGGCAGCTTCGTCAAATTCACTGTGCAGAAGATGTTCGGCAATAGCGCTAAGCTGATCCCTTGTATTTTTTGACCAATTCCTTTGTTTTAAAGCCGCAAGAGCATCTTTGGCTGCCTTTTTGTCAAAAGAAGCGCATGCTGCCTGTATTGCCATTAACTTTTCCTGCAGGTGCATTTGGCTTTCAGGATCAATTGTTAAATTGTCTTGTTCTTCATAGTCTTCATCTTCGTCAAATGGTTTTAGTTTATCTATAACTTCCCGTAATGATTTTAAAAAGTCAGGAAGCGAAGAAAGAATCAGGTTTATATTTTGATCCCGCCCAGCCTGCTCAAGTTCTGTCGCTTTATTTGATAAATCAGTTTCTCCAACATTCGCAAGGGCGCTCTTCATGGCATGAACATTGATAATAAATGTTGGAATATCATCGCCTCTTCTGCACTTGTTACCGCATATAGCGTTTAAAACCGATTCTGCTTTTTCCGCATCACGAACAAAAAATTCCGCCAGCTGCGGATCTATCGCAATATTGTGGCCTCCAGCCGCATACAGGCTGTTTTTCTGCTTGCGTGCTTCGTCAAGTATTTCCTGCGGCTGCCTGTCTCGAACCATCTTGTTTAAAATATTGTTAAGCTGGCGTATGTCAATCGGCTTGGAAATAAAATCATCAAACCCATTATTCAAAAATACTTCTGCCTGTCCTGCAAGAGCATTTGCAGTTAACGCTACAATCGGTTCATTATAACCTATACTGCGAATTATTTTTGTAGCTTCTATGCCGTCCATCCTTGGCATCATGTGATCCATAAATACAATATCGTATACCGCACCTTCTCTAATTTTATCAACTGCTTCAAAACCGCTTGTTGCAATATCTATCGAGATTCCATAAGGAGCCATAAGACCTCGAGCTACATAAAGATTTGTTTCGACATCGTCAACAACAAGCACACGTCCGTATGGCATAAACTCCTGAGAAATCTGCGCATTTCTAGCTTTTATTGTGTTCTTAAGGTTAAGCTTCATTAAATTATCCGCAAGATCTTTTCCTATTGGTTCCGGATTAATGCATCCTTGCGGAAGTTTAACAAGGAATGCAGAACCCATGCCTGGAGTACTGTCTATTTGAATATCGCCGTTCATTAATTGAATTAAATTACGTGTGATATTCATGCCTAGCCCAGTTCCTTCTGTCTTACGGTTGGCTTCCATGTTAAATCTGCTGAACTTATCGCCGAGTTTTTTTACCTGCTCTGATGTCATTCCTTGTCCTGTATCGCTTACCTTAAAAACCAGATACACATTAGAGCCGTCTTGTTTCATTTCTGCAGATAACATAAGTTCTATCTGACCTTCCTGCGTATATTTAAAAGCATTAGACAGCAGGTTATTCAATATTTGTTTAATACGCAGTTCGTCTCCATAAAGCGTAGAAGGAACATTTTCGCTTACAGAAAGTTTAAAATCGATTGGTTTGCTTTCGTAACGCATAATATTTAATTTAACGGTATCGTGTATTAAACTTGCGATATCATACTGAACAGATATAAGTTCTAATTTCCCAGCTTCAATTTTTGAAAGATCAAGAATATCATTTATAATTCCAAGCAATAAATCGCCGGAATTATAAATTCTTTCCAAAGCTTCCTTTGTAACCAGCGGAAGCGAGTTATCCTGCAATTGAATCTCTGTAATGCCAAGAATTGCATTCATTGGCGTTCTGATTTCATGGCTCATTTTTGCAAGGAAGTCACTCTTTGCCTTACTGCTCTCTTCTGCAACTTCCGCTCTTCGCATTTCCGCAATCATGGTTTTAAGTTCTCTTAAATCCCTTATATAACCTGCAACTGCATATTCTCCCCTGAATTTAACACGGACAAAGAACACTTCTGTAGGAATTTGTTCACCATCAAGTTTTTGGTGCATCCATTCAAAGCGGCAATGACCTTCTTCAAACGCTTCATCAATGTATCTAATAATTTGATCTTTTGATTCAGCGCCGGTTGGCTGATATTCCGGGAAGAAATCAAAAACCATATCTATAAACTCATGTTTGTTTGAAAGTCCAAACATTCTTACAATTTCCTGGTTACATTCAACAACTTTAATATTTTTGTCTATCATAAAACAGCTAAGAGGAGTTGCGTCAAAAAGAACCTGCGTACATTCGTCGGCTTCACGCATTTTAGCCATAATAATCTTAATTTCACGTAAATCACGGGTATAGCCGCAGACCATGTTTTCTTTTCTGAATTTAACACGTACAAGCGTAACTTCGCATGGAATTAATTCGCCGTTTAGTTTGCGATGCATCCACTCAAGGCGGCAATAGCCTTCGGCAAATGTCTTTTTTATTATTTCTATTGTTTTTTCTTTAGAGACTCTGCCATCCGGCTGATATTCGGGGGATAGATCAAAATACTTGTCCATGTAGTCTTTTTTGCTGGATAATCCAAATAATTTTAACGCTTCATTGTTGCAGTCAATGTTTTTAAAGTTTTGATCCCAAAAGTTTGCGCAAAGGGGAGTTGCATCAAGCATTACCTGCGTTCTTTCTTCTGCTCTTTTCTTGGCATGAACCATGTATAGTAAAATTGTGCTTAAAACAATTGCTAAAACTACGCCAATTAATATAAGGAAAAAAGCTATTTCTGTTACGCTTTCATAATAACTTTTGGCATACGCCATAACAGCCAAATACCAGCCGTTTTCCAGCCGTCTAATAAATGTAATAGATTCATTGCCACGGTAATCATTAGCCTTTCTCTCTATAATCTCATTTCCTTTTAAAAGCTCATCTCTAATTGCAATACCGTCATTCATTAACCTTATATTTCTGCCAATATATGCAGGATTTGGATGAGCTATTACATTGAACTCACTGTCAAAAAGTATTCCGTAACTTTCTTCTGTTACCTGGACACCAATGGCATATTCCCATATTCTGTCCAAATTGGCATCTAAGCAGATAATACCTATTAACCTTTTATTTTTATCATAAATAGTGCGTGAAAAAGTCATTGTATTTTGACCTATAGCTTTACTTGTATAAACATCTGTTGCTGCTATTTTTCCTTCTGATTCCATAGCGGCAATGAACCACGGTCTTGTTTCAGGTTCAAAATCATCAGGTATTTCCCAATCAATACCGGAAAGTATTCTATTGCCATAAACATGAAAATACCCAAAAAGGCTCACAGTATAAGACATCAGCCTTTCGTCTGTTGTTATATATTGAGTCGTATGTCTAAGGTATTCTTCTACATCTTCTGCAGAAGCGCCCTGAGAAATAATATTACTTACATTTTCTGCAATAACACCAAGCGTTATTACAGGTTCGTTTAAGCCGGATTCTATATATGTCTGCACATTTGTAATTGCATTACTTACATCTTTTAATAAATGTTTGCGTTTTATATCACTCATAAAATTGTAACTAAAAAAAACCATCAGCGCAAATGCTATAAAAACCAATAGCACCTGAACATGGGTTATTAATGATAACAATTTACGAATTTTTTCCCGCACTACTGTCCTACCTTCGCTGATTTAATATGATCCTTTACTTCGTAAAAAAGTTTTGCTATTGTAGGATCAAAATGAGTGCCTGAATTCTGCATAATTATTTCTACTGCTTCGTCATCTGTAAAAGCTTTTTTATACGGACGCTCTGACACAAGCGCGTCATATACATCCACAATAGCCATTATTCTGCCCTGCAGAGGAATTTCCTGTCCTTTAAGCCCGCGCGGATAACCTTTGCCGTCCCAGCGTTCGTGGTGAGTTCCTGCAAATAATTTTGCGTTACGCAAGAAGTCGCCTTCGCCGGTTCTGGAAATAATTTCATCTATTATTCTCTCGCCTTCCATTGCATGACTCTTCATTACATCATATTCTTCTTCTGTAAGTTTACCAGGCTTATTTACGATAACATCTGTAATTGAAATTTTACCTAGATCATGCATCCTGGCTGATGAAATAATTTTTTCTACATCCCATCTGCTTATTTCGTCGGTATATACATCACGTTCTTTCATTTCGTCAATCAAAATTTTGATATAAACAGATGTACGCTCAATATGACCACCGGTTCCCTTATCACGATTTTCAACCATGTCTGCCAAAACCGCAACAATACTGTTCTGCAGTTTATGCAGCTGATGAGTTCTTTCTCTGATAATTTCATCGATGTTTAAATGCGTTTTAATTCGATTTATAAGAACAGGAGCGGAAAATGGTTTTGTTACAAAATCAACCGCGCCAATCTCAAGACCTCTAGCTTCTACCTCTGAATCATTGCGGCCTGTTAAAAACATTACAGGAATTTCTGCCCATTGACTTTGTGTTTTTAACTTTTGAATTGTCTCAAACCCGTCCATTTCAGGCATTTCTATATCAAGGAGAATTAGATCTGGCGTCACCTTTTCTAAAAGCGTAAACATTTTTGACGCCGAAGGCATTGTCATAACCCGATATTGATCTTCCAATACCGCTTCTGCCATAGATAAATTTGTATCACTATCGTCAACTACAAATATTGTTTTCATTACACTGCTAACTCTCCAATAGTATTTTAGGCTTATAAATTCTATTGTCTTCCATAGTTATTGTCAAGGAAAAAATATCCCATAACGTTTTTTTAATGAAACTTACGCTCACAAAGTGAGTATTTAATTATGAATTTGTATTTATGGCAACTTTTTTTAAAATATGATAGAAATATACAATGCCTATAAAGATACCAAGGGAACTTCCCGCTTTTGACGCTCTTTCCAATGAAAGAGTATTTGTAATTACAGAAACCCGTGCTGAATCCCAGGATATAAGACCGCTTAGAGTGGGGATTATAAACCTTATGCCGACAACGATAGATACAGAAATTCAGCTTTTACGTCTTTTAGGTAACAGCCCGCTTCAGATTGACATTACTTTTTTAAATATGGGCAGCCATACGTCAAAGAATGCTCCGCCAGGTCACCTTGAAAAATTTTATATCAGCGCAGAAGATATTGTAAAATCAAAGGTAAAATTCGACGGGCTTATTATAACAGGCGCCCCTGTAGAAACATTGCCGTTTGAAGATGTTGATTATTGGGAAGAACTTGCCCAGATTATTGACTATTCAGAAAAAAATGTTTTTTCTACCCTGCATATATGCTGGGGCGCACAAGCGGGTCTTTACCGCCGTTATGGTATCGAAAAGTCTCTTTTAGAAAAAAAACTGTCAGGTGTTTTTCCGCACACTATTAACGATCCCAACAACATTCTTTTCCGCGGTTTTGACGATGAATTTTTAGCTCCTCAATCGAGGTATACTACATCCAACAGAGATGAAATTGTAAAAGAAAAGCGTCTTACGATTCAAAGCGAAACAAACGAAGCAGGCGTCTTTATTGTTACTGCGAGGGATAACAGGGAAATTTACGTTAGCGGTCACTTTGAATATGATCCTTTAACGCTGGATAAAGAGTATCGGCGTGATACAGCAAAAAATCTACCTATCGATATTCCAAAGAATTATTATTTAGATAACGATCCTTCAAAGCAGCCTGTAGTACGCTGGAGAGCGCACGCAACTCTGTTTTTTGATAATTGGCTTAACTATGTGTACCAGGAAACACCGTATAACTTGGAAGAGTTGGGGTAAAAGAAGAGTTTCTTAACCACGAACCACACGAACAAATATGAACGGAAGAATCTCATGTATAAACGTGGTTTATTCCATCTGCTTAAGAAGTTTAATGGTTTTCATTATCCAGCGCAGAGCTCCGTTAAGGCGGTATCCTTTAAAATTTGCTTTGACAAGAATGTCTTTGACTTCGATTTCTGTGATATTAAGATTTACAAGACCTTTAAATCCGCTGTGTTCCCTTGCAATTTCCTGGACATAATCAAAGTAAGTCCCGGAATAACCAAATGTCGTTGAATGGGTTTTAGGATCTTTGATTGCATTAGAAACCATATCTTCGGTATCTTCATAAAAAAGACTTCGACCGTTGTCATAAAGCGGGTAAAAACTTTCGCCTTGCGGTATCACTTTGACTGCGATGTTAGACAGATGACGGTCATCTTGTCTTGTAATAAAGTCAAGGATTATAACACGTGCAATATCATCTTTGTACTGCGGACGAACATTTATAAGGTTTTGATATTCGTTGTCACCGCGAACGCCATCGAAAAATCGGCGAAAATGAACAATGTATTCGTTTGAAAAGTCAAATAGAAAAGCCGAAAACATCGTATCTTTGTCTACTTGATACGCAGGGCAGCAAGGAACGCCAAGTTTTTTTGCAAGCAAATAAACTGCGACTTCTGATTCAACATCGGTTGTAAGCGGATTTATACGTTGTTTATAAATACCGTATTGTTTATTGTAAACTCCATAGCGTTTGATATTGTATCCTTCGGGTGTGTCGACGCTAT
>Ga0123356_10007958_pt1 | contig 10553 bp, 10 predicted proteins | sample TergutEmb28metaG_2_FD_92546 | JGI IMG/M metagenome (GOLD analysis project Ga0123356, IMG submission 92546) | Embiratermes neotenicus P3 segment gut microbial communities from Petit-Saut dam, French Guiana - Emb289 P3 | ecosystem: Host-associated > Arthropoda: Insects > Digestive system > Gut ... | reverse complement strand
TTCACCGTGGCGTTGCTGCTGATTTGTATCCTATCGTTGTCCGGCGTAAGCGTGTTCCTATATTACAACTTTTAATCTTGACTGAGGGGAGGCGAGACGATGGATCAACCAAAGAAATGGATGCGCGGAGTATTGATCGCCTTTGCGTTGCTACTGGCCTGCTGCGCTTTTACGGTATATCTGGCCGATCCGTATCAGGTCTACCGCCTTGCCAGCTGGTTTACGCCACTTTACAGCAACGGTGAGCAAGCATATTACAACCCGGGCCTGGCTAGGCACTCCGACTACGACGCGGTGTTTTTGGGTACCTCCATGGTAGAAAACACCCTGGTTTCCCAAGTAGATGAACGTTTTGGCACCCGCTGCGTCAAGCTGCCCTTCCAGGGCGGCATGGCCGGCAATCACGCAAAGGTGCTCCAGATCGCTTTTGATACCCGGCCGCTGACCCATGTGTTTTACGGCATGGACATGTATTCTTTTGTGCGGGATCCCAAATTTTCTAGTTTTGAGATGCCTCTGTACCTGTACGACAACAACCCCTTTAACCGCGTGGCCTACCTGCTCAACGGCGACGTATTGTTGCGCCACATTCCGGGGCTGCTGCACCGCCAGTTGACCGGCGAGGAACCGGAGCCTGTGACCGCCGATACGATCTATGCCTGGGGCCTGGAAGAGAACATCCGCTATGGCGAAAAGGACGTGCTCGGCTCCTATGATTTTACGCAGCCCGCCCAAGAGATGCTGGCATACGACGCCTTCGCCGATCATGCAAACGCCAATTTCGACCGTTACGTGCGCCCCTTTTTAGAAGAGCACCCGGATACCGAGTTTATCTTTTTCTTTCCGCCCTATAGCGCCCTTGAGTGGCCCATCATGCACCATAGAGGCCATCTGGATGCGGTATTGCACACCATGGAGCAGCTGGCCGAACTGCTGCTGCCCTACCCCAACGCACGCCTCCACGACTTTACCGCCAACCTGGACTGGATCGAAGACTTTGGCCTATACAAGGATTATTCCCATTATAGCCCGGCTGTGAACGCATGGATCGTGGACGCGCTGGCCAACGGCGACTTTTTGGTGCATGACCTATTCGATATATATGATTCCATAGATATGTTAGAAGAAATAGCCGAGAACTTCTCCATACGCCAAGGAGGATAGCCCATGATGGATCAGCAGCATTCTGAGCAGCAACCTAATGCAAGCAAATTCGCCCTCCGCCGGTGGGCTCTAGGCACACTATTCGGCCTATTGGTGATGCTCGGCTTGGTGGCCGCGCTGGTAATCGTGGTGGATCCCTTTCAGCACTATCGCAAGGCCTCGTTTTATACTCCTTTGGTTGATCGTTCGCTACAGCGTTACATCAATGTGGGCATGGCGCGCAACTATACGTACGATACTCTCTCCTTAGGCTCCTCCATGACTGAAAACACCCGCACTTCCGATTTAGAAAGGGTATTGGGCGGCACGGCGCTGCAACTCCCGTTTCGGGGCGCCTCCCTTTCCGAGCTGGGCCTTGCCATGGGCAACGCCTTGGGTAGCCGCGAACTAAAGCGGGTTTTGATCCACATAGACGACGTAAACTATACCGACAGCCCCAACACCGCCCTGAATTCCCTGCCCCAGTATTTGTACGACGGCAATCCCTTTACCGACATCTACTATTGGTTCAATCTGGATGTGCTCGCCCGCCTTCCGGAGCTGTACGAGTACAACCGGTATGCCCTGGGCAGGCCGGAAGAGTTAGACCTGGACATGCTGTACAACTGGACCGAAGCCGTGATGTACGGCAAGGCACGGGTATTCGGATCTTACCGCCAATGGAACAGAGCGAAAACTCCGCCCATGCCAATCGAGCGCATCATGCCCTATGTGGAACAGAATTTGCAGCAGCACCTGCTCCCCTACATCGAAGGGTATCCCGATACCGAATTTATCATCATCTACACGCCTTACAGCACCCTGCAATGGTATAACACCTACCTGTTCGGGCAGGAAGACCGGGTTCTATATGGACGGGCGGAATTTGCCCGCGTGTTGCTCCCCTACCCCAACGTGCGGCTGTTCGACTTTCACGTCAACGAGGATTGGGCCACCGACTACGAGCGCTATACGGACTTTACCCACTACCATGGCGACATCAATACAGAGATCATAGAGGCCATAGGGCGCGGGGAGTACGAGGTGTTTAGCGCGGAAGAGGTGCTGGCCAACAACGAGGTCATCCGCGGCTTTATGCGCGATTTTGTGCCCCCCACCCCAGAGGAGGTGGCCGTTTACCGAGAAGAATCCAATCGGCAAGTACAAGAAAGGTTGCAGTGGCAGTGATGGATCAACGTCCGCCCAGGCGTTATGAGCCGACCCGCACCGGATACCGGCAGCCGCCGCCCCCCGCCCGCCGCTCGAATCCGCTCACGCGGCTGGCAGTGGCCATGGCGCTCACCGGTGGGGTGATGGTGGGCTGCTTTTTGTTGGTGTACGGCTTCCCCTGGGCACAGGACACGGTGAGGCCCGTACCCGTAAGCGCGCCCACTGCCCTTCCTATTACAGCGCCTCCCGCACCGACTCCGGCGCCAACACCAACTCCCACCCCCACGCCGATCCCAACGCCTTCGCCCGCTCCAACTCCCTCCATCCCCTTGCTGGTCAACAAACAGAATCTGCTGCCCAACAATTATGTACCAACCAACCTGGTGCGGTTGATCGACATATGCCCCGGCAATGTGGTGTCAATCAAGGGGCGGGATATCGAAGGCAATGCGGCCGCAGTGGATGCGCTGATTGTGATGTTACGCGCCGCCATGGACGACGGCATCGGTAACTGGCAGATCAGCGCCGGTTACCGCAGCCTGCGCTACCAACAAAGGCTGTTGGATGATAAGGTGTCCGAGCTGATGCGCTCCAACAACCTATCCCGAGACAGGGCGCGCACTGCCGCCCTAAAAACCGTGGCCCCACCCGGCGCCAGCGAGCACCATACCGGCCTGGCTTTTGACATCACCGTGCCCGGCGTCTCTTTTGCAGGCACAAAACAAGCCCAATGGCTGGCGGAAAACAGCTATCGGTTCGGCTTTATTTTTCGCTACCAGGCGCACAAAGAAGAAATCACCGGCTTTTTGGCCGAGGCTTGGCACTACCGCTATGTGGGGGTGGAGGCGGCCACGGTGATGAAACGAAATGATTGGTGTTTGGAGGAATATGTTGATTTTCTTATGCAAAATTGACAAGCGGGTCTTTGATATGCTAGAATAACGGGGCAGAGGCTTTTCGGTTACTAAAGCCTAAGCGTTACCGCTTGTGAGTCTTGTCAAAGTTGTCACAAGCGGATTTTTTCGCTTTAGCTTCGATATCGCGCAGCGTATGAAATAGTATTACAACGGCAACGATAACCGAAAGCACCGACGTAACTATCATAGACCCCACCTCCTTTCTTCGCAGATTAGGAGGAAAAGCCTCTGCCCTGGCGGCCTTTTCGGGCCGCGTGTGCATTATAGCATATTTTGTCGAAATGATGAGCCGATTGAAAGGACATGTTGACATGGATGGGAACATTCTGTAAGCTAAATTCACAAGTAGATATGACAAACTGCCAAATTGTACAATACTCTCAATAACAGAAAGGAACCCCCGCCATGCCAAACTTCACACTCCGCCAAGACTTCCTCCCCTTCTGCCCCCCCGACATCAGCCAGCAAGAACTAGACGAAATCGCCGATGCCGTACGCTCGGGCTGGTGGGCCAAGGGGCCGCGCACCATCGCTTTCGAAAAGGCCTTTGCCGAGTACGTGGGCGCAAAACATGCCGTGGGCATGAACAGCTGCACCGCCGCGCTCCATGTGGCCCTGGTGGCCGCAGGCATAGGTGAAGGCGACGAGGTGATCACCACCCCCTACACCTTCTGCGCTTCGGTCAACACCATCTTGCACGTGGGCGCAATCCCGGTATTTGTGGACGTGGAGCCGGACACCGCCTGCATCGACGTGGCCGCCATCGCCGGAGCCATCACGCCACGCACCAAGGCCATTGTGCCGATACATTATTCCGGCATGGCCTGCGATCTGGACCGCATCTACGGGCTGGCCGATCAGCACGGCCTGTTTGTATCGGAAGACGCCGCCCATGCCGTGGAGACCCAATACAAGGGCAAGCCCATCGGCCACGGGGTGCCCGGCGCGGCCTCCTTCAGCTTTTACGCCACCAAAAACCTAGCCACAGGCGAGGGCGGCATGCTGGTGACCGACAATGAGGCCCTGGCCACACGCGCCCGCGTGTTGTGCAGCCACGGCATGAGCGCTAACGCCTGGAACCGCTACGGCAAGGGCGGCTCCTGGTGGTACGACGTGGAAGCGCCCGGCTTTAAGTACAATATGTTTGATATCCAGGCCGCGCTGGGGCTGGTGCAGCTTAAGCGTATGCCCGACATGCAGGCCCGGCGGATGCAGGTCGTAGCCCTGTACGATGCTGCCTTCTCTGCAATGCCCGAGGTGCGATTGCAGCACAACCCAGCCTACAGCGGCCACAGCAAACATCTGTATGTGTTGCGCCTAACACCGGGCGCACTGCGCATCGGCCGCGATCAATTCATACAGGAGATGGCCGAGCGCAACGTGGCCACCAGCGTGCACTTCATCCCGGTGCATTTGATGAGCTACTACCGCCAGCACTTTGGATATAAAGAGGGCGACTTCCCCCGCACCGAGGCCTTCTTTTCCCAGGAAATATCGCTGCCCCTCTACTCGGCCCTCGCCCTTGAAGATGCACAATACGTGATCGATGCGGTGCGGGATATCGTGGAGAAGCATCGGGCCTAATGAGCGATAAGCGTGTGGCTCACCCTGCCCTTCTCACCCTTTAGCTCATGGATCAACGTTACTTCGCCTATAATCCATGTGTGGCGGTATACGAGCGCCCCCCCTTTGTACTGCCGTGATCCATTTGGATCCGTCACGGGGATCAAAATTGTGTTCCTCGGCCCAAATCATGGGCTGCTCTTCCCTGGGCGCGCCGTAGTATTTGTATACGCCAAAATAGGAGGACGCCGAGCCGAAATCCCGAATGTAGCACGCGGGATCATAGGGGGTTTTTGTAAACTATGCGGCGATAAACGCCAATTTGCCTTGCTGATCAAACGCATAGGTGATACGCGTATCCATGTCCAAATCAAACAGTTTTGTTTGATAGGCCAAGGTCTTGCCCCTGTCTGTACGGGGTTTGCCTGTGTGCAGGGCCTTGACTTGATCCCTGTTCATGCCCATCTTTGCGCCGTTGGGGAATACAAATGTCGCCGGTGTGGCTGGTAGCGTCTGAGATGTATACTCGGCGGAGGGAAAGCGGGGATGCTCATAGATAAAATCTAGCCAGATTCTTGCGGCACGTTCGCGGAGTTTCGTGTCGTAATGAAGCCATACGTTCACTTGGCCGGTAGTCCAGGCCTTGCTGTGGCGTGTTACCGTACGTATTTCTTCATAGTCCATTCCGTACCGCTCGTACAGCATCTCTAGCACTGCATCGTAATTCGGGCCGGGTTCCATATAAGTAGAAGAGCGCCGAGGCTCGAATTCCACAATAATGCAGATGAGTTCGGCTCCCCTGAGCTGAAATGACGGGTCAATGCGTTTAATAGGTATGCCGTTCAGCGCAAAGTCAAAAACGAGTCCATCCCGCTGAACACGTCCGCCCATCGCTCCGATTTTTTCTTTGAAATCGTCTAGCGTGGTGGCGTATGTGAGGGATTCAAAAAAATCGAGGGTTACTGGCAGATTCTTTTGATTCCCTGCTTGGGCGAAACCAGAAATCAATAGCAGCGCGCACAGGATGCATAGTGCTGCCCTTTTCATGTGTTTTTTTCCTCCAAATCCGCAACTGTCGCAATCTGCGCCAGCACATCATGCGTACCGTCGCCATTGCCGATGGTTTCCATGGCGGCGATGTATTCGCCACGGCGTTCGTATAGCTCGTCAATAGCCCGCGCCAGCGTTGATGGCGTCAGCTTTTCTTGGGGCAGCACGGCACACAAATTGCGCCGCTCCATGGAGTGGGCGTTGGCGATTTGGTCGCCGCGGCTGGCATGGGCCGGATAGGGCACCAACAGCGCCGGTTTGTGCAGGGCAAGTATCTCGCTAAGGGTATTGGAACCGGCACGGGACAGCAGCACGTCGGCGGCAGCATAAGCGTTGGGCAGTTCTTCTTTTAAGAACTCAAACTGCCGGTAACCGGGCATATCCTTGAGTGAGGCATCCAGGTTGCCCTTGCCGCATATGTGCAGCACCTGGAAGCGTGGGGTAATCAACGGCAGGGCTTCCCGCAACACAGCATTTACCGAAGCTGCGCCCAGGCTGCCCCCTATCATCATAAGCACCGGCTTATCGGTTGAAAAGCCACAAAGGGCCAGCCCCTCCCCACGCCGCCCGGTCATCAGCTCAGGCCGCAGGGGCGTACCGGTGCACACGCCCTTTTTGCCCATGGCCTTTGCCGCCTCCGGAAAGGTGGTGCATACCACCTTGGCCACCGGCGCACACAGCTTGTTGGCCAGGCCCATGGTGATATCGCTCTCGTGGAGCAGCAGCGGCACGCGGTGCAGCCACGCGCCATACGCCACCGGCACCGACACAAAGCCACCCTTGGCAAACACCAGCTTAGGTTTGATCTCCCCTATAATCCGCTGGGCCTGCCAAGCGCCGGCCAATACTCGAAAGGGATCGGACAAATTTTTCACGGAAAAATACCGGCGCAGCTTGCCGGAGCGCACCGCGTGGTACTCTACCCCCTTCAGCGGTTCCACCAGCCCACGCTCGATGCCCTCTTTTGTGCCGATGTAGTGGATCTCCCAGCCCGCCTCCCGCAGGTGCGGTATCAGCGCCAGGTTGGGGGTGACATGCCCCGCCGTTCCTCCGCCCGTCATCACGATTCGTTTTGTTTTTTGCGGTTGCAAATCGGTTCCTCCCCTATCGGCTCAATCGGCTCTTTTGGGGCCATTTGATTATTATAGCACGCTCGCGCCAAAAAAGTAGTCAAGTCGCAAATTTGGGGCATTTCTTTTGCGCGCCACATACGGTATAATGAGATCAGATATCAAGCGAAAAGGGTGAATGCCAATGATAGACCCGCTCAGCGGCGCCGCCACACAAAAGTATCCCACCGAGCCAATTGCGCCCCTCGGTATCGTTGCCATGCGCGGCTGCGAGGAGATTGGCCGGAGGATCAACCAATACCTGATGCGATGGCAAACCGCCAACGACGGCGACGGGTTGCTGCGATCCTACGCCGGTGAAGGCAGATCCAGTTTTTTGGTGGACGCGCATTGTCCCCGCTTTGGCACGGGCGAAGGCAAGGGCATGCTCAAAACATCGGTGCGGGGCTACGACCTGTACATCATTGTGGATGTAGGCGCCTACGATCAAACATATAATATGTACGGCAAAATAGCTCATCTCTCTCCCGACGAGCACTTTGCCGACCTAAAGCGCGTGATCGCCGCCGTGGGCGGCAAGGCCAAGCGCATCAATGTGATCATGCCGTTCCTGTATGAATCGCGCCAGCACCGGCGTACCGGGCGGGAGTCCCTGGATTGTGCGCTGGCCTTGCAGGAATTAGAAAAGATGGGCGTACAAAACATACTCACCTTTGACGCCCACGATCCCCGCGTACAAAACGCCGTGCCCCTCACCGGCTTTGAGAGTGTGATGCCCTCGTATCAGCTGCTCAAGGCGTTGCTGCGCAGCGAAAAAGATCTGCGTATCGACCGGAAGAACATGATGATCATCTCCCCGGATGAAGGCGCGCTGGATCGCAACATCTATTATTCCTCGGTGCTTGGGCTGGATTTGGGGATGTTTTACAAGCGCCGGGATTACACGCAGATCATCAACGGACGAAACCCCATCATCAAGCACGAATTCCTGGGCGACGATGTAGAGGGCAAGGACTTGTTTGTGGCCGACGACATGATCTCCACCGGCGATTCCATGCTGGATTTGGCGCGGGAACTCAAAGCCCGTAAGGCCAACCGCATCTACGCCGCCGCCACCTTCGCCTTTTTTACCGATGGCCTGGATGCCTTCCACCGGGCCTATGAAGAGGGCATCATCACCAAAGTGCTGTCTACCAACCTTACCTACCGCACGCCGCAATTGCGGGAAGCGCCCTGGTTTATTGAAGCGGATTTATCGAAATACATTGCCTATATGATCACCACCCTAAACCACGACCGCTCCCTTTCCGACCTGCTTGAGCCGTGGGATCGGATCAAGGCGCTGATGGTGCGCTATCGGGCGGAGCAGACGGAGGCGGGGTTGAGGTTTGAATAGACATCCAATACAGTCGTCCGTGATCGACGTCGCAATACACCGCGACGCAAAATAAACGATCAAAACGAAGGAGGAAGTACCTATGAAGCGCCTATCCTGTATTTTTCTGACATTGCTGTTGCTCCTTGGTTCCGTTCCTGCATTGGCCGTCGATCTATCCTTCCTAGACGACCTAAGCGCCGACGAATTGCAAGAAGTCCGTTCTGCCATAGACGAAAAGCTGAAGGAGTTCCGGTTGGCGGCCGTTCAGTCGGAAGATGAGGAAGGGGAGGTTGAGGCAACACGGCAGAACCCCGCCATCATCGGGCAAACCCATTTGTTCAAGCTGGATTCTTATTCGGAAGAAAGCACAACCGCCCTTACCATGGTGCGAGCCATCCGCGGCGAACCGGCAAACGCGCTCCTAAAATCCTTCAGCCGATACAACACCTCCTCCAGCCGGATGAAAAAGGGTGAGGAATGGTTCGCCGTCATGTTCCACATAGAAGCCCTAGAATCCACTTCGGATAAAATCGATCATAGCGATTACCACTTTAAGTTCGTAAGCGCCGACGGCGTGGAATATGACCGGGGTTTCATATCGGATAATCCCCTTGAAGTGAAATCCCTCTATGTTGGCTCCGAACAATTTGCTTGGGTGTGCAACGTTGTGAAGGTCGGCGACAATCCATTGCTCACGTACAACCGCTGGAGCGATGATACCGCGTGGTTTAATCCCAACGAGCGCGTGATTGTGGACACCTCCTCGATATCCTACGAAACGATCACGACCAAATCAAGTGCCGAGGAGATCACCAATTTGCACCTGCGTTTGGCGGAGCTAGGGCTTTTGAAGACAGCGCCCACGGGAAAATACGACGCATCGATTACAACCGCGTTAAAGAAGTTCCAAGTTGCCCATGGCCTGGCCAACACCGGAACTGCCGATGAAGAAACCTTGCGCTTGCTTTTCTCCGGCCAGCCGTTGCCGCAATAGATCGACGATTTCACCCGGAGGCTGTCCCGTTTGCGGGGCAGCCCTTTTTTTACGCGTTCGTTTTTTTCTGCATCCGCAACAACGGCACCCCAATCCCCACCACCGCCACCGCACACAACCCCGCCATCACATAAAATATCAGCCCAATGCCCGGCAATACCCGGCTCAGCAGCCACCCCACCGGGCTCACCAACCCGCGCCCAACCCCAAAGGTAATCATAGACGCCAACATCTGCCCGCGGCCCTTGAGTTCCGCGGGCACCGTATGTTGTACGTATTTAACCACACAAAAGGTGAGCACAATCAGCCCCGCGCCGTTCAGCGCCTGGCTGGCGATCACCGCGCCCACGTTACGCAGCATGCCCAGCAGCGTCCAACGCAGAGCCATCACTGCACCGGCGCACAGCACCAGCTTGCGTGCGCCGAATTTGTCAAACAGCCGGTCGGCACACAACAAAAACGGTATCTCAGCCAGGGATGCTACCACTGCGGCCACCCCCAGCAGGGTTTTGCTTCCGCCAAGATCAACGGAAAAATGCAGCGCAAAATATGAAAAATAAAGGCCCTGGGTCAGCTGCAATACGGCCACCAATGCCAGCAGGGTGAGCAACACGGGCCGATTGAGCAAAGCCTTCCATCCCGGCCCCTTTACCTGCTGCTGGCCACCCGGTACACGCGGCAACAGTAGCGCCGCCCCAGCAGTCAATAAATACGCCCCCGTCACCACCCACGGAAATCGGCCTCTCCCGCCTTCCATCACCAGGCCGGTGACCAACGCGCCCACGGCAAAAGCCGCCGTTCCCCATACGCGCAGCGGCCCAAACCCCTTGCCCTGCTCCCCCAGATGTTGGAGCACAATGGTCTCCCCTAAGGGCGTCACGGAGGGCGCAAAACATCCAAATAGCGCCGCCACCCCCAGCATGGCGGGCAGGCCGCGGGCAGGAAGGTATAGCAACAGAGCCCCCATCGTTCCGCATAGCAACAACAGGTGAATCCAATTCTTTTTGGCGCTCCTGTCGCTCCAATATCCCCACAGGGGCTGCAGGGCAATCGCCACTAGAGGCCCCATGCCGGTGAGCAGGCCCACCTGGCCGTGGGACATACCCTTTTCGGCAAAAAAAAGCGGGGCAAAGTTATGGTAGGCCGCGCCCGCCAAATAATCGAAAAAGATGTAGGGCGCGATGCCTCCGTATTTACCCTGCATGTGTTTCGTCCTGGATGAATCCCTCCACCGCTACGGCGGTACCCCTCCATATAGCAAGGCAGGT
>Ga0123356_10007957_pt1 | contig 10553 bp, 9 predicted proteins | sample TergutEmb28metaG_2_FD_92546 | JGI IMG/M metagenome (GOLD analysis project Ga0123356, IMG submission 92546) | Embiratermes neotenicus P3 segment gut microbial communities from Petit-Saut dam, French Guiana - Emb289 P3 | ecosystem: Host-associated > Arthropoda: Insects > Digestive system > Gut ... | reverse complement strand
TTTTAGACGCCTCATTTTTCATTAGAGTTTAAATTTTTATGCTGAATTTATTCAACAAATATTCTCACAAATACATGTCAATGCGCATGTGTTTCAATAAAGTCGCGTGAACTAAATACATACAAATGACTAGGCGATATGTCCATTTCTCTGCACGTGATCTAGAAGATACCATACTAGAATTGCATGGTCTAAAAACGCCCTCAAAAGATACCGGTATGCTAAAACTCGTTGATTGCCCTCGATATGGTAACAAAAATCCTATAGGCAAAATAAGATGCGCCACCTGTAGCATGGTACTAGACAAAGAGACTGCCCTAAAGTTAGAAGACGCAAAAAGACAGAAAGAAAAAGAAGAAAAAATCCGTGGAAAAGAAGCGGCGGCTCTCCCTTGGGAATATCGACCGTGCTAATGAGTTCGGTTGGCAGACCTGCTTGCGTGGTGGTGACGTTCCATCCTGTAACCCAGTAGGCGACGGGTTTTACGACTGCCATGAGTACCCCTGTGACTATGCATTCCACTAAGACTTTTTGTGCTCTTGCTTGTTCTTCAGGGCCTTCAGATCGAACAAGTGACGAAGGCCGATAGACAAACAGCCTAACAAACCACAACAACCGCAACAAAGATAATTCTGTTCTTCTTCATCGAACCTACTGTCCCTCAGACTTTTCCGCATAGCATTCGCCACCCCTTAACTACCAGAACTTTTTAAACCAACAAACCACCCCATAGGTACCTTACCGAAACACCGTTAGAATAACAACAACTACTATGAGTCATCCAACAAATCACCAATTTTCTCTGATAACCTCTGCGGCGTTCAGTCAAAAACTTGATCACCATCACCAAATTCCCTTTGCATTTTGCTTTAAAAATAAATAAAAGCCAACTCGATATTTTTGAATAAAAATTGCCTTGAGAACTAAAAAATTTAAGTAACATTAAATGTGCCATAGACAACAATAATAATCAACTTGGTGAGGTTGCGTATGGTCGATAAAGACGTTAAGCTCTTTGAGAATAAGCGTGTTCGTACAGCTTGGGATGAAGAAAAAGAGGATTGGCTTTTCTCCATTATTGATGTTGTTGAGATTTTGACGGGAACGGATAATCCGCGGCGTTATTGGAGCGATTTAAAACGCAAATTAAATGCCGAAGGTAGCCAACTGTACGAAAAAATCGTACAGTTGAAAATGCTTGCTGAAGATGGCAAATTGCGCCTAACAGATGTTGCAGATACGGAGCAACTTTTACGTTTAATTCAATCTATACCTTCGCCAAAGGCAGAGCCGTTTAAAGTTTGGCTTGCATCGGTGGGAAAAGACCGTATAAATGAAACTTTTGATCCAGAGTTAGCGATTGATCGTGCTCTTGTGACCTATTTGAGAAAGGGCTACTCAAAGGACTGGATTGGCCAGCGACTTCAGGCCATACAGGTACGCAAGGAACTCACAGATGAGTGGGGCGAGCGTGGTGTAGCGGGTAATGAATACGCTGTTTTGACCGATGAGATCACAAAAGCTTGGGCGGGTTTAACGACTCGGCAGTATAAGAATTTGAGAGGGCTAACGAAGGAAAATTTGCGTGATAACATGTCAATGTTGGAGTTGACCCTTAATCAACTCGCTGAAGTAACCACCACTGAGCTATCGAAAGAGCAAAAACCACAAACCTTTGAAGAAAACCGACAAGTGGCTAAAAGCGGCGGCGAGGTCGCAGGAAATGCCCGACGGGACATCGAAAAACGCACAGGCAAACCCGCCATAACCAACAAAAAAGCCATCGATTTCTCACGCCTCCTAATAACCGACATAACCAACACAGAAAACAAACCCAACACAAAAAAAGAAAAATAACAACCTGCACACACTTTCAACCTTTCTAACAGTTAATAGCTACTATTTTTCAAACATTTTTCTGACAATGCACCAACCATTACATTCAAACCACAAACCAACTACCACTTCTTATCCAACAAAACAACCACATACAACAACCAATCCACACACTAACCAACAACCAACAGCAGCTACAAACAGTGCTTTAAGCACGCTTAAAAAACAACAGACAGTTAAAAAATATATAAAAGTATATTATAAAGAGGGTTCGAGTAAGCACGCTTAAGTGTGTAGAGTTAGGGTTCTGTGTAGATCGCAATGGCAGAGCGAGTTGGTTGATTTCACCCTTTTTGGTGTCTGTTTAGGTCTCTTCTAGTCAGAGGTCGTTTAGGGGGTCTTTGATTTCTTGGGTTATGTAGAGTTTGGGGCCGAGGTCGTCTGAGTTGTAGAATATAAATATGTCCTCGGTGACGAAGTATCCATCGTTGATTGCGGTGTCTCTGCCGTAAGCTTCGAAGTCGAAATAGTTATAGGCACTTATGCCTGCTCATAGTTTGCATTTTTCAAGGATAGTTTTTAGGTCGGAGTTAATGTCATCGATCATGGCGTAGCCAAGTTTTTCTTCTCTATAACCCCAAGTGCCTGTGTCTAATTCTACATATGAGAGATCGTTAATTTGGGTACATATGTTAAGTATGTTTGTGGTGTCTTTTAGTCCGTTTGCACTGCAGTATGCGGCCGCTATTGTTTTTTCTGTTTCACTCAACGTCTCTAACTTTACTGCTAAGATGTTTAGGTCGTAGAGGTTTTCGTATTCGCCTATGTGAAAGTCTGATTCGTAATCGTGGAGTGCATATTCCTCATATCGATCGTTTAGTCCGACTTTGTCTTTTAGGAAGGGTTTGATTTGGTTGTGGGTTGTGGGGAGGTTTATCCATGCGCCGCATAGTTCGCCTTCAACATCTTTTGAGAGTTGCTACATAGACTTTGAGTTGGGGGTTGGTGGCGGTGTAATCGTTTATTGTTATGTTGTTTTTTCTATGATGGTCTGTATTTCTTTGGTGTATGGGCCTAGGTAGCGTTCTTTTTTGTCTTTTCTTGCACAAAGATACGTTTTGCCCTTTATTGCTTTGAGCCGGAAGTGCCATTTTTGCTCTACTAACTCTAATATCAACACTTCACTTTGTAAAACCTTTTCAGATAGCAACATATCAGGTATTTAAGTCCGATAGTTGAATGTATTTTAGTAAACTTTATAACTTATCTTTTAATTTTATAAATCATGGAAGCGTTGTATTGCACCAAGTTACATTTAAAACAAATTAATCGTTTGCAAGGAACGTTTCCCAACTTAAAACAGGGACGCAGAAATGGATAATCGCTCAAAAAGATGGTGTTCTTTCTTCTTTTTCACAATATTGCTTGTAGGTACGATCTATGCTTCTATGCCAAGCACCAAAGCAGAAGACACAACACTGCATCAAAAAGCGGCATTTTTAACAACTGAGGTGTTAGGGTTTGATACAACAAAATACACCGCCAATATTGAAGGCCAAGACATGTATGGGGCCTATTTAGATCTTCCTCAGTACCCTAAGTACCATATAAGTTATACACTCAAATCAGATGAAGATAGTTTTCGGTTGTACTATCAGTTTGTAAATAGTACCCTGCAAATGATATCTATATACAAAGACGGGGTTGTTGAAAAAGAACCTAAATCTTATACAAATGATGTTTTTGTTGCTAAAAATTTTCTTTCCAAATACCAAAATTATGTGGCTGATTCGTCCTATGATCACATGTTCTCCATATTATCTGCGGAGGCTGGTGTAGGCGGCAATTTTACTGTAACCTCTGGGAATATGTTATTTACGGTTCTTGACACTGATGATACTACCCAGTTTTCGTGGATTTATACTGATACTGATGTAGAATCATGCCCCAAATGGGTAACTATTGGTGTTAAGAATGGTATTTTGCAGTGGATTGTTGATTACTGGCAACTATATTCCGTGGGCAGTACAAGTGTAAATTTTTCCAAAGATGAAGTAATTGATATTGCATTGGAAGCTGCTAGAAATCACTTTTGGAGTTTAGGGGTTAACGCTTCTAGTTTGTCTGTGGAGAATTTCAATGCATCTAATGTGCGCTGGAGTTTTTTGGCTTTTATGGGTTCTGTGCGTGCGGATAATGTTCGCAGTGAAAACCCTTTAGAAATTTATCCGGTTTGGCAATTCGGTATTGCACTCGTTAAATGGCATGGACATATGTATGGTGCAGAGATAGGTATTTGGGCTGACACCGGCGAAGTCAGACGAATCCAGGAAGCTTGGTCAATGATGCTTCCAGATGACCCCAACAGTGCAAATCCTAGTGTTGAACCTAGTCCTAGCCCTAGTGTTGAGCCCAGCCCAAGTCCCAGTTCTAGTAGTTCGTCTGGTTCTAGTTCGAATTCTATTGGGAAATCTGGATCTGCTTCTAGTGCGGGGGGTTTGTCTGTTCCAGCGGTTGGTATTCAATTGGATGCAGGTGATGGGCGACGGTCTGATGGAGGTAGTGAACCGGTTGCTATGGTTGATCATCATGAAACGGTGAATACTGCTCTTGGTGATGATGCGCCCATAGATATCCCCTTGACGTTTGCTGTTGTGATCTTTGGTATTTTAGTCGTTGGTGTTTGCGTTTACTTAGTTTTAAGAAAACGTGACCAGCCCTAAGAATCTGTCTTCAATTGGTTTTTGAAAGTATTCCAAAAGGGAACTTGCAAGGTTCCAGATTTCCTCTCGCGAACCATTAACATGAAAACGCGCAAACGAAAAACCGACAAATCAATCATAAGCAAACTTGAAACATACAGGTTTTCCGACGAAACCGACCACACCAATGCCTCTGACGAAAATTGTTATGCTCCATCCCATGCACCTGCGCTTTAGTCTGAACCAGTAACTTGGATGAAATCAACTCCACAAACTTTCCAGTTGTCTGCAAAGAAAGGTATCTTTGAGAGGGATTGTGGGAATACAGTGTTTCGGGGGACTTTGTGGAGTGTATTTTATCATTGGGTAAGAAGTGTACGTTCCGTTCGGCTAAGGCTAGGAAGTTGGATGCTGGGCAGGTGTTTGATGTTTTGGAGGTTCAGGGAGTGTTTGTGCTGGTTTCTTCTAGGCGTATTGCGGCTGATAATTTGCTTCCGCTGTATTATACTATGCGACAGATTGAGCCGGTAAATTCCCAACAACTAATAAGAACATGAAAAACAATGCGCCAAATCACAACTACGACCAACACAGGGGCACTATTTAGGCGACGTATAGCTTTTATAATAATTGAACTGTTGTAGTTTGACGATAAGTGTCAATTAGCTATGTTTGCAGAAAATGCAAAAAGAATTACTCAAAAACAGAGAATGACCAAAACGGAGTCTGTACGGTCTGTGGGTCTTTTCTACTAGCGACTTTCAATAAAGAAGCACCGGGTTTACCAACTATCCAAGAAAAAAACCAAACAGTTGAAAAAGCGCATACAGAAAAAATGGCTCTGTATAGAGCGGCTGAGGGTTTACGGCAAAGAGTTGAGCAAACAAAAGAGTATGGGGTGGTATCTGAAAAAGAAGCCGCGCCACAAAAACTGCCGATATTTGAGAGCTGGATATGGAGTACGGAATATGAAGCCGCCTTAAAGTTTGAGAAGCAACTACTCAAGCAGTACAGGGGCAAAACCATTGAGAAAACATTTCCCGGCAGGGTAGTTTCAAATGAGCATGGGGAATGCTATGAGACATCGTCATCATGTTTTGTCAAATTCAAAAAAGTGACGTATGAAGAAAGCAGGCAAATCATGATATCGAACCTTAGAGTGCTTCCAGGTATAGGTCAGGTAAGTGAGCGGGCGCTAAAAAAACAGGGCTATAAAACAATAGAGGACTTGGAGCATCATCCCCGTTGGAAGATACAAGCGCACAAATATATGAAGCTAATTGATGCAAAAGAGGTTGATGCAACCCAGAAATGGCTATGGCAACGTCTTCCAAAATCGCATCCATTGTTACACTATTTAGCGGGGTTCTGTCAAGACCATGACTTTGCCATTGTCGACATTGAAACTCTGGGGTTATCAGAGAGGCCCATAATTTTACTAGGGATAGCTAAACCAACAAAGGATCACATTTGTACAACCCAATTTCTTCTAAGAGATATCCCCGATGAACCCAGCGCCATATTTGCATTAATAGCTCAACTAGAACCAAACCTATCGCTCATTACATATAATGGAAAAAATTTCGATATTCCATATATTAAACAAAGATTAGCCTACTATGGCATAGATTCACACATAGACAATCTAAATTTTGATATTTTGCATTTTACAAGGCGTGCATTAAAAGCCAAACTCATCAATTGTAGATTGGAAACCGTAGAGAGCTATTTGGGAATAAAAAGAGAAATCAACATACCAGGAGCTTTGGTTCCTCATTTCTATGACACTTATCTGAGGACAAAAAATGTTGGGCCGCTTGTACCAATAGTTGAGCATAATCGACAAGATTTACTAACCCTTGGAACCTTGTTTTCCAAGCTTTATGAGGAATGGCCAATTGATAGAGCAATTCATTAAACGCCTCAAGCAAATGGATTCTTATAAAAAACAGATTGTGCACATAGAAGAGTTACCGGCACATGAGGCCATTTTTGTCGAACTTGAAAGGCCTCTACCGGAAAACTTGCAGAAAGTTTTGATAACCCGAAAAATCAAGTTCTATCTACACCAAGCTCAAGCGATTAATGGAGCCCGATCGGGGAAAAATGTAGTTATAGCCACCCCAACGGCCTCGGGTAAGACATTAGCATTCAATATCCCAGTCTTTGAAGCACTAATAGGGGATAAAAAAGCAACGGCCCTCTATATCTATCCAACAAAAGCGCTAACAAATGATCAACTAAAAGTTTTAAAAGAGCTAGAAAAAGAGAGTGATATAAAAGCAGACGCTAATATCTATGATGGAGATACACCTAAACATCAGCGAGCAATTATAAGGGAAAACTCGCGAATCATACTCACCAACCCCTATGGTCTACATCAGTATCTTCCATGGCACCACAAATGGCAAAATTTTTTTCAAAATCTCAAATTTATTGTAATTGATGAGGCTCATATTTATCGTGGAGTATTTGGTTCAAATGTAGCGATGGTGATTAGGCGATTACTAAGGATCTGTAGCCATTATCATGCAACGCCTCAAATCATCCTCTCCTCAGCAACCATTGCCAATCCAGAAGAACACGCCAAAAAGCTCACTGGAAAAGACTTTGAAATCATATCAAAAGATGGCTCACCCAGAGGAAAGAAATCATTTGTTTTTTGGAATCCCCCATTTGTAGACTCAACCAACACCCTTCGAAGATCAACGCATCAAGAAACCAAAGATCTCCTAGCACTTAATGTGTTACAAAATTTGCAAACACTTTGTTTCACAACCTCAAGACAGGTGGCAGAATTAATTACCCGATGGACCAAAGAGGAACTATCAACAAGGTCTAAGCAAGCTAGTGCAGTTACGGCATATCGTGCAGGCTATCTGCCCCAAGAACGGCGGGATATAGAAAACAGATTAAAAAACAAAAAGTTAATTGGGGTTGTCTCAACCAATGCACTAGAACTTGGAATAGACATAGGTTCACTTGACTCAGTTATAATTGCGGGGTATCCTGGAACAGTTATCTCAACTTGGCAACAGGCAGGAAGGGCAGGGCGAAGTAATCTTGATTCCATTGTAACAATAGTGGCCTATCAAAATCCACTTGACCAATATTTTATGAAGCATCCAATTGACTTCTTTGGAAGGTCACATGAACAAGCAATTATAGATCTGCGCAACCGCCACATTTTCTTAGGTCATATCATGTGTGCAGCCAGCGAGTTACCAATAAATGATTGTGATAGAGATTATTTTGCTGAATTACTCACAAATAGTATCCAAGCCCTAGAACAAGAAAAACTAGTCAGAAAAACGCCTCACGGCTGGGTCTACTCAGGAACAGCCAGAGCTACTGAGGTGGTAAGTCTAGAAAATATTTCCAGTAAAACAGTCAGCGTTTTTTGCAATGGGAAACTGCTTGAAACCCTAACATTAAACAAGGCCTATGAAGAAGCCCACAGCGGAGCAGTTTTACTGCATCAAGGTGAAACCTACATCTGTGAGAGTTTAGATCTGAACAAATTAGTAGCCAAAGTAAGACATGAAAACGTTAACTACTATACAGAAGCCCTAAAAGAAGTTGAAGTGGCAATCAATAAAACATATGAAAAAAGCAAAGGTTCAAAAATAGGATTAGGAGAACTATCAATCACTGAAATGTACCACACCTGCATCACCAAAACATATGACGCGACTATCAAAAGAACGCCACTTAATTTACCGCCGCTAACTTTCTCAACTGTTGGAGTATGGTTTACCATTCCAGATAAAGTCAGAGAAGATATAGAGAACCAAAGCCTTGATTTTGATGGCGGTCTGCATGCAGTTGAACATGCTATGATAGCAATGTCTCCGATCTTTGCAATGTGTGACCGATGGGATATTGGAGGATTATCAACATCGCTACATCCAAGCACAAAAGCGCCAACAATTTTTATCTATGATGGTTTTGAAGGAGGAATCGGCATCTCAGAAGCGCTGTATTCAAAAATAAAGCCGTTATGGGAAAAAACGCTAGAACTCATAGATAACTGTGAATGTAGAGATGGTTGTCCCTCATGTATATATTCACCAAAATGTGGTAATGAAAATGAGCCTTTAGATAAAAAAGCCGCCAGCATCATACTAAAGGAGATGATAAAATCCTGCGTTGCCAAAAATAATGGTGGAAAACAAATGTTTGATGTACCCAATCGATATCAAAAAACGCTTGATTAGTGATTTTTATGTGTTTAGCCGCGTAGTTAGTTTGTTGAGGTTTTTTTACGCTTGGAGGTTTAGACAATGCTGTCAACCTAAAATTGATTGATTATTAAAAGCCAAACTGCACCTCATTTTGAAAACGTATGTGTTTAACTTGCACGTGGATTTATGGGCAATAGGGCGATATTGTTACAATATTGTTTACGTTTCCATAGCACCTAAACACATACAAAAAAATAGTATCAACTTGGTACGCCTACGGTTATGGTTTCAAGAATTTCACGTTGTTGCCTAGATAGTTCCGTATAGACATCGGCGTGTTTGCCTTTAAACGTCACTTTGGATTGGTTTAATATGCGAAAAAACCTGGTTGTGGATCAAGCCATTACATGAAGGGTTATGGTTTTGGCTATGTCGACCATGTTTACTGTAAGGTCTCGTGGTGTTGGTGGCGGGCTTATTGTGTGACATTGGGTTCAGGTAGTGTTGGGAAAGTGGGGATTAATGGAAGGCAGGTAGTAGGGAGTTAACAAAAAAGCAGTAAATAAAGCTCAATAAGTGTTAAAGGAAGGCGAGTTTTTGGAAATATTGGGAGTACATAGGGGAATTTATTTTAAGCGGGACTTTGCATATTTAGCGCATGCCCTACAAATTCACGTTTGACTTGTCTAACGTTCCAAGGTTTTTCTTCACTGAGGTTGCAACGATCAGTTGCCAAAAGGGCATGCGCACAACCATCTCAAGAGCATCCAATGATGTAATAAAAAAATTTAAAATTGAAGAAATAACAGGACTTAATATGAATGATGCCCTAGTTTTACTTCATGATTTAATTGATATGCAAGTAGCAAATCTAAATGAGCAAAAAAAATTTTTAGAAAGTAAAAAAAGGGCACTTTTGTTACCTCATTGTTCAAGAAAATATTTAGACAACCGGTGTAGGGCAATTTTTGACACCAACATCACAAGCTATATTTGTGCACACTGCTCTGAGGATTGCCTTATCAGCAAAGCTGATAAAATAGCCAAAGAAAAAGGTTACGACATATATGTTCTACCAGGAGGCAGTTGCATCCCCAAGATTTTCAACAATGTAAAATATGAAGGAGTGGTAGGCGTAGCATGCGGCGAAGAAGCAAAAATGTTACGCTCGCCACTAAGCAACAGAGGCATAGCAGTACAAGCCATACCATTAATAAAAAACGGTTGTGTAAATACTGTTTTTAGTATTGAAACACTTACAGAAATACTCTAAATAACCATAACACATGTTTTTTTTAAAAAAAGAGGAAATGGCATAGAGCCGATAGCGTTTAAAAAAGCCGTGTTAAGAGCGCTTGATAGTTTTCGTAATCACCTCCAGAATCAACGCCAGGTATTGATCCACTATAACCTTTCCAAGCACCGTTTTCGTAGAGAGCAAAAGTTATGTCATAAATTTTCACAGAGACACCGCTATCGATTAGCATACTTTCTGTTACTGTGTATATCGCAGTTGCATCAGTTTCATCTGGTTCTTTGGCAACAACAGAATCAAAATTTGAGGAGGAAACATCGTTAGTGTTGTTGTTCAATATAATGCCGTTTACAGTAAACTGATTGATCCCACCGTCAGTACCATCACCATTATTCCAGACCAAACCAGTCAGAGCGAAATTTTCGTCAGTGTCATAAATCGTAAAGTTATCGTTTGGATTACCACAAATAGGACATCTATTAGGAAGCACCGTAACCACTTCCCCACAAACCACACACCGATACACCACACCATAAGTCTCATCCAAATAACCCGCATTCAGCAAATTAATCAACA
>Ga0123356_10007956_pt1 | contig 10555 bp, 11 predicted proteins | sample TergutEmb28metaG_2_FD_92546 | JGI IMG/M metagenome (GOLD analysis project Ga0123356, IMG submission 92546) | Embiratermes neotenicus P3 segment gut microbial communities from Petit-Saut dam, French Guiana - Emb289 P3 | ecosystem: Host-associated > Arthropoda: Insects > Digestive system > Gut ... | reverse complement strand
CTCCTTTCTGCAGCATCCCGTTAGGGATGCATCGCTCGGTAGAAAATGCGACACCACTTATCCAGCATCCCGTTAGGGATGCATCCCTCGGTAGTCTGGCGGCCTTTGTCGGAATCGGCAGATATGTATTCTTGTTTTTGGGTGCCACAAGCCAGTCCGGAAGGGTAGTTCGTACTGGAAAATGCCGTCTCCTTTCTGCAGCATCCCGTTAGGGATGCATCGCTCGGTAGAAAATGCGACACCACTTATCCAGCATCCCGTTAGGGATGCATCCCTCGGTAGTCTGGCGGCGTTTGTCGGAATCGGGAGAGATATGAGAGGATACGCGCTGAGGCTTATTTTGGGCCGTCCCAAGCGTTGTTTCAATTCAGGCAACAAGACCAACCAATCGGAGGATGCCAACCACCTCGAGTTACTCAGCTCGGGAATGGACATGATACCCACGCTGGAATCCCGAGCCTAACTACCAGGCCTTCGAAGACCCACAACCCATCGATTTTGCTCACCAACTCTGCGACAAGAAACCCAACTCGTAGTCGCAATCACAAAGACGATGGTTGGTCAACTGGCCATCGTCGACGTCTGCGACATCATCGACAACAGCGGTGCCATCTCTTAGCGCCCCAGTGTCCCGAGCAACGCCAAGGAACACGCCACTCAAGTCGAAAAACGCGACGCCGAGTGCGCCGAGAAGCAGTGCGAAATCGCAGTGAGGACAAGTCCCAGAGCTGGCCATCGGAATACCGATCTAGAGTCTCGATGGTCTGGACCCGGTTGCCGAACAGATAGCCGCCACCCATTCCCGAACTAGCAGGCCCCGCAAGCTCCTCGCCCAAAACGAACCCGCAAAGCCCCACGAACAATCAGAAACGCAATCACCGCCGAATGACGCAACCTCAACTCACTGCGCTCCTCACCATACACCGGCCGCACTGGCACCTCAGACACTCGCAGGTCTCGCAGACGCACCTGGCACAGCAAGTCATTGGGATACCCGAATCGCGGCCACAGGCTGTTCAGGTCAAGCAAGGAAATCGCGTGGGACGAAATCGCCGTGTACCCGCACTGACTGTCCGATAGGGATGGCAAACCCATCGCGACACCGGTTGCCCATCCAAACACGAATGTGCCCAGCCTTCTGAACACGGGCATCCGATTCACTTCCGCGTGACCCAGCCTAACACCTTTCACGTAATCAGCAGCCCCATCGAGTATTGGACCTAACACCGCAGGAAGATCCGAAGGATCCATCTGACCATCGCCTGCCATCACCGCGACAACATCCGCTCCAGCGGCAGCAGCCACTCGGTATCCCGTGGCAATGGCCGCCCCAACACCGCGATTGACCGCGTGACGAATCACTCGGACACGCGCATCCGGTGGCTTGGAGTTTTCGGCAATCCAAGCGGTACCATCGGTGCTCGCGTCATCGACTACGAACACGTGGTCAACAAAGGATGGCAGTGAGTGAAGCACCCGCGAGATGAGAAGAGCTTCGTTGTGTGCGGGAACCACAACGGCTACGGTTGCGCCTTTGAGCATGCAGCCGCGATAATGCTACTATTCCGCTTCTCTTTCAGGCAATTCTGCCTTCGCAGTTTCAACATGCAAACGAGCAGATTCAGGCTCGTCGCCAGCGCGCCATTTAGTAACCAGGTTGATTAGGCGACCGAGGAGATTGGGAACCTGGTCAAAAAGCTGACCCAGCATCTGCTCAGGCTCGCCATCGACAGCCATGAGCCTCGGCTTGCCGTCCTTCGCAATTGCCACAACAGCGATCGGCTCAACCTGAACACCACCACCAACGCCACGTCCACCGTAGGTTCCTTCCGAAGCCTCGCCGTGCGCACCGGCACCCAATGCCGCGACGCCGAAGCCCACGCGTAGACGATGAATCGGGACAAGCATGGCATCGCCAGCCTGCAGCGGCTCACCAACCACGGTTTCGATTTTCGAGATCTGATGCATTCCGTCGAGAAGATGATCAACAACTTGTTCGAGCTTGCCGGGCATGATGCCCTCCAATAATCACGGCTGCGCTGGCACGATCTGAGACTGCGGGCGCCGCCGAAGCTTGATGTTTGCAAACACAAAGATGACTGCATCCAAGGCCATCCTTCCTGGATAAACCTTGAACGCCACATCGAACTTGCCTGAGGCTTTCGCCACATCCACCCACTGAGGTTCGACCCGAAAGTCTCCAAACGGTGTCAGCAACCCAGCCAGTGTAAACAGCGCGCCCGCAAGCATTCCAGTGACCGCAACATCCGGGGTCGCGTAGGAGAGATTTCCGTTGAATCTCTCTAAACGAACGCGGTGTCGCAGGTCGATGACGAAGAGCAGCAGATTGTCCAGCCCAAACCATCTCTCGATCGCGTCGTGACCGCGAACAGCCATGGTTTTGATTTCGGAAAAAGTCAGCTTGCTCTCGTCCTCTTTCGCAGGCTTTCCGCCCACGGGTGATAGTCGAAACACACGAGTGCCGAACAGATGCAACTGGAGAATGCTGTCGCAGCTCTGGGCCGCGGCGAACGAGATCGTGATGAACAAAACTCGAACGCCGATCGCGATCGCCCATAGTTTGCCGAACTCCCCTTGGCCTTTCGCCGAAAGCTCGAAGCGCAACGGTGCGACAGTCACAGCACTGATTGCTGCGACAACTGCGATCCCAATTGCAATGGCTATCCACAGCACGAGTTCCCGCGTGATCGTCCGTAAGTTCCCTGACTACTTCTGGTCCTCGCTCTTGGCGGGGAGCACCTGGTTTACGGTGTCGGGGAGAATGTCGATGGCGCGCTGCAGAATGGCTTTTGCGCCGCGACGAACCGAGAGCAATTGCGCGTGTCCGCCTTTGCCCACGACTACGAAAGCACGTGGTTCGACTGTGAGACCACCACCGGCACCCCCAAGGTCAACGGCAGCTCCACGCTTGCTGGCATCCCCGGTAACATCCCCAGAACCTGTGCCAAACCCCACGGATATTCTGCACATCGGCACCACCGCAGCGTCGGCAAACTTCATGGGCTTCCCAACCACCGATTCGGCGTTGGATACCCGGTACAACTGTTTCATCAGGCTAGTAACGAGATCGTCGAGTTCCATCAATTCCTCCAAACAAGGACTCAGCGTTGAACGCCATTTCCCCAGCGGAACCAGAAACAAATCCTGGTGCTGGGAAGACGCGGCACCGATGCCCATTCGAAACGGATCAGCGCCGAAACGGATCAAACGAGACAACGGTACGACTAGATTACAACCATCACAGAATCAATGATACAAAAACCATCGCACACCAGGATTTATTTCCATGTGGAAGTGGTCCTCGTGTGACTTGTCAAAATTCGGGGTCAGAACAGTAGTGAAAATTTTCGCAGAAAACGCATCGCAAACAATGTCCAAAAGCTCCTCAGCACGCGAATCAGAAGGTCGCGGCACACCCGGTCCACAAGTTTGCGCCCCGATCTTGCCGTGAAAGTGCGACGCCACGCTGAGAATTGTGCCATCGCGTTTAATAAATACACCAGAATCGATCGCGAGACCAACAGAATGCCGCGATGGACCAGTCACGATGCGCGGACGAGCCGGAGCGGCAGTGCGTTTGTTCGTCGTCTTCGGATTTTTGCCCGCGGTGCCAGGGGCCGCCGAACGCGCTGGCTTTGCCCCACTATTCGTTTTCGAACCATAAGCTTGCGTGCGATCAGCCGACTCACCGATCCAGTAACCCGGACCTGCAAACTTCGCAGCGTCACCGGACCAGGCAGCAGAATCCGACGTCGCCGACGTTGTTGACGTTGCCGGTTCTGGCGGTGGGCGATACATTGTGTAGTGAACAAGTTCAACAATCCCGCGTTTTTCGAGTTGGGCAGCAAAATCGTCCAACGCAAGAACAAAGCGGGCGTCGCAAATCTCATACGGTGTCGTTGGACGCTCGTGTTCGGCCAGAGATGAATGGATATGCACCCCGCGAAGCCTGCCGGTAAGCCGGACCGGCACCCTGACATTTCCGTGGGGCTCCGCGCGTTGATACAGGATTTTCCGGCTATTGAGCTCAGCCAGCGCCTGCTGCGGATCCATGTTTGCGTAGCGATACGCTGGAGATAGCTCAGCCGAGTTATCGGTGGGAATGACGAGAAATGGGTCGCTGGCAGAAGCGAGCGGGGGGACGAGCAATAGTGCTAGCGCGGCGGCGGTGATAATCCAGGGAAGTCGACGATACCGCGGGTGGGGCGCTGAGTTAGGGGCTGGGCGATCAAATAGCGACATTTCGAATAATTATCGTCACATGGCTATAAACATGGTTGTGTTTCCGCGACGGATTCGAATTAACGCTGGTTTGCCAGCCTTTTTGGCGTTTGACAATCCGGTGTTAACCTGCTCGGGTGTGCTTGTACGTTGCCCATCTACTGCATCGATTATGTCCCCTTTGTGCAACTTCCCTGCAAAATCTCCAGAAACCGACACAACCACTACCCCACCATCCGGATTGGGTTGCATTACCAACCCAGTTGGCACCGCTCCCGTCCCGGCTCGATCTGTCGGTGGTTGTTTTTCCCCATCCTCCAATGCATCCAGAGTGGCCGTGGTATCAAATCGCCTTCCATTACGAATATACCCGATTTTCACGGTAGACCCTGGTTGATTGGCAGCGATTATTCGCGGAAGGTCGTTATCGCGGGCGAGCTCAGTGCCATTAACGTCGACAATCAAATCCCCAACCACAATTCCCGCACGCTCCGCCGGACTCGCAGTTTCCACGCTAGAAACCAGCGCTCCTCTGGGTCGATCGAGGCGCATTGCTCGCGCAATATCCTCGTTAACTGCCTGAAATCCAATTCCCAGCCTTCCACGGGAAACATAGCCCTTGTCTCGCAATTGAAATACCACATCGCGCACCAAATTTATCGGAATCGCAAACCCAATTCCCTGAGCTTCGCGATGCACAACGGTATTAATTCCCACCAATTCGCCTCTCAGATTGAACAACGGGCCCCCACTGTTTCCCGGGTTTATCGATGCATCGGTCTGGATAAAATCATCATAGGGACCAGCTCCAATTGTCCGATCCTTCGCACTGACAATACCCATCGTAACCGTGTGTCCGAGACCAAACGGATTTCCAACAGCTATCACATACTCACCAACACGCAGCGCGTCACTATCACCCAACACAACTGGACTCAATTTACCAGCACCATCCAACTTCAATAACGCAATATCCAGCTTTCTATCCCGACCCACAACCCTCGCTGGATAACTGCGATCATCCGCAAATCGAACCATTACCTCTGTAGCTTGATCAATTACGTGATTGTTTGTCACCACATACCCCGCCGCGTCTATAACAAACCCAGACCCAAGGGATCTGCTCTCCTGGACCCTCGGAACCGACGGGATAAATGGCGGCGTTCTCCTGTTCGGGTGGTTCGGTCCAGGATTCCTCGGTCCGAAGAAAAACTCGAAAGGATCAACGGTCTGCACAGCAACCGCAACAGTTGTGGTGATGTTCACAACCGCGGGCTGCACCCGCTCGACAAGAGTAGCAACATCCGCCGCACCAGCGAGAACAGGGGGAGTGGGCACTGGGGGAGCTGATTGCCCGAATGCCGACGTTTGATTGGGGTTTGTAGAGTCTGGAGTTTGTGGATCTGATTGATTTCCCGTATTTGTGCATGCCAGGACGGGGAGCACAGGAAAAATCAGCAAAACTAGTGGGATTACTCTGGATCTGGCGCAATTCATAGATGTCGAGTTGTGACCGAAAAAACGTGCATATAGTCAGTCGGCACGTCACAACGCATCTTCACCCAACTTTGTTCCCCAAGACTGCACTAGATTGCGCAAACCGCATGGGAGCACGTTGGACACGCATAACTACGCGAATCTGGCTCATTTCTCGCGTGGGTTTAACACCGTGATCAGCGGTTGAGCAATCGAATGAGCCAACAGCAAAACGTCGTATTAGCTGACAGGATGCAAGGCTTTGCGTTTTTGGCACGACTGGATGCATTCCTACGGAATGCTAGGTGAAGGATACCGCGTTTTCTACCGAGCGATGCATCCCTATCGGGATGCGAGATTTGTGAAACCCTGGAGAGCGCCGTCACAGTCTTGGCATCCCTGTGCATCACGTCGTGCGATCCGCTGCAATACACCTGCGTACGGGGGTTTTGCAGTCGCCTCGAAAGAGAACAATCTGGATGTTGCACAGGGGCATCCAGGAGTTGTGGCAAAACGAGGCGCGGGGATCCGGTCCACCAAATGAGAAAGTTATCGAAACGGCGACCGCCGGCTGTCAATGGCGCATGGCCACTTGACGGGAAATCAAGCCAGTTTTAGCCGAACGATGCCCGCAACCAGCAAAACAAGCTGGCGCGCAGCCAGTCTGACTTCTTTTCAACACACCGAATTTTCAAGGAAATTTAGCCAATTCCTCATGGCACATTCGTAGCATTAGGACGCGCCATGCTGGTCACCGCACACACCACGGTCCTCATCGGAATGCAAGCCCAACCCGTCCGAGTCGAGGTCGAATCCCAACGCGGAGTTCCCAAGTTCGAGCTCGTCGGGCTGCCGGAACCCAGCGTAAGAGAAAGCTATGTTCGTGTGCGTTCTGCCCTCAATCAGCTCGGGGTATTTATCGGTCAGGAGCGATTAGTTGTCAATCTCGCCCCCGCCGACGTTCGCAAGCATGGTAGCGCATTCGATCTCGCAATCGCTTCCGCGGCGCTTGCAGCCACAGGAGGCGTCAAAGCCGATTCTCTGCTTGACACCGTTATTCTTGGTGAGCTTTCCCTCGACGGTGGCGTTCGATCTGTTCGAGGTGTGTTGCCCCAGCTCATGGCAGCGCGTCAATTCGGAATGCGCAAAGCGATTGTGCCTGCAGGAAATGGACAGGAAGCTGGTGCTGTGGACGGCATCACCGTTTCCGTCGCAAAGACGCTTCACGCCGTTCGCGATCACCTTCGAGGCACAACCACACTGCCACGACCCGAAACCGTACCGTTTGAGCCTTCGTTCAACGATCAACTTGACTTGATCGACGTCAAGGGACAACAATCGGCACGTCGTGCCCTCGAGATTGCGGCGGCTGGTGCGCACCATATCCTGATGATTGGTCCTCCCGGCGGCGGAAAGACAATGCTGGCAAGAAGAATCCCGTCGATACTTCCGCCACTCACTTACTCCGAAGCCCTGGAAACCACCGCAATTCATTCGGTTGTCGGAATGCTGCATGGAACAACTGGACTTATGACAGAAAGACCGTTCCGAGCGCCGCATCACACGGTGAGTGACGCCGGATTGGTCGGCGGCGGGTCTCCACCGCGACCAGGAGAAGTGTCCCTCGCCCACCTCGGCGTGCTGTTTCTCGATGAGCTGGCTGAGTTTCGAAGAAGTGCGATTGAAGCTCTCAGGCAGCCATTGGAAGACGGGATCCTCACAATTTCCCGAGCCAAAGAGCGAGCCACATTCCCAGCTAGCCCATTGCTGGTCGCTGCGGTAAATCCGTGTCCTTGCGGATTTGCTGGAGACCCGCACGGAAGGTGCAAATGCGGCGAGCATAGCATACGCATGTACCGAACCCGACTTTCGGGACCACTTGTGGACCGAATCGACTTGCACGTGCATGTTCCACCAGTCGATGTGGCGTCATTGAGAGAAAAACCGAGCGGAGAGACATCCCAAACCGTGCGAGAAAGAGTTGTCGCAGCAAGAGCGATCCAAACAGAACGATTTGGCAAAGGAATCGTGAGAAGTCGAACGAACGGAACCCTGTCTGCTCGAGATCTGGACAAGATCGCAGTCTTGGACTCGGAGGGATCACGTTTGCTGTCAGATGCGATCGAATCACTAGGTCTGTCAGCGCGCGCATACGGTAAAATCTTACGTCTCGCACGCACAATTGCTGACCTGGAGAACTGCAAGGGGATTCGATCAATACATGTCGCCGAAGCAATTCGGGGACGGGTTCTTGATCGAGGCAATCTATCGGCGTGATCGCTTTGTGCATGGTGCATAAAGCGTTTGCATAAGTTGGCCAGGGAGTCGTATCTCCCAATGTTGTGATCAATTGTTTTCGTGTAAGGAGAGTCTGTCATGTCGCGTATCGAAGAAAAACTGCAGAGCATCAGAGCGTTGGTCGGCGGAATCGAAAAAGCATTCGGAAAAGGTGCCGTGATGCAGTTGGGAGATGAAGGTCCCAACTCGGATGTCGCGGTGTTTCGGAGCGGATCCCGTGCTCTTGACGAAGCCTTGGGAATCGGAGGTTATCCCCGAGGCAGAATCATCGAGGTGTTCGGCCCAGAGTCCAGCGGAAAAACCACTTTGACCCTTCACGCAATCGCACAAGCTCAGGCAGCGGGCGGCGTGGCGGCTTTCATCGACGCTGAGCACGCACTCGACGTGGCATACGCCCGTGCTCTCGGCGTCGATACCGAGAAACTCCTTGTCAGCCAGCCTGACAACGGCGAACAAGCTCTCGAAATCGTCGATATGCTCACCCGTTCCGAAATCGTCGACCTAATCGTCATCGATTCGGTCGCTGCGCTTACGCCCAAAGCCGAAATCGAAGGCGACATGGGCGACCAGCACATGGGACTTCAGGCCCGTCTGATGAGCCAAGCTCTGCGGAAACTAACCGCAACTGCGCATCGGACCGGCACGGCGCTCATGTTCATCAACCAACTACGCCAAAAAATCGGCGTAGTGTTCGGAAGCCCCGAAACCACAACCGGCGGAAACGCCCTCAAATTCTACGCTAGCGTTCGCATCGACGTTCGCAAGACTGGGCAGCTTAAGGTTGGCGATGAGGTGATCGGGTCCAAGACCCGAGCAAAGGTGGTCAAGAACAAGATGGCTCGCCCATTCAGGGAAGCCGAGTTCGAGATCCGATGGGGATCGGGAATCGACTCCCCGTCCGACCTGCTGGATTGCGGCGTGCGAGCAGGGGTCGTGACAAAAGCCGGCGCATTCTACTCCTTCGGCAACGAAAACATCGGCCAAGGAAGGGAGAAGTGCCGAGAAACACTGCTCGCAAGGGACGAACTGCGTCTCGCAATTGCCGACGCCATCGATGTAAGCCATGCAGCCGGCATACCTGCCAAGACCAACGGAAAAACGTCGGCCAACGCGGTGGAAGTAGCTGCGTAGGAACAACGGACCATCGCACATCGCATTTGCCCGCCATCCGGTATCTCGCAGTTCTGCAAGCATTCTGCCATCGATCTAGCCGTTACTTTTCCCTTTACCGCCACGATAGTTCCTGATAATCGACGAAAACCAACCGGGGTGTACCCGATGGATCAGTGTACATTGCGCAACTACCAACCAAAACCGGAAAATAAGCGGCATCGATTCTCCAAGGCATTTCGGCGGATGCTCGCGGCTGCCCTCACGCCCATGGGTGTTCTGATCTGTCAAACTGCATGGGCAGCGCGCCCGATGATCACCGATGACGCGCGTGTTGTCGACCCAAAATCCTGCCAAATCGAGACTTGGACGCGGTTTTCCCGGGACAGCATCGACTACTGGGCAATGCCGGGGTGCAATGTCGCGCAATCCATCGAACTAACCACAGGTGCTGCACTCTCGTGGCAGAGCGGGAGTGCGGAAGTTACGGATATTCTCTTGCAGGGCAAAACTCTATTCCGCGAGTTGGAACCGAACGGATGGTCCGTCGGACTGGCCATTGGGTACGCGCACCATTCGAATACTCAAGCTCGCGATGGAGTGACCGGACATCCCTATGCCTATACTCCTTGGAGTCTGTCGCTATTCAATGATGTTGTGGTCTTGCACGCAAACATCGGGTGGGTCCTGGAGAACGAAGCGAAACGCCATCAATTGACGTGGGGCCTTGGCTCGGAGACCGCGCTCACGGACCGCATATGGATCATCGCGGAGGCGTTCGGCACGAATTCCGAAAAACCCGCACTGCATGCAGGACTGCGCGGGTGGGTGGTGCAAAACCGCATGCAAATTGATGCAACCTGTGGCAGCAGGATCGGCTTCGCATCGGATGAACGCTGGATTTCCGTGGGCCTGCGCTTACTATCGCCGCCTTTTCTTCCGTGAACACCTCGCAAATCCATTGGAAACTGCCGAACATTGTATGTGCGAGACGCCTCAAGGTCGCCCTTCCTCCTAACCACGGTTTTGGAATTCTGGACGCAACCACTGGATTTGCCCTCTACTCTCCCGCCCGGCCCGTTCGGTATTGAGCGCAACGAGGCGAGAAAGCGTATCATCAACAGCAAGATCAACAGGCCATCCATAGGCGTCGGCCACGGCGGCATCGAGATCGTCGTGCAACTTGCGCAATGTGTCCACAAGCCCGTTTCCACGAATCACCCGTTCGGCAGCCGAAAGCGCGCAACCGGCACGCAGCTTTTCGAGCACATTGTACATTCCAGTAATCGTTAGGTCAGGACATCGCTGCTGTCGAGCTTTCCGGTGACTGTCAATACCCTCGGCGACAACGCGAATTCGCTCTCTTTGTGCTGAAGTGGCGTCCGGAAATGGAAACGTATCGAAGCACACCGACTTGACATAAACGGGG
>Ga0123356_10007955_pt1 | contig 10557 bp, 7 predicted proteins | sample TergutEmb28metaG_2_FD_92546 | JGI IMG/M metagenome (GOLD analysis project Ga0123356, IMG submission 92546) | Embiratermes neotenicus P3 segment gut microbial communities from Petit-Saut dam, French Guiana - Emb289 P3 | ecosystem: Host-associated > Arthropoda: Insects > Digestive system > Gut ... | reverse complement strand
TTCATTTCCAAACCGCCGCCGTAACCCGTCAGTGTACCGTTTGAGCCGATGACACGGTGGCAAGGTATCATTATCCATATCGGGTTTTTATTGTTAGCCATACCTACTGCGCGGCAAGCATTTGGATTCTTGATCATTTGTGCGATTTGCTTATAGCTTCTGGTTTCTCCATAAGGTATCTCTTGAAGTGCTTTCCATACTGCGTTTTGGAAGTTTGTACCATACGGTCGCAGCGGCACATCAAATCTTTCCCTTTTGCCCGTAAAATACTCATCCAATTGCCCGGCAGCCTTATCTGTAATGATAGTGGCTATCTTTTTTCCGGTCGGTTCTGCATTCTTATTCGTTTTTATCGCCGTTATTGCACTTGCGTCCGACTCGATCACTATGCAACCAAACGGAGACTCGTATATGTAATAAGTGTCATTCATCCTATGTACCGCCTGTATTTGTACCAGCCCGTGCACTTAGCAGATTTGCATGGGTTTTTTCGTATTTCTCACTTTGGCATTCTATCACTCATCATAATATATAACAAGGTTTGTTAAGGATATTGATATTCGGGTGTATTGCGTTTCTTGGAATAAGCTGGTATTATGTCAGCACTATAATATAAAACGAGGTATTGTGATGTCTGCAGGTGGAATTATAGAAGGCTCAGTAATTTACAGCAAAAGCGATCCCTTAAAACATATTTCGCTCGTAGCCGAGGGTGAAGTTGAAGGTACATTTGGCGGGCACACTTACCTATTTGGAAAAACTGATGTGCTTGGGCTTTGTGACCTTTTATCCGGTGTTCATACACATACTTATACTGCCCTCTCTGATGTTACATTGCATCCTTTTCCTTGCGATGGTGTAGGATCTTTGGACACTCTTTTGCGTAAAAACGCGGATATTGCATATCTTATGGTAAGTTCAATGTGCCGGCAAATGTCCGCGCTTATTCAGTATAAATCGCATATAAAGCATGAAGCCGACGGCGCGTTTGACATGGTTAATGAGCTTTATTCCGAGTACAGCCGCCTATGCAAGAAATTTGCTTCAGCGCCGAAAAAGCTTCCCGGGCTTGAAGATATAACAGAGTTTTCCGGACATGACCCAATACATGACTGGTTACAGAACTATTACTCCGAAATAAGTGATTTAGATGCAAATGTACACAAAAAATTCTTCCACGGTAATCCCGGTATTGAAATCGGTTTTCTTCGCAGATGTGTACAAGACGCTTCACAGCTTTTATCTGCCTGTGATGTTTATCATGAATATCTTGGGGAGATTTCCGCATTGCTATTGCATGAGGGCGGGTATGACCTGTTTTCACTGGTCAGCGAACTACATCTGGGTTCTTTGAACATTACCGGCGCCGATGATGCTGTAGAGGCACTGATGACGCCGCTTATGGAGGCTTTATCCGAAATGACGGGTATTGACTCCGATTATTATCAAAGCCGCATGGATGCTTACTGGGATGCTCTTGAGGAAAAGCGTGAATCACAGGACGGTGTGGAGATGTCCGAAGCAACAGCAGAAAAAGGTGTAAACCAAGCCCTTCTTGATTCATTGAGTGTTATTTTGGAATACTCCGGTTGCGATGAAGAGTTATCGGCAAATTTCACTCGTAGTGTTAATACATACACGGAACTCACCGATAGAGCCAGTACCGAAGACGAAGTGCCGGAGCTGCGCAGAGAATTGACAAAAATGTTTTACGAGATTTATAGGCTCGTGTTCCTTAAAAGTCTTGATGATGATTCACTGCCTACCGTTGTTAAAATGTTTCTCAACTTCGGTTATGTAGATCCCGCCCTGGCGGGGTACGCAAATGCAGACTTTTTATACTCCATTGCCGACACTTATAAAGGAGATCCGGAAAACGGTGTTTATACTATCAGCGAATGGCTGACCGCTATATACCACGGAAAAGTTGATCCAAGCCTTAGTGAGTTTGATATGGATTACACTGCTTATTTGCGTGATTTAAAGAATCAAAAGCAGATAGATGCCAAGGAAGAGGCTCGTCTTCTGGCCGACCAGGATGAAAAACTACGCTACGAAATGGAAAACGCATTCCCGGTCGTAAACAGAGTCACATTCGGTAACCCTTCAAAATTCTGCCCACTCTATGCCGATCATAACGTACTGCGTGAGCCTGAGGTTACTTTGGTCACAGCTGCACAAATAAAGAACATCTTAGATGAGATTCGTTTAATAGATTTTTCAGCATTTTATCGGGAAACAGCCTACTCCGACCAGAAGCTTGGTGTAACTAGCGAGACTATTAATGTCGAGATATTACCGAATATAATTCTCATGCCCAATGTCGGCATTCGCGGCTCTATGTGGCAAGAGATCGAAGGCAGGCTGCGTACCACTCCTGCCCGTATATTCATGCCAATTTTCCTTGAGGGTGACTTAAAGCCTCTTGTTATACGTCTCGTCGGAGAATTCCGTTGGGAGCTGTGCAGGCGTATTCAGGGTTCCCGTTGGAATGACCTGTCAGATCCGTCACTTACAAGCTACTTCTGTGATTATTTACAGTTCTATATGAATAACCGCAGCATTGCCATGCAGACTATGACAGAGATTAGAAACGAGCTTTCTGCCGCCAGGAATAGTTACAAGACTGTATTTGTCCAAAATTATGGTGTTTGGCTGCTAAATGAATCAAAAGGCATGGCTCGCCTTAACAGTATTGCTTTGGGGATTCTTATGACGTTTTGTCCCTTTAACGCAGAAATACGCGAAACACTAACGAAAAATATGCGCTACAACGAAGCGCTTAATCGTTATAACGCAAAACGTCAAAAACGCGTGCAGCGTCTGACACTTCTTATAAAAAAGCTAAACCAGGGAGGCAAGGCTGCCCCTCAGGAATTGCGTGATGAACTGGAGTTTGCCAAGAGGTAGGCTGCACTCACCAAACTTTTAAGACGACGGCTTCCCATGGAGATAAGGTGCCGTCATAAGTACTGCGCCCGACGTTTGTCACTATCACTTTTCCTATAAGACTGCCTTCAAAGGCTGTGCTGGCAGGTTTACCGGAAAAGTTTAAAATTACCGAATATTGTTCGTCGCCTTGTATTGTACGTGTGTATGCAATAACATTATTATCAGAATAAACCGGTGCAAATTCTCCGTACTTGAGCGTTTCGTTCGATGTCCGGAGAATAATCATATTCTTATAGAATCTCCATATCGAACTCGCTTTTTCTTTTTGATCTTCAACATTTATTCTCGTATGATTGCTGTTTATTTCCAGCCATGGTTCGCCTGTAGTAAACCCCGCACCCGGTTTTGCACTCCATTGCATCGGTGTTCGAGCGTTATCACGTGAGCTTGGCATTATCCACTTATGCCTTAAAAATGTTGGTATCCAATATGAGCGCAGCACTCTATCGATGCCCAATGTTTCTATATCGTCTATCTGCGATATGTTCGTGAAGTCGAAGTTGGTCATTCCGATTTCCTGTCCTTGATATAGGAAAACCGTACCTCGTAGTGTAAGAAGCATTGTTGCAAGGAGCTTTGCGCTGCGTTCCCAATACTCTTCATCATCTCCGTAGTGCGATACTATGCGTGGCTGGTCGTGATTTTCCAGATACAATGCATTCCAGTCAAGCCCCTGCTGCCATTTTGTTATAACATCCAGCAGCTTGTTTGCTCTAAACTTCTTTGGTATGTATTTTTCAATAACTCTGTCTGTTTGAAGGTGGTCGAAATAAAACACCATGTCAAGTTCCTTGCGGTCTTCGTTGCTAAGTAATTTTGCATCACGAAGGGTGACCATGGCTGATTCCCCCACTGTGAAGCAGTCAAAATGATCCAGCACATCTCTTCTTAGTTCCTGCAGTATCTTGTGTGTGCCCTCCTGAGATATAAAGTGCTCTCGCCCTGTTACGGCCATTCTATGCACACCATCATCGTATGAGGATTTATAGATCGCATTTATAACGTCACAACGAAATCCTGCCGCGCCCTTATTGAGCCAAAAGCGCATTATTTCCTTTACTTCTTCAATAACTTTTGGATTGTGGTAATTCAAGTCCGGTTGTTTTTCATGGAAAAGGTGCAGATAGTATTCACCGCTTTTCGGGTCAAATTCCCACGCGCTTCCCGTAAAGAACGATGTCCAGTTATTTGGCGGGCTTCCGTCCGGGTTGGCAGGTTTCCATATATAATAGTCACGGTATGGACTGTCCTTATCGCGGCTTTTTACAAACCAGTCATGCTCGTCTGATGTGTGGTTTATTACCAGATCCATGATTATCTTAATGTCGCGTTTTGAAGCTTCGGCAAACAGATTTTCCATATCCGCCATCATTCCGAACTTCGGGTTTATATCACGATAATCGCTGATATCATACCCATTATCGACATCCGGTGATTTATAAACGGGGGAGAGCCAGATTATTCCAATACCTAAATCCTTAAGCTCATCAAGTCTGGATATGATGCCCGGGATATCACCAATTCCATCGCCGTTTGAGTCTTGAAAGCTTCGTGGATAGATTTGATAAACGACTCTTTCTTTCCACCAGTTACTCATGATTGGCTCCCTTCCTTCTTGCTGCTGTTATGGCAGTGTTCTATTATATCAGAAATGTTCTGTTTTACAAGAAAAACAAGACAAAAAGGGTCTTGTAGTATTGATTTTAACATTGAGGGAATTCCGTCGACGAGATGGAACTGACCGAAATGTTAGAATCATACTATAAGACCCTATAGCTGCGTTTGTATTATTAAAACGGGTTTTCTGTGGGGTATGGCAGGCAGGCAGGTTGATTGTAGGAAATCTTAGGTACACCCAGATATGCCAGTACATCGAAAATAGCTTTTCCATGGTGACCGAATGCTACTGCACCATGGTGGGGGTAACGGTCCGCTATCAGGACATGGCGATAGAAACGTCCCATTTCTTTTATAGCAAATACACCTATACCTCCGAATGACTGTGTAGGTACGGGCAATACTTCGCCGTTTGCTATGTAGGCGGTAAGCCCTCCTTCTGCTGTGCCTTGCAGACGATAGAATGTTATTTTTCCGGGTTTGATATCACCTTCCAGTGTTCCTCTGGTTATATCGGGTTCTTTGCCGGGTTCAAGCAGACGGTGCATAATGAGTTGATGTTTAAGTGCACCTTTGCTCAAGTGGCATATCGGTGTGTTACCGCAGTGGAATCCCATAAAAGTATCTGTGTGGGTATAGTCGAATTTCCCTTTTATGTCTTTCTCATACATATCTGCAGGTACGGAGTTGTTTATATCAAGCAATGTCACCGGAGAACCGCTGACGCAAGTGCCGATATACTCGGATAGTACCCCGTATATGTCAACCTCGCAGGATACCGGTATGCCGCGTGCTGCCATGCGACTGTTCACGTAACACGGCACAAATCCGAACTCTGTCTGGAACGCAGGCCAGCACTTATTGGCAAATGCTACGTATTCACGGCTGCCTTTGTTCGCTTCTGCTAAGTCCAGAAGTGTGATTTCAAATTGCGCAAGCTTTGGCAGTATTCCCGGCATCTTGTTGCCTTCTCCAAGCTCTTTTTCCATGTCGGCGATAACTCCCGGTATGCGCGAGTCGTCCTTATGAGCGTTGAATGCAACCAGAAGATCCAGTTCGGAATTTTCTTGTATCTCTACCCCTAAATTGTAGAGTTGTTTTATCGGCGCATTACAGGCAAGGAAATCCTGTGGACGCGGACCGAATGACAAAATCTTCAGATTTGACAATCCTACTATTGCACGGGCGATCGGAACGAAATCGGCAATCATCTCTGTAATTTCTTTAGCTGTTCCAACCGGATACTCGGGTATGTGTGCTTTTATGTTACGCAAACCGAGATTATATGAGCAGTTGAGCATTCCGCAGTATGCATCACCGCGTCCGCCCATAAGCTTACCTGCGGCGTCTTCTGCTGCTGCAACAAACATCGTTGGTCCCGCGAAGTATTTTGCAAGTAGCGTCTCCGGTGTTTCAGGACCAAAATTGCCGAGAAATACTACAAGTGCATTTACGCCTGCAGCTTTAACATCTTCGACAGCCTTAAGCATGTCCTTTTCATTTTCCACCGTTATCTTACATTCATAAATGTCCCCACAGGCAGAAACTATTGCTTTGCGGCGCTCTTCGGATAATTCGATTACGAAACAGTCGCGGGATACAGAAATTATACCTAGTTTGATGTTTGGAATGTTGGTCATAAAAAGTTCCTCCATGTATGTGATTTAAGTTAAACTTATCTCTGCCCGTAGTACGCATTTTTGCCATGTTTACGCAAATAATGCTTATCCAGCAGCTCCTGCTGCATTGGTACTATGTCAGGTTTGAACATTATATCATGCCACGCCATAAATGCAACCTCTTCCAGTACGACTGCGTTGTGTACAGCATCAGCAGCGTCTTTCCCCCATGTAAACGGTCCGTGGCTGTAAACCAGAGCAGCCGGGATTGCATCAGGATCGATGTCATTAAACCTCTCTATAATTACTGTTCCTGTGTCTGCTTCATATTCTCCGCTTATCTCTGATGCAGTCATTTTACGTGTGCAAGGAATTTCTCCATAGAAATAATCAGCATGCGTTGTACCAAGTGCCGCAATGCCTTTGCCCGCCTGCGCGAAAATGGTCGCCCACCGGCTATGTGTGTGTACGACTCCGCCAATGTTTGGAAATGCCTTATATAGCGCAAGATGCGTTGCTGTATCTGATGACGGCGAAAGCTTGCTGTCTACTGTTTTACCGGTTTCAAGCTCAACGACAACCATATCCTCCGTTGTCATTCCATCGTACTCAACACCGGATGGTTTTATTATAACAAGTCCTTTTTCACGGTCAATTCCCGAGACATTACCCCATGTGAATGTAATCAGATTGTATTTCGGTAATAGCAGATTGGCTTCAAGTATTTGCTCTTTTAGGGCTTTAAGCATAATGACGGCGTTCCTTTCGACATCGCGTTTATTGGTGTTACGTTCTTAGCTGCGATCTACTTTTTGATCTCTTCTATTGATTCGACTGCCGTGCGTTCGACTTCAAGAGCTGCTTTAAAGCGTTTTAAATATTCCTCAAAGCCTTTTACATCAACCGGGTCAGGATCCAAAGTACTTACAGCGGAACCGGCGAATATTTTATTGTCAAGGAATTGCTCCAGTGTTTCACCACTCTCTTTAACCAACGAGTAAGCTGCCAGAACTGCTATGCCCCATGCACCGCCTTCTCCGGCAGATTCCATTAAGGCTATAGGGATGTTTAGTGCACCTGCTAAAAGCTTTTGTCCGACGATCGGAGTTGTGAACAGGCCGCCGTGACCAAGGAGTTTATTTACTACCACTCCTTCATCCGACAATATGTCCATTCCAATTTTAACGGATGCAAACGCCGAATAGAATAAGGAGCGCATGAAGTTTTCTATTGTAAACCGGCTGTCGGGGGTGCGGATGAATAGCGGTCGACCTTCGTAGAAACCGGTTATATGTTCGCCTGACAGATAGTTTACTGAGACCAGACCACCGCAGTCGGGGTCACTGTTGAGAGTGCTTTTTTACAAGGCTATGCGGAGATCCCCCTTTTCGACGTCTGAGCCTGCTTTTCCCAATACTTCAGTGAACAGACCTAACCATGCATTTATATCGGAAGTGCAGTTGTTGCAGTGCACCATAGCAACCGGCTTACCTGTCGGAGTTGTCACCATGTCGATTTCCGTATGGAGTTTGGACAGCGCCTTATCAAGCACCAGCATAGCAAAAACTGATGTTCCGACGGAAATGTTCCCTGTTTTTGGTGTGACAGCATTTGTTGCCACCATGCCTGTGCCTGCATCACCTTCCGGCGGGCAAAACGGGACGCCTTGCTTTAGTCCGCCCGTCGGGTCAAGAAGCCTTGCTCCTTCTTCCGTTAGAGCTCCGGCATTTTCGCCTGCACAAAGTACTTTTGGCAGTATGTCGAGCAGTTGCCATGGTAGTTTGTACTCGGCTACAAGGTTGTCAAACTTTGAAACCATTCCGGAGTCATAGTCATTTATCGTGCTGTCTATAGGCATGATTCCTGAGCCTTCTCCGACACCAACGACCTTTTTGCCGGTCAGTTTATAATGCACATATCCGGCCAACGTTGTAAGATGCCCTATATCGTTAACATGAGGCTCGCGTTTGATTACTGCCCGGTGCAGATGTGCAATACTCCAGCGTTGTGGGATGTTGAATCCAAAAGCTTTTGTCAGGACTTCTGCCGATTCTTCCGTTATTGTATTGCGCCATGTGCGAAATTCCGCAAGCTGATTATCGTTTTTGTCGAGCACAAGATAACCGTGCATCATAGCCGATATCCCGATACCTGATATCTCCGTCAACGGTTTATTTTGCTTCTCTTTAAAGTCAATGGCCAGCTGTTTGTAGCTTTCTTGCAGACCTTGCCATACTTCATCCAAATGATATGTCCAAACAGAATTTTCAAAACGGTTTTCCCAGTCGAAACCTCCGGACGCCAAAGGTTTTCCGCCTTGGTCTATGGCTACCGCTTTTATACGGGTCGAGCCGAGTTCAATACCTATGTATACTTTCATATTCTTTCCTTTCTGTCATTAAAATGTTCTATGGTTTAAATCAATCCCCTGATTGCGGCTTCCAATTGTGGGCGAACTTCCTCTATAACTTCTTTAACAGTCTTATTGCCGTTGATCGCTTCAACTAGTGCCGAGATCAGGATTCTGTCTATATGGTCGGTATTTGGTGTATAGTACCAGCCTGTGGGTTGTGTCGAAGGGTGTATCGCAACGTCTGCCATTGCCGTTCTGTAAGATGATGCCGGGATTCTTGCTCGTATTGGTACATCATCTATCCACCTGGCAAGCAGAGACTCATCCGTGAACCAGTTCATCATATTAGGCATCCACCAGCCATCTACGATAGGACCAAAGTTATTTTCCGGGTCGGAGTACCATCTTAAGAAATCCGCTGCTGCTTCGGGATGAGCAGTTCCGGCAAAAATTCCTACCGGACCGCCTGCGGTAATGTTCGCTTGCTGCTTCATATAGGGTAATACGCCTACGCCATAATCGATATCAAGGGATGAGGCAAAGCCTGTCGCCCATTGACCGTCAGTAGCCATAGCGACGTTACCCTCTCCCAGAGAATCGTGAAAACCATTATCCGTTTGTGCTGAGTTATACGGTGCTACATTGTGTACCAAATGCAGGTCATAGACCATTTGCATTGCTTCGATTGCCGCGTCATCAAAAACTATTGATGTGCCGTCTTGTGAATACCATCTGCCGCCGTTGGAGAGTACCCATACCTCAAGCTGCCATGCCCACTGATTGACATAGACCCCGTATTGGACAATGTTATTTTTATCAAAGCCGGAATCACCGGGATTCCTGCCGTTGCTGTCAAAAGTCAGTTGTCTGGCTACTTCAATAAACTCATCCCATGACCATGCCGTATCAATTGTGACAGGAGGATGGTCAATGCCTGCCTCGTCAAACATATCCTTATTAAACCAAAGAGCAAGGATCTCACTGGCTACAGAGTATGCAACGACTTCACCGCCATCTCTGAATGTAATTCCATCCTTCGGCTTAATTGGTTGTCCTGCGTAAATATCATACTGCAATAGCAAACCTTCCCTTGCCCAGCCGATAGTAGTGCGTTCATCTACCATACCGCAATCAGGCAAATTGCCTCCCGAAGCCATGGTCAGAAGTCTTTCTGCGTACTCCTCTTGTGCAATTTGAATTGCTGTCACCCATACTTCGTCCTGTAGGTTGTTGTATATGTTAAGAGCCTCCTGTGTTGTATCAAGTTCCGCAGGGTCACCCCACAAAGAGAATACCAGTTGTATACGGTCGGGCGGAGATTCTGTCAGTGGTTCTGATGTATCCGCTGTTTCTGCACATGCGATTAGAGCAAACAACAAGAATGTCATGCTCATGAGCGCAATTAGTTTGCTTTTTCTTCTCACAGCATAATCCCTCCTTTATGTATGCCTCTTCTATAATTATTTTAGGGTGTAGTCATTAATTCTTCATACCTGTCATAACTATGCCTTCGACGAGGTATTTTTGTCCGATAATGTATACAATAAGACCCGGGATAATTGAGAGGACTGTTGCTACCATGGTCAGGTGCCACTCTGTTCCGTACGAACCGGAGAATACTCTAAGTCCCATTGCCATCGTGTACATGCTTTCGTCGTGCAGATAGACCATTTGGGTAAGCAGGTCGTTCCATATTAGCATGAAGATAAATATACCGACAACCATGATTGCGGGTTTTATTGATGGAAGTAGGATTTGAACTAAAATACGCAGTCTTCCGGCGCCGTCTATCATTGCCGCTTCGTCCAGTTCTTTTGGTAATGTCAGGAAAAACTGACGCAGAAGGAAAATGTTGAACGCGCCGCCGCCGCATATCCATGGGATTATCAGCGGCCAGAAGGAGTTTGCCAAACCGAAGAAGTTTGTAAACATTATAAATAACGGGATAAGGGTGACAACAGGTGGCAGAAGCATAGATGCTATACAAAGCCCAAACATAAATTTCTTGCCCCTGAA
>Ga0123356_10007954_pt1 | contig 10557 bp, 12 predicted proteins | sample TergutEmb28metaG_2_FD_92546 | JGI IMG/M metagenome (GOLD analysis project Ga0123356, IMG submission 92546) | Embiratermes neotenicus P3 segment gut microbial communities from Petit-Saut dam, French Guiana - Emb289 P3 | ecosystem: Host-associated > Arthropoda: Insects > Digestive system > Gut ... | reverse complement strand
GAGATTATTGCAAATTTATTAAAAGAGGTCATGGAAGAACGAATCATCTTATGTGCATAGATATCAGAGCAGGAAGAATGGATAGAAAAAAAGCTCTGGAATTATGCGATAAATATGATGGAAAACGCCCATATTCATTAGATGCTTTTTTATCAATGCTTGATTTAAGTGAAGAAGAATTCGTTAAAGAATTAGTTAAAAATTCTCATCCTAATTTTAAATTTGATTCAAAAGTAATTACAAAAGGTGAACCATTACCGGATGTAAACGAATGGTTAATATGATTATAAATGAAAAACTAATAAATAATAATTTACATTTGCGTAGTTTAACATTAGATGATTGTAAAGAACAATATGTATATTGGCTTAACGATATTGAAGTCAATAAGTATTTAGAAACCAGATTTACATTTCAGAATATCGAAATGATAAAAAGTTTTGTTGCTGCTGTTAATGAATCAAAAGATAGTTACCTTTTTGGTATTTTTATTAATGAAGTTCATATTGGAAACATTAAAATTGGACCTATTCACCCAATATATAAATTTGCAGACATTAGTTATTTTATAGGTGATAAAGATTGTTGGGGTAAAGGTTATACTACACTAGCAATAAAACTTATAACAGAATTTGGTTTTAATACTATTGGATTAAACCGAATACAAGCAGGTGTTCACGGAAGTAATATTGGCAGTCAAAAAGTTTTAGAAAAATGCGGTTATAAAAAAGAAGCACTTTTAAGAAAAAAAATATATTATGGCTGTAATGAAAACAAAGTATGGGATGACCATCTTTATTTTGGTATATTAAAAGAAGAATACCCCCCCCCATTAATTATTTGATAAATTTAATAATATATATATGGTATTAACATAATAAACGGCGGACATAAATGAACATAAAACTATGTTTAGGTACAGCACAATTTGGACTTGATTACGGTATTAATAATAAAAATGGTCAGATCCTTGAACAAAATATATCAAATATATTAAATTATGCACATGATAATGGAATTGATATACTTGATACTGCCAGCGCTTATGGTAATAGTGAGTCTGTTTTAGGTGAATCTATTGGTATAATTAAAAAGAACTTTAAATTAATTACCAAGTATCCTGTTAATACAGAAATAAGACCTGTTCAATTTATAAATACTTCGTTAGAATTACTAAAAACAAAAAAAATTTACGGTTATTTATTTCATAATTATTCAATTTTTCAAAAGCATCCGGATTATATAAACGATTTAATAAAAATTAAAGATGAAGGAAAGGCAGAAAAAATTGGATTTTCTCTGTACTACCCTTCTGAAGCTGAATATATATTAAATAATAATATTCCTTGTGATATTGTTCAAATACCATATAATATATTTGATCAAAGATTTGTTTATTTATTTCCTGAATTAAAGGACAGAGGGATCGATATATATGTTCGATCAATTTTTCTACAAGGATTATTTTTTATTGAATACGATAACCTGAGTGAACAGTTTTATCCTATAAAAAGTTTATTGCAGGAATTGATTTTTACTGCAAAAGATTATTCTGTTAGCATTGCAGCACTTTGCCTAGGATTCGTTTTGTCAAATGAATATATAACATCAATTGTTATTGGTATTGATTCTTTAGATAACTTAAAAGAAAATATAGAAAACTATAATTTCCAAGAAAATATAAATATTCCTTATTCTTCTTTTAAAAAATATGCAATTAATGATGAAAATATCATTTTACCGTTTAATTGGACAAAATAATATATTATGCAAAAAGTAATAGCTATTATACCTGCACGAGGTGGTTCAAAAAGAATACCTAAGAAAAATATAAAAATATTTATAGACAAGCCTATGCTTATTTATGCAATAAATGCATGCAAAGATGCAGAAATATTTTCTGATATTATGGTTTCTACAGATGATAATGAAATAATAGAAATTGCAAAAAACAATGGTGCTTCTGTTCCTTTTATACGTTCTAAAAAAACAGCAGATGATTTTGCTACAACATACGATGTTTTAGATGAAGTAATTTCAAACTATAAAACTAATGTACAAGAATTTGATTATATTTGCTGTGTTTACCCATGCGTACCATTCCTAACAGGACAAACTTTAAAAGATGCATATAATAAATTATTATCTTCAGGCAACGATGCTCTTCAGCCGGTTTGTAAATACCCTGTTCCAATTGAATGGGCAATGAAAATAGAAAATGATTTGCTCGTTCCTAATGACAGGAATGCGCAAATGATTCGCTCTCAGGATTTAACTCCAAAATACTACGATGTTGGAATGTTTTATTTTATTAAAACTGATATTTTATTTAAAGAAAAAACTTTAACACCAAAAAAAACATTTGCTTATATAATGAATGAAAATGAAGTTCAAGATATTGACACTTTAGATGACTGGATTTTGGCAGAGCTAAAATATAAATTATTGCAGGAAAGTAAACGTGGGTAAATCTCAAGATTTATATTTAAATAATAAACCATTGTTAGATTTAACCGGTGGGTTACTATGGAATTTTAATTTTGAAAAAATGGACTATTCAAGAGATAAAAAATTAATAATTGAGAGGATTATTGAATCTGGAATGGAAAATGATGAAATAATTATGTGGAAATTATATTCTTACAAAGATATTAAAAAAGTAGCTGTAAATATGGAAAATCTTCATAAAGATGATATTACTTATATGGCGTTTGTTCTAAAAATTAAAGAAACAGAGTTTAAAAGCTATGGAAAAAAAATGTGGTATGAGAAATAAAATGATAGTAATAAATGGTGATATTAAATGTTAATAAAAGATGTCGTTTCTCCTGAAATGCTCAATATAATTAAAATATTACAAAATGATATTTTATTTAGAAATCATTTTTTAGCTGGAGGAACAGCACTTGCATTTCAAATTGGTCATAGAACATCTACAGATATTGATTTATTTACATTTGAAAAACAAGATAATTATATATTTTCAGAGTATTTTTTAAAGAATTTTAATAATTGTAATATATCTATTTCAACTGATGAATTTATGCAAGTATTTATAAATAATATTAAAATTGAGCTTGTTCACGATGATCATAAAATGATAAAAGAACCAATAATAGATGAAGACATAAAAATGTTTGATAAAAATGAAATATCTGCAATGAAATTAAAAGCAATTCAAGGTAGAACAAAAGCACGTGATTTCATTGATTTAGCATATTTATTAAAAGAAATTCCTCTTAAAAATATATTTGAAATATATAAAGAAAAATATGGAAATATTAGCAGCAAATTAATAAAAAGAACTATAATAACAAAATGCAGATCTATAGAAAATAATGATTGGTTAATAGGTATAAAAATGATAAAAAATGATATTAAACCAGAAAATGTTTTAAAATTTCTTGAAAAGCAAATTGAAGATTATAATAATGAAATTAATGTTGGATTACACTAATGGGTAAATCTCAGGATTTATATTTAAAAGCAAAAAATATTATTCCTGGCGGAACTCAGTTATTAAGTAAAAGACCAGAACAATTTCTTCCCGATTTTTGGCCAGCATACTATAAAGATGCAAAAGGTTGTAAAGTTTGGGATCTTGATGATAAAGAATATATCGATGCAAGTTTTATGGGAATTGGAGCAAATATAATAGGTTATGCTGATGATGATATAAATCTTGCTGTAAAGAATGTCATTGATTCTGGCAATATGACAACCCTTAACCCCCCAGAAGAAGTAGAACTTGCAGAAAAATTATTAAGTCTTCATTCATGGGCGCAAATGGCGCGTTTTACCCGCAGCGGAGGCGAAGCAATGATGGTCTCTGTCCGCATAGCTCGTGCTGCGACTGGAAAAGATATAATTCTTTTTTGCGGATACCATGGTTGGCATGATTGGTACATAGCGGCTAACCTTTCAAATGATTCTGCGTTAGATGGTCAACTATTACCGGGATTAAAACCCGCTGGTGTTCCTCGTCATTTAAAAGATACATCTTTTCCGTTTAGTTTTAATAACAAGAATGAGTTTCTTAATTTAATGACTCTTTATAAAGATAAAATAGCAGCTGTTGTTATGGAACCAATAAGAAACATTGAACCAGAAGAAGGATTTTGGGAATGCATTCAATCAGAAACAAGTAAAAATGGTATAGCTTTAATAATCGATGAAATAACTGCTGGTTGGCGTTTAAATCTTGGCGGTGCTCACCTACTCTACTCCATTGAACCTGATATTGCAGTTTTTGCAAAAGGTATAAGTAATGGGTATCCAATGGCTGCCGTAATTGGAAAGAAGAAATTTATGGATGCCGCGCAAGATTCCTTTATTAGTAGTACATATTGGACAGAACGTATAGGTCCAACAGCAGCATTAGCAACAATAAATAAAATGGAAAAATATAATGTACAAGAACATCTTGTTAATATTGGAAAAATTATTCAAAGCGGCTGGAACACTGCAGCAAAAAAAACAGGACTTTCAATTAATGTTAGTTCTATTTACCCATTGAGTCATTTTGAATTTGTGTATGATAATAAATTAGTTTTAAAGACATTATTTACACAGGAAATGCTTGTACGAGGATTTTTAGCAACCAACTCGTTTTATTGCTGCTTTGCACATACAGAGAATATCGTTCAGCATTATCTTAGTACTGTTGAAGAAGTGTTTTCGTTTATTAAAAAATCGATAAATGACAATTCAAGCGAAAAATTGCTAAAAGGCCCTGTCTGCCAAAGCGGCTTTAAAAGGCTGAATTAAACATAATGCAATTTGGTTTAAAACTAGGAACTACCGACAAAAATTATACAGAAGATATACTCTCTTTCTATAAGTCGGAATATTTTCAGTATATAGAATTATTTGCAGTTCCGTATACCTTTAATGACACAATAGATTATTGGAAGCAATTTAAAATACCTTTTGTTATACATGCACCGCATTCGGCTGCAGGGATGAATCTTTCCTCGATTGAAGATAGAAAAAAAAACAAGTTAATTTTACAGGAAACATTCAAGTTTGCTGATTCCTTAAAAGCTGAATTTATAATCTTTCATTCCGGCGTTAATGGTGATATTGATGAGTCAATATACCAGTTGCGTCCTTTTATTGATACACGCTGCCTTATTGAAAATAAACCTAAAAAAGGTTTGAACGGAGAAAAATGCTTAGGTTCAACTCCTGATGAAATTAAATATATTTTGAGCGAACTAAATGCCGGCTTTTGCCTTGATTTTGGTCATGCCATTTGTGCTGCTAATACATTAAAAAAAGAACCTCTTGAATTTATAAAGGAATTTTTTGAATTTAATCCTAAAATATATCATTTAACAGATGGTGATTATTTTTTAGAAACAGATTCACATGTACATTATGGGAAAGGAACATTTCCATTAAAAGAGCTTATTAAAATGATTCCTCCAGAAGGCAAAGTTACAAATGAAGCAAAGCATGATTCTGATAGTAATTTAAATGATTTTAAAGATAGTCTTTTTTATTTAAATACTATTTTCCAGGAAATTAATAATGTCCGAAAATATTAATTTTTTTGATTTATCAAAAAATAGTAAAAAAAATAATGAAAATTTCCCAAAATATCGCCTTGCTTTATTGGGAGATTGCGCAACACAAAACTTAGCAATAGCGTTAAAAGGATATGCATATACCAGTCGTCTCTCTTTAGATTTATTTGACGGCGGTTACGATCAAATTTTATCAAATATAATTGACAGTAATTCTCAAATGTATTCATTTAAACCTGATGCAATAATTATATATATGTCCGTTGAAAATCTTTATAATACATGGTGTGAAACACCGATTAATCAACGTCATGAATTTGCAGAAAAGTCATTTTCAATTATTAAAGAATATTGGAGTTATATTACTACAAACTGCACGGCTTCCATATTGCAGTTTCTATTTTCTGAATATGATGATATGGTTTTTGGCAATTATGCCTGTAAACAGGCATCGTCTTTTATTTTTCAATTAAGAAAAATTAATTTTCTTATTATGAATGAATGTATTATAAACAAAAATATTTATCTTATTGACTTGTGCGGCATTCAAGCTCAAACAGGTCGTAAAAACATATTTGATCCTAAACAGTATTATATCGCAAAAATGACTATTTCCATTACTGTTTTGCCGCTAATTGCCAAAAATGTAATTAATGTAATTCAATCATTACGAGGTATAATAAAAAAATGTATTATACTCGATCTCGACAATACGCTTTGGGGCGGCATAATTGGTGATGACGGTTTAACAGGAATACAGATCGGTGAACTAGGAGCAGGCCGTGCTTATTCAGAATTCCAAAAATGGTTAAAAGAACTGAAAAATCGCGGCATACTATTGGCGGTTTGCAGTAAGAATGAAGAAAAAAATGCTAAAGAACCGTTTGAAAAACATGAAGAAATGATTCTTAGGCTTGAAGATTTTTCAGTATTTACAGCTAATTGGGATGACAAAGCGTCAAACATTCGATACATACAACAGATACTTAATATAGGTATGGACAGCATAATTTTTATTGATGATAACCCTTTTGAACGGGATATAGTTCGCTCGCACATTCCTGAAATTATAGTTCCGAATATGCCTGAAGATCCTGGTGAATATTTATCATATCTTCAAAGTTTGAATTTATTTGAGTCAATATCATATTCTAATGAAGATACAAATCGTACAGAACAATACCGTGCGGAAGCAAAAAGAGAAGTAATACGGCTGCAATACACAAATTATGATGAATATCTACAGAGCCTTGAAATGATTTCGAGCGCGAATACATTTGATGTTTTCAATATTCCTCGAATTTCTCAGTTAACACAGCGTTCGAATCAATTTAATTTGCGTACAATTCGCCATACAGAGAGTGAAATTAAATCTATAATGAATAATTCCAATAAAATAACATACTACTTTACATTAAAAGACAAACTATCTGATTATGGTCTTATATGTGTTATAATATTGGATAAGATAGATAATGAATGTTTATTTATAGAGAATTGGATAATGAGCTGCAGAGTGTTAAAACGCGGAATGGAAGAATTTGTAATGAATAAAATATTTGATACAGCAAATATTTTAGGTGTTAAATTCATAAGAGGAGAATATATACGAACATCAAAAAATGATATAGTGTCAAATATTTACAAACATTTCAATTTCACATTTGAAAATGATAGCTATATTTTAAATATCGATGATTATAAAAAACATAAAACTTTTATAAAGGAAGCAGTATATGAATCGTAATGAAATATTAAAAAAAACAAAAAATATCTTTCATAATATTTTCGATCTAAAGGATATTACAGTTACAGAAGAGACAAACGCTAATGATATAGAAGATTGGGATAGTTTATCTCATATAAATTTAATCTCTGCATGTGAATTAGAATTTTCGATAAAATTCGGAATAAATGATATATTCAAGCTGAAAACAGTAGGTAATTTTATAGATTTAATTGAGGGATACTTAAATAAATGAAAATACATCATATAGGTTATTTAGTTGAAAATATTAATCTTTCTATAAATGAATTTATTAAATTTGGATATAAAAAAACCGACGATATTATAAAAGATGAGACAAGAGACATTCATATTATTTTTATGTATAACGGTGAATTATTTATAGAATTAATTCAACCTGCAAGCGTATCGTCACCAATTTTTGGGTTATTAAAAAAATATAAAAACTCTCCTTACCATATCTGTTATGAGACTGAAAATCTGCAAAAAGAAATTGAAAAACAAATTGGAGGGGGGGGGGTATTAATACAATCTCCTTCGCCAGCTCCAGCTATTCTAGGTTGTCCTAATGTCGCATTTTTAATGCTTCCACATATAGGAATTGTTGAACTAGTAGAAAAAATTATATGAACTATACTCCATTTTTATCTGTAATAAAACAATTAAATATTCAAAAAGGAGATATATTATTAATATCTTCAGATATAACAAGATTATTTATGCTTTTAATAGAACATGAAAGTATTACAGACCCTAATTTTATCATTAATATATTACAAGAAGCTATCGGGTGTGAAGGAACTTTATTATTTCCAACATACAACTGGGATTTCTGCCGCGGGACGGAATTTAATTATTATAAAACACAATCAAAAACCGGCTCGTTAAGTAAGACTGCTCTAAAAAGAAAAGATTTTATAAGAACCAAACATCCAATATACTCTTTTGCAGTTTGGGGAGAACATCAAGAATATTTATATTCCTTAAATAATACCGAATCATTTGGACATGATTCTCCATTTAATTTTCTATATGAAAATCATGGAAAAAATTTATTAATCGATGTTGATTATCAAAATAGTTTTACTTTTTTGCATTATGTAGAGAAATCAATTAGTGTTGTTTATAGATATGAAAAGAATTTCTCTGCGGTTTACACCAATGAACTGTCTTTTAGCAGTGAAAAAATATATTCAATGTATGTTAGAAGCCTTGAATTAGAGACAGAAAATAATATTAATCCAATTGGAAAAATATTTGAAGAAAATGGAATCGCAGAAAGAAAAACAATAAATGATATACCATTTATTGTTTTAGATTTATATTCTACTTTTGATATTGTAAAAAATGATATACAAAATAATAGCGCAAAAAACATTGTAATATATAAAGGACAATAAAGTAATTTTGACCGGAAAATTAATATATTCATTAGCAGAAAAATTATTCCCAATTTGTCGTAGTCTTACAGGAAACGGCGTAAGAGAATCATTAAAAATATTAAAAGAATACTGTCAAGAATTAAATATTACAGAAGTACCATCAGGTACACAAGTCTTTGATTGGACAATTCCTAAAGAATGGAATATAAATAATGCATATATAGAAGACCTACAAGGTAACCGTATAATTTCTTTTGCAGATAATAATTTGCATGTACTCGGATACTCTGCGCCAATTGATAAAATAGTTACAAGGGATGAACTCCTTTCAATGGTTTATACACAACCGGATAAACCGGATGTTATTCCTTATGTCACATCTTATTACAAAGAACGCTCTGGTTTTTGCATGACAGAAAATCAGAAACAAACACTAAATAAAGAGCAATATCATATTGTTATTGATTCCGCTCTAAAAGACGGTTCATTAACATATGGCGAAATAATTATTCCAGGATATATACAAGATGAAATACTAATTTCAACTTACATATGCCATCCATCATTAGCAAATAATGAAATCTCTGGCCCTTGTTTAACAATATTTTTAGCAGAATGGATTAAACATATTCCAAATAGACGCTATACATATAGAATTATTTTTATACCGGAAACTATAGGTTCAATTGCATATTTAAGTAAAAATTTGGATGTTTTAAAAAAAAATGTAAAGGCTGGATTTAACCTTTCTTGCGTTGGAGATGATAGAACTTATTCTTATTTAGAATCAAAATATGCTAATTCTTTATCAGATAAGGTTATTCAAAATATTTTAAAATTCTATTATTCCGAATATAAACGTTATCCATTTTTAAAAAGCGGTTCAGATGAACGGCGTTATAATTCACCGGCTGTAGAGCTTGAAGTAGTAGGTTTTTCAAGATCATTATACGGCGAATATCCTGAATATCATACCTCTGCAGACAATCTTTCTCTAATTTCTCCTGCAGGTTTTCAAGGCAGTTTTGAAGTAATGACACAATGTATTCTTGCATTAGAAAACAATTTTAAGTATAAAGTTACAACAATCTGTGAACCTCAATTGGGAAAACGCGGTTTATATCCTTCTGTTTCGATAACAGGGCAATATGATGAAGTAATGAAGATGCATAATTTTTTATCTTATGCTGATGGAAATAATGATTTAATTGATATAAGTAATATTATAGATGTCCCTATTTGTGATTTATTAAATTTAGTTAATTTATTAATAGAAAACGATCTTATAAAATTATGTACAGATTAATTCCTTTGATTAATTTAGATAAAAAAACTCAATTACAGGTATTAAATATACGAAACGAAGAATTTATTCGCCAGTGTATGTTTAATAGAAATGAAATAAGTATAGAAGAACATTTTAACTGGATAGAAAAATTAAAAACTGATATAAGTCAATTATGTTTTATAATTGTTGATGCTGACGCACAGCCTATTGGCTCTGTAAATTTAAAAAAAATAGACAAAAATAATAAAAATGCAGAATTAGGTTTTTATAAAACTTTAAATCATAATGAAAAAGGTTTAATGACTAAAGCATTAAGCTGCATTATTGATTATTCTTTTAATAATCTTGGACTTGATAAAATTTTCAGTGAAGCAATTGAAGGTAATAATAAGAGCGTGGATATTCATAAAAGATTATTTTTTACCAATGAGGGTTTTTTACGAAGTCATATTTTAATTGAAGGAAAGCGCGTTGGCATTCATTTATTTGGATTATTAAAAGAAGAATGGAGTGAATGTAGTAATATTATTTATAATAATATTACACCCCCACTCCTCCCCCCCCCCCCCCCCCCCCCCTCATATTCATATATTTCAATTTCTTATTTTTTTT
>Ga0123356_10007953_pt1 | contig 10557 bp, 10 predicted proteins | sample TergutEmb28metaG_2_FD_92546 | JGI IMG/M metagenome (GOLD analysis project Ga0123356, IMG submission 92546) | Embiratermes neotenicus P3 segment gut microbial communities from Petit-Saut dam, French Guiana - Emb289 P3 | ecosystem: Host-associated > Arthropoda: Insects > Digestive system > Gut ... | reverse complement strand
ATGGATGTACTCTTGGGTATCCGGTAAAGGGAACTCCGTCATTGGGCTGGCCTTTTGCGTATTTAGTTATACCGCTTAATGGCAGCATTTCCAGATAGTTCATGATATTATTATAACATAATAAGTGCTGTCCACAAAGTTGGTTATTTTGTAGACTTTAATTTGGAGTGTTTATTTTGAACAAAATAGCCTTTTTCTTTCAGGGTGATACATTACTTTTACCTGTTGATGCCCCTGATTCCGATATAAATAAGGGACTTAACCTTGAATTATCCAAAGATTTCGAAAATACTGACATCTTTGAAATCCCTTCAACATATGATTTATCATATATTGCAACATATGATAAATCATATGTTGCACCAGTTACCGCAATCACCGGAGTTTCAGTCCCCCCAAAAGTTATCCTCCCTGACACATGGAAAAGTATTCCCGTCCGCCAGCTGCTTTCTATGTTCAGTGCTGCAGACAGCGGCTTCCCTGCTGATATTATCCGCGCCTGCCATATCGCCCAATGGAGACGGGATTCCCGCTATTGCGGCACCTGCGGCTCCAAAAACAATGATGTCCCGGTGCAGGCTCAGCGAATCTGCCCTATTTGCGGACGGACAGAGTTTCCAAGAATATGTCCCGCGGTAATTGTCGTTATTACCGATGCTGATAACAGAATTCTGCTTGCGCATAACAAACGTTTTAAAGCAGGGATTTACAGTCATATTTCCGGTTTTAATGAAGCGGGAGAAACTCTGGAAGAAACAGTCGTAAGGGAAATCCGCGAAGAAGTTAATATCGAAGTAAAAGACATTGTATATATAAAATCCCAACCGTGGCCGTTTCCCAATTCATTGATGCTGGGTTTTAAAGCTCGTTATTCTTCCGGGATAATTAAACCAGACGGCGATGAAATTGAAGACGCTAAATGGTTTACCAAAGATAATCTGCCGGATCTTCCCGGCGGAGGTTCTCTTTCCCGGTATCTTATTAATTGCTGGCTGAACGGAACCTTGTAAAAAGTGAATCTATAAAAATTCCAGATAGGTTTTTATAGGTTAGTTTAAACCAATATTTTCGGTTCGCATTATTTCGATGATTCTCCAGTTACCGCGCCTGTCCCGCTTTAACACAAGTCTGTCACTGCGGATTATCACGTAGTCTTCTGTCGGCGACCATAAATTATATTCGGCGTTGTAAGCCATATTTTCCGCATCTTCATTGCCGCCAAGATGTATTATATTTAAATCAGTTACTCCAAAAGCTCTGGAAGACGGAAGCTCTCCTCCTCTTTCCCGCCATTCGCTTGCCGGAATTAAAAGAGGTTCAGTTATTATTTCATATGCTTCTCTTTGTTTAACTATCGCCATAAAAGTTGCCGCTACATTTATATCAGCTTTATCAGCTCCCTGAATGCATGCTTCCATAAATAAATGATCCAAAGAACTAAATGCTTTGTAATAAGCTTCTACAACCTGAATGGATGATAAACCTTCTGTTGTTGGACGCTGTCCTATACTTCTTGCCGTGCTAATTACTGCAAATAGAGCAAAAAGCAGCCCCAATCCGGCACCAATTACCAGATATTTATTACGCACGAGGAATCGCCTTGTTTTTACAAAAGAATTTTGTTTAATTATATAGCGTTTTTTTTCTTTTTCTATCTGAGTTGTTTTTTCTGCAGGTGTTGCGCTTAAAAGATCCGAAACTGCGGTAATGGAGCCTTCTTTTCCCATCAGTATTTCAAGGATCTCTGTTAAAATATCTGTACCGCTTTTTGTTGTTTTTTTATTTGCTACAGGCAGTATTAATGCCGAATGAATTAAGTCGGACAATTTTTTGCCTAAATCCGGAGCGGCAAGATTAACAGGCATAAAAATGCCTTCTCTCATATCCTGGTAAATATCTGCAGTTGGATACGGATGAGCCCCGGAAAATATTTTGTACAGCATTATTCCCGCACAAAATGCGGTAGTATCCATGCCAATTAAATCCGGACAATTATAACGATCCAGTTTTGATCCTTCTATAAAAAGACACCGGTTAGATAAATGTTCCGGAGCAAAAAAAACGCCGCCTTTTGGATGAATAAATGATGCGCCTGGATTAAGAGCAGTTCTTATTTCCCCCAAAAGCATTTTTGCCCTGATCCAGAAAACCACTGCCTGAAGGGCATTTTGATACAGGATATTTGTTTCATTGTTACACAGAGCCGGAGAATCAATTTCTTCCAGAATAATATCAAGTCTTTTTCCGGAAAACATTGGTCCCCAGACTCTCATGGAACCATTTATTTCCTTAACTCCTGCGGCTTTCCATTTCTGGTGCGAGCCATCGGGTTTAACGACAATACCCTGTTCGATTAAACATTGGGACATTTTTGTTCTGGCAAAAGAACGCGGATCCAGCCCGGTATCGAAACATGCGGCCAGGCTGTTATCTACGTTAGTAATATGGATATTTCGTTCCATCTTCATTATGTCCCTGTTTCAGGTTATCTGGGTGAATAAAGGTAACGGAAGTATTCCATATCTGTTGTAAGCGTTTTATCAAACTTTGGCATTGTCTGACGATATGATTCTATCGCTCTCCAGAAATCAAAGAAAGATCTGTCTCTGTTATATGCCTCTGCGTAAATCCTGGTCGCTTCTGCGTCCGCGCGTCCGCGGATAGTTTCTGCCTGTTCATAAGCTGCTGAAAGTATAGAGCGTTTTTCATTATCCATTCTTCCGAGCAATTCCGCTTTGCGGCCTTCGCCCTGAGAACGGAAACGTACTGCTATCTGCTGACGTTCCCTAATCATACGGGCATAAACACTCGGCGTAAGCTCCGGAGAATAACTAATTTGCCTTGTTACAACATCAATTAACTCAATGCCGTATTCAGGAACCATGCGCTGTGAACGCCTTAGTATTTCTTCGGCAAGCTGACGGCGTCCAAGTTTAATAGGTTCAAAAACTGTATTGGACTGCACTGTCGTAATCATTATTTCATCTTCAATAATACCATCTTCAATGTCTAATGCTTCTGCTTCATTGGCTGATGGGCGTTCATTAATGATATGATCGGAGTTACGCACCGATTCATGTAAAGGGTTTTCGGCTATTACTGTACGTACTTCGGAATCGATAATTTCAGCTAACTTGGAATATGCGGCTTCTACTGTATTAATTGATTCATAAAACACCTTGGGATCTGCAATCCGCCAGCGCGCTACTACATCAACAAAGATAAATTGTCTTTCCGCTGTCGGGACTATCCTTGCTTCGCCGTCCCAGGCCATAATTTTTTTCGGGTAACGAACTACTTCATCAATAAAAGGAATTCTTACATATAATCCGGCATCGGTAATAACCTTGGTTATTTTTCCCAATTGCACAACTACTGCCTGCTCGCCTTCATTTACGACAAATAAAGGTCCGGCTATTATAAAAGCAATAACAATAATTAATGCAACAGCTAAAGTAATAATTGTCTTTTTCATTATTAGTTTCCTCCCAGATTCATCAGAGGCAGGAAATTTCTCAAATTACGGTCGATAATAACCATATCTTTTTCGTCCTTAAATACCTCTTCGATCATTTCATAATATAACCGCTGCCTGGTGACTTCGGGAGAGCGGCGGTATTCCTCGTATACAGAATTAAAACGGGCTATATCACCTCTTGCTCTGTTAACGCGTTCTGTGGCGTATCCCTGTGCTACCTGGACCATGCGATCCGCTTCACCTCTGGCTCTGGGTATTTCATCGTGATAAGCCTGTAATCCTTCATTTATTAACCGTTCCAGATCCTGCATCGCCTTGTTTACATCTTCAAAGGCTTCCTGTACGCCGGCCGGAGGAGTAACATTCTGGAGTTTTACTGCGATTACATTAATGCCTAAATCGAAGCGCCTGAATGTCTCGTTCATTATAACCAGCGCTTCATCTTCGATGGCGGCGCGTTCTTCACCCATGATTCTCATAATTGCGCGGTCACCTACAAGCATATTAATCGCCGAACGTGATACGTCCCGGATTGTTTCGGTACGTTCATTTACATTAAATGACCATGCTCTTGGGTCGACAACACGATACTGAATAATCCATTCAATATCGATAATGTTAAGGTCGCCTGTAAGCATGATAGACTCGCCTCTTTGGGTTGAGTAGGAAGGAGCATTTCCGCCTCTGGTTGTGCGAAACCCGAATTCCTCGGTTTGTACTGTCCTTACATTAACTGTATAATTTCGATCAATACCGAAAGGAAGCTTAAAATGAAGACCCGGCTCCCTTATGCCGATAAACTTGCCAAAACGGGTAATTACCGCCTGTTCAGTCTGATCAACAATAAAAACACTTGTACCTAACAAAATAAGTATAAGTATTCCCGCGATAACCATTAGAATGGTTCTTGGGCTGAATTTGCCCAGGTTTGGTGGAGAAAATTTCATATTTTGAGTATACTATTCTCTCAGAATTCAAGCAATAGCAGGAATCATTAAAAATCCCGGTTGGGTTTTTAGAAGTTCATTCATAACTTGGTTGTTTAATAATAAGAGTAGTACTATAATTAAAATATCAATATATAGGGGAGAAGTTACTTATTTATGGATGATAATATGGATTTTACTATTGATGAACTTGGAAAAGCGACGGTTAATTCACCGATTTTAATGTCTAAAATCGTTGGTGATAAATCTGCCAATTATGTTACAGATGATCATTTTGTACGCCCGAGTCCTTTTGTTGTACTTGGTCCCCAGCAGAATGTAAAAAGATCCCAGGTGCTTGAACGCGCAGGTCCCAGAGAACATATTTATTTTACGCCTGCCCATGTTCACGCGGGCATTGTAAGCTGCGGCGGGCTTTGTCCCGGTATAAATGATGTTATAAGGGCAGTTGTACGCTGTTTGTGGACACGATACGGCGTTACAAGGATTTCCGGTATCCGTTACGGTTACAGGGGATTTTTGCCGGAAGAAGGATTTGGAATCAGGCAGCTTGATCCTGATATTGTTGACGATATTCATAAATTGGGCGGCACATATTTGGGCAGCGCGCGCGGCGGCGGCAAGGAAGTAGAAAAAATTGTAGACGCAATGCAAAAGCTTAACCTGAATATGCTCTTTGTAATCGGCGGAGACGGAACCCAGCGCGGCACTCTTGAAATTGCCGAAGAAGTTGAAAAAAGAAAATTAAAAATCGCCATGATTGGAATTCCAAAAACCGTAGACAATGACTTTGCTATTATAGATCGTTCCTTTGGATTCAACACCGCTGTTTCCAAAGCAGTAGAAGTTGTATCGGCAGCCCACATGGAAGCGGCGTCGGCTATTAACGGCATCGGTCTTGTAAAAGTAATGGGCAGGGATTCTGGTTTTATCGCTGCGCATACAGCATTGGCAAGCCATGAAGTAAACTTTGTATTAATTCCGGAAGTGCCGTTTAATCTGGAAGGTTACAATGGTTTTCTGAATCATCTTGAAGAACGGATTAAAAAACGCAAACATGCTGTAATTGTTGTTGCAGAAGGCGCAATGCAGGATCAGATATTAAAAGAAAAAAAGGCCGATGCCGGCGGCAATATTAAACTTGCGGATGTTGGCATCTATCTTCGCAGCAGGATTATTAAACACTTTGAAGATAAAAATATAGAGATCAATTTAAAGTATATCGATCCCAGTTATGCAATCCGTTCTGCTCCGGCAAATCCCGATGACTCTATTTATTGTGAACGTCTCGGCAATGCTGCGGTTCATGCGGCAATGGCAGGAAAGACAAAAATAATTATCGGTCTTGTGAATAATGAATTTGTGCATCTGCCAGTAAAATTGGTAATTACCCATCGCAATAAGGTTAACCCGGAAAGCAGTTTATGGCGTGATACGCTTGACGCTACGCACCAGCCGCCGTTGATGGTAAACAGATTTAACGATTAGAAACGCAGAGTCATAAAACCATGCGTAATAGATTAACTGACGAACTTGCCGTCTGCGGACTGAATGCAGTATTTGCAGTTGGAGAATATCATCCTCTGACAATTAACAGACTCTTCCTGCGCGAAGACCGTTTAAAATTATTTACCGGAATCTGCAAGCAGCTTGCCGAACGCAAACGGCCGTATAAAATCTGCGATGATGAAGAATTGGAACGTATATGCAAAAGCGTTCATCATCAGGGCGTTGTAGCCATGATCGAAGAGCCGGTGGTTGAATCATTAAATATGGATGATCTTGCTTTATGGGCAGATGAAGCCAAAGTAGGCGTTCTTCTTCATTCTGTCGGTAATGATCATAATCTTGGCGCCATTGCAAGAGCAGCAGCTTTTTTTGATGTTAGTTTTATTGTACTAAACGAAAACTGTTTGTCTGACGATGAAGTCCGGCTTACAACCAGCGCATACCGTATTGCCGAAGGCGGATTCGAACACTTAACAGTACGAAAAATTTCCAATACCGCCGCTTTTCTTAAGGATGCTTCCAAAAAGCTTATAACGATAGGCACAGACATAAGAGCAAGGCAGCGTATAAGTGATTTAAGCGGCATTATAAAAAACGCTAATTCCGGCAGCAGACCCGGTATTGTTCTTGTTTTGGGCAATGAAGAAACCGGTTTACCTAAAGATGTTAAAGATCGATGTTCGCACTTGCTGCGTATTCCCGGTACCGGAAACATCGAAAGTCTCAATGTATCGCAGGCTGCGGCATTGTTTCTTCACGTTATTTTTGAATTATAGATTTTTTTGCCATTGACCCAAATAATTTATTATCGTATTATATTTTTGTGGCGATACGAAGAACCAATAAAAATACCAAGTCTAAAGGATCCCGGGCAATAATTATTTTTTGGCTTGTTTTTTTAATTGTAATTATTTGTGTTTTCATGGCAAACTCGCAAACCATTTTTAGAAATTTTAATTTATTATTATCCAGCAATAAAACTTCTGCCGATACAGATACGGGAATCTTTATTATTGACGAAGACGAACTTGCAATAACATCCGGCAGGGAAGATAAACCGGTAGTAACAGTTATTATTGAAACGCCGAATGAAAATGAACAGCCTAATCAAACTGTAAATGTTATAGAACCTCCTGTAAATGTTCAAACGCCTGAACCGGCAGCGCCTGTACAGCAGCCCAGTCAAACCGGATCGCAAAACGAACAACAAGTTCAGCCGCAGCCGCCCGCACCTATGCAGACAAGAGCTGTTTATTTTATTCAGCGTGATAGTGACGGGCAGATTCGCCAGTCAAGAGTAACCCGCAGTCTTCCCGTATCAAATACGCCAATGCGGGACGCTTTAAATGCTATGTTAACAGGACCTAGCTTAACTGAACTTAATAGGAACCTTAGTAGTTTTATTCCGCAAAATACTCATTTGCTTTCTGCGACAATCCGTGGAACTACCGCTTATGTCAATTTTAACGAAAACTTTTTGTTTAATACTTATGGCGTAGAAGGTTATATCGCCCAGTTAAAGCAAATTGTCTGGACAGTAACTGAATTTCCAAATATTAACGATGTGCAAATTTTAATCGAAGGCCAAAGACGCGATTATCTTGCTGAAGGTATTTATATTGGCGCTCCCATAAGACGTGAATCTTTTTAAATCTGTTGGATTTTAAATCCAACAGATTTAAAAACCACAAGTTTTATATCCGCCGTATAGAAACTGCGTTTCCTGTTTCCGCATCAATTTCTGCTATTATACCCTGCATCTTTCCGGGGCCTTTTGCTTCCGCTGTTTCCATGTTATATAAAACTTGTTTACGGGCCCGTTCAAGACAAATCGCGGGGTTCATTCCTATTACACTGTCTGTGTTTCCGGTCATGCCAAGGTCTGTAATATATGCGCTGCCTTTTGGCAGTATTTTTTCGTCCGCAGTCTGCACATGCGTATGAGTTCCTGCGATTAAAGACGCCCGGCCGTCTGCATAATAACCAAGGGCTTCTTTTTCCCGGCTGGATTCTGCATGGAAGTCTACCAATATAATAGGGAAGGCATACGGAACAGAAGAACCGTCTTTTGTTACAAGCGGGTGATTGTCTGACGCTCTTCCTTCAAAGATTTTAACGATACGATCAAAACATTGAAAAGGGCAGTCTATGGCATTCATTAATTCGCGCCCCTGAAGATTTATTACAATCCAATTTGTATTGTTTTTATTTTTATGTAGAAATCCTGTACCGGAAACTCTTTGAACAGTCTGCGAACCTGACGGATAATTCGCCGGACGCAATATGAATCCTTCAGTCTCCAATACCTGCCAAAAATCACGTTTTTCCCAAACATGGTTTCCGGATGTAACTACATCCGCTCCAGCCGCGATAATACGCCTGTAATCTTTTTCGGTTATACCAAATCCATCCGCTGCGTTTTCTCCATTAACCGTAACAAAATCGATATTTTCTTCTTTTATTAACGCAGGCAATTTTTCTTCCAAAGTTTCCAGACCATGATTTCCTACTACATCACCTATCATCACTGCTTTTACTAATTTCAATCGCTCCTCCCCGGGCGCACTGCTTGGGCTAAAGCCCTCGCGCCTTTATTCATCTCATAAACTATTGTTTTGCGCCACGCCGTGTTAACTCATTCATCCACACCGCTTGTCGCGGTGCATAATTGGGCGCCTATCATCACAACTTTTACTATCTTCATTATTTGATATTGCCATAAATGCATGTAATCTGTAAACTATAATTTATGACTAGGGGAATATTTTTGGCGGGGAATGAGTCGGCGCTTAGCAGGGCTATTGAGGCTGAAACGGTTAACAGGGTGGAGTTATATGCCGCCGCTTTAATACCTAACAGGCTCTCCGGAGCGCCGGAAGAAGTTATACAAGAAGTAACTGCGCGTCAATCTCTAAACTGGAACCCATCCAGCCCGATTTCCGCCCGCACTTTAACAATAGCTGCCGAAAACCGGCTTGAACGTATTGATGAAGCAATCCTTATTTGTTCGCCTCCATCTATCCGCAGCAGAGCTTCCATGATTCCTCTTTCTGATGTCGAGATAATGATAAACGATAATATAAAGGGATGGTTCTTTCTTGTAAAAGAGTTAGCTGCCATTTTTACAGCCCGTAAACGCGGAACACTGGCCCTTGTTTTTCCCGACATTTCAAGTTCCGGAAAAGACGACAATGCCGATGTTCTTGGTCCATCCGCGCTTGCTTCCTTCCGCGCTCTTACTCAGGGTTTACTCGCCGCTGCCCACAGCGAGCCTTATATTACTGTAGGTTTTTCCCATACTGATGCCGGGAATGAAACTGCTTTTGCGGCTTATATTTTTAAGATTTTGGATGAGATAAGCGGTAAGGCGAAAGGTAAGATGTTTAAGTTTGGGAAGTTTAGTTTTTTTAAGTAAATTAATTATAAGTGTTAAAATTTTCTCTCTCTGTACAGCCGCGGCAGGCAGCGGGCGCGCGTGCCGGCAAGGCTAGTTGCGGAGAATTCGCCTACGAGCCTTCGCATCCTGCGGATGCTAGTCTCTCCGTCGAGGAGCCGCAAAAGACGCCTTGCCGACCCGCGCGCCCGCTGCCTGCCGCGACTGTACACAGGGAATGGCGTTTAACAGTTTTATGATTATTTAAACTAAACTTCATTTCGTTGGGGTTAATGTATGGCAGGGCTGCGCCTTAATATGTTTGTGTTTAATGAGTTTAATTGTTTTGTTGTAGAATTCTATTTATAGTTAGTTATGTGCAATATGCCCTAAGAAAAAAATAATGATTTATTAATATTGACAATATAGGAAAAATTGAATAAAGTGTAAATAATTCAATTTTAATTAGAGGTTTTAAAATGGTTAATGAATATCTAAAAAATCTAGCAATGGAAAATAAATCAAAAAACGAATTAATGAATGAAGTAATAGAAAACCTATCAGAAGAGGAATGGAACAAAGAATTTAATGGTTTTTATAAATCAATACAGGAATTATGTTCTCATATATATATTTCTGATTATGATTGGATGAATTGGATAAAGGGTTTTGAACTATTAGATAATTTTGAAATAGTTAGTAATGATTATTTTGGATCAAAATATAAATTAAAAAAAAATATTTTCAAAAATATAAAAGAATATTTAATTATACGAAAGGAATTTGATGATAAATTAATTGAATTTGTTAATGAATTAAAGGAAATTTCTTTAAATAAAATATTAAAATTACCAAATTCAAATGGAAATTTTATTGAATGTAAAATTGAAAATTTAGTAATACATATATTTCATCATTCTATGCATCATAAAGGAATGATAGCATTATATTTGGATATGTTAGGAAAAAATAATAACTTTGGTGGTTAAAAAGATTTGTAAAAATTAATATAAAATAAATAATATTTTTTATATTAATGAAATACGGGCATACTGCACTCAACACACGATTAGCCCACAGTATTTTGTGTCCGTAAAAATACTTCGTATTTTTTTTTATCGAGCACAAAAAACCATCGCCAATCTTAAACGTTATACGAAATTGTGCCTAGACGGGTAGGAAAATATTAGGATAAATACATATTGACAAAACAATGGAAAATGGTAAAATAAAACAGTAAACGGAGGATT
>Ga0123356_10007952_pt1 | contig 10557 bp, 6 predicted proteins | sample TergutEmb28metaG_2_FD_92546 | JGI IMG/M metagenome (GOLD analysis project Ga0123356, IMG submission 92546) | Embiratermes neotenicus P3 segment gut microbial communities from Petit-Saut dam, French Guiana - Emb289 P3 | ecosystem: Host-associated > Arthropoda: Insects > Digestive system > Gut ... | reverse complement strand
CTCATCGTCGCTGTCAGGGATCATCGATCAAGAGGCCAAGTTACACAGAGCGCAGTACAGGGGTCAACGCTGGCCGCGCCCCCTGGCACGAAGGTCGCATCCGCACGGGCGGCGAGCACGCTGCTTGAGGCCAAGGAGAAAACGTGGAGGGACCCGGTATCATCCGTAAAGTCACCCCGACAGGCGCGTTTCTTGACCGGCGGAAGCTTCCGGTCTAGAGTTCGCACGCCACGATTAGACCGAGTCTAAGTGAAACCCGTACGAGGCGCACAAGCAGGAGAATGTCATGAATCTCAAAGGCAGCCAGACCGAGAAGAATCTCAAGGACGCATTCGCAGGCGAGTCGCAGGCGAATCGGCGCTACCTGTACTTCGCAACCAAGGCGGATGTGGAGGGCTTCAACGATGTGTCGGCCGTCTTCCGCTCCACGGCCGAAGGGGAGACCGGGCATGCGCACGGGCACCTCGAGTACCTGGAGGCGGTCGGGGACCCGGCCACGGGCCTGCCGATCGGGGACACCAAGCTCAACCTGAAGGCGGCGATCGCGGGGGAGACCCACGAGTACACGGACATGTATCCGGGGATGGCCAAGGCCGCGCGCGATGAGGGCTTCACCGACATCGCGGACTGGTTCGAGACGCTGGCCAAGGCCGAGCGCTCGCACGCCAACCGCTTCCAGAAGGCCCTCGACACCATCTGAAGCGTTCATTCGGGGCGGTTCGCGAGCCGCAGCGATCAGGTAAGGACCTTGAAGGTCGGAATCTGTGCTCCAGCTCGCGGACCTACCGCGCCTCACGCGCGGCCACTCGCGCGTGAAGCGTTGTGCCGGACGCACCTTGAGCGCCAGCGATCCTTGAGCGAGCCATGAGCAACACGTCTGACAGCCCCGATATCAGGGAGGCCGGCGCCGGCAACCCGACCCGGCATCCGCTTGACTGGCAAGCAGCCGAGTTCTACGACGAGGCAGCCCTGACCCGCGAGCTCGAACGGGTGTTTGACCTCTGCCATGGCTGCCGGCGCTGCTTCAACCTGTGCAATTCCTTCCCGACCCTGTTTGATGCCGTGGACAGCTCCCCGACGGGCGAGCTCGATGCGGTCCCGAAGCAGGTCTTCTGGGAGGTCGTGGACCATTGCTACCTGTGCGACATGTGCTTCATGACGAAGTGTCCGTACGTGCCGCCACACCCCTGGAACATCGACTTCCCGCACCTGATGCTGCGCGCCAAGGCGAGCCGCATGCGCCGCGAGGGCACCAGCCTGCGCAACCGCACGCTCGCGGCCACGGATGCTGTCGGGAAGATCGCCGGCATTCCCGTCATCGTCGAGATGGTCAACGCCATCCAGCGCAGCTCCGCGGGACGCGCCCTGCTCGCGAGCACCCTGGGGGTGGACCGCACTGCCCCGGTTCCGAGCTTCCACTCGCGTACTGCCCGCAAGCGTCTGGCCCGGCTCGGCACGACGACCCACCCCGCCGGCCGCGCCGATTCAGTGGCGCGCGCCACCGCCGAGACCCGTGGCAAGGTCGCGCTCTTCACCACCTGCTACGGCAATCGCAACGAGCCGGAGCTCGCCGAGGACCTGGTCGCGGTGCTCGAGCACAACGACATCGAGGTCACGCTCATCGCCCAGGAGCGCTGCTGCGGCATGCCGCGCCTTGAGCTCGGCGACCTGGCCGGGGTTGCGGCCCTGAAGGAATACAACATCCCGCGGCTTGCTGCCGCCGTCGCGGCCGGCTTTGACATCATCGCGCCCATTCCCTCGTGCGTGCTGATGTTCAAGCAGGAGTTGCCGCTCATGTTCCCGCAGGACCCCGAGGTGGCCCAGGTCCGCGCGCGCATCTTCGACCCTTTCGAGTACCTGATGCTGCGCCATCGCGCAGGTCTCCTGCGCACGGACTTCCAGACCTCCCTGGGCAAGGTGAGCTATCACGTGCCCTGTCACCTGCGCGTGCAGAACATCGGGCTGAAGACGCGCGACCTGCTCAAGCTCGTACCCGACACCACGGTCGATGTGATCGAGCGCTGCTCGGGGCACAACGGCACCTACGGTGTGAAGAAGGAGTTCCGCGCCGCCTCGGTGAAGATCGGCCGTCCCGTGATGCAGCGCGTCCAGAGCGCGCAGGCGCAGCACTACTCGAGCGACTGCCCGATGGCCGGGCACCAGATCCAGAGCGGACTGCCCGGTGTTGATGCCCCCGAGCATCCCTTGAAGCTCCTGCGGCTGGCCTACGGGTTGTGAGGTAGCCCTCGATGAACAAGCTGCAAGTGAAGGACCTCTATACCCTCGAGGCTTACGCGCGCGAGCGCGCCGCATTCCGCGCCCGCGTCCTCGAGCACAAGCGCCACCGCCAGATTGCCGTGGGGCCCGCCACGACCTGGTGCTTCGAGGACCGCATGACCGTGCTCTACCAGGTGCAGGAGATGCTGCGCGCCGAGCGCATCTTCGAGCCGGACGCGATCCAGGGCGAGCTCGATGCCTACAACCCCCTGATACCCGACGGGCAGGGCTGGAAGGTCACCCTTCTCATCGAGTTTCCCGATGAGCTCGAGCGGCGGCGCCAGCTTGCGCTCATGAAGGGGATCGAGGATCGCTGCTGGGTGCAGATCGCAGGCGAGGAGCGGGTGTTCGCGATCGCCGATGAGGATCTGGAGCGCGAGAACGAGGAGAAGACCTCCTCGGTGCACTTCCTGCGGTTCGAGCTCACGGCGGCGATGGTGGCGAGCCTGAAGGCGGGCGCGGGGCTCGGCCTCGGCATCGACCATCCGCACTACAGCCATGCCGTTGCGGCCGTGCCGGAGCCGGTGCGAGCCGCGCTGCGGGCCGATCTGTCTTGACCTGCTGCCCAGTGAGCGTGCGCGGGTTGCGAGCCTCGCGCTGCCACCGTCTCATGGAACGGGAATCCAACGTCAGCTTTTTGCCGAGCACGGGAAGCTCACCGCTTTAGCACGCCCGGGTCGCCCGGGTAGCGCCGCAGCGGCACGACGGTGAGCCGCTGGCCGGGTCCTTGGGGCTTCTAGCTCTTCGGCTCCGGCAAGCTCTTGCGCGTGCTCCTAGAGGACGCTTCAAGGGCCAAGGCGCGGCAGCACCCGTCGGGTTACGGTCCTCCCGCGCCACGCGGGACAGGGTCGGCGGGACACAGGGTCTTGCTGGTGGCGACCCCCTCCGGCCCTCGCACGCAATGCGATTTCGCGATTTTCACGGCTCATTTGTCTTGAAATACAAGCGCTTGCCCCCATGAAGAGGCGTTCGGGACGGGCCTTGGTCCCCGCGCGCGTGTTTTTGAGTAAGATGCCGGCCCCGTCGCGACCTGGCAGCCGAGCCGCAAGCGCCGACTACTGCCCTCGAAAGGGAGCGTGTCTGCTAACGACGGCTGTCTGGACAGCTCAAAGAGGTTTAAGCCAAGACCGGATGGGGCATCAGGCAATGCTTGAGATCCATGGCACACCGCAGGCTTGTTTCCCTCGCACCGCGGCTCGCAAGCGCGCCTGGGCGGTGCGGATGTTGTCTGCATACCCTTCGGCTTGAGGAGATACTTACATGGGTGCCTCTCGGTCCAGGAGCGCCGAGCGCCGGCATCGCAAGCGCGGAGCAGGGAAAGATCGATCCGCAACAACGTCGCGGGGTGATGCCTCGCCCCCACCTCGACGGGCGCAAGCCGCTTTCCCTGGAGTCGCCATGAATGCCAATCGGTCCGGTCAGTCTTACAACGCCGCCGACATCGAGGTCTTGAGCGGCCTTGAGCCGGTGCGGCGCCGGCCGGGCATGTACACGCACACACAGCGCCCGAATCACCTCGCGCACGAGGTCATCGATAACAGCGTCGATGAGGCGATCGCCGGTCACTGCAAGCAGATCGACGTGACGCTGTTTGCGGATGGCTCGCTCGAGGTGGCCGATGACGGCCGCGGCATGCCGGTGGACATCCACCCGCGGGAGAAGGTGAGCGGCGTCGAGCTGATCCTCACCCGGCTGCACGCCGGCGGGAAGTTCTCGGACAAGACCTACAAGTTCTCCGGCGGCCTGCACGGGGTGGGCGTGTCGGTTGTCAACGGGCTGTCCCGGCGTCTTGAGTGCTGGGTGCGCCGCGGCGGCAAGCAATACAACATCAGCTTCCGCGACGGCAAGGTGCACTCCAAGCTCGCCGTCACGGGCAGCCTCGACAAGCGTATCACCGGTACCACGGTGCGTTTCTGGCCGGACCCCAAGTTCTTCGACTCCGACAAGTTCTCCGTGCCGCAGCTCAAGCACACGCTCAAGGCCAAGGCGGTGCTGTGCCCGGGATTGCGTGTCACCTTCACCAACGAGGCGAGCGGCGAGAAGGACGAGTGGTTCTACACCGGCGACCTGGGCGCCTACCTGCTCGAGGAGCTCGGCGACAACGAGCGGCTGCCCACCGAGCCGATCACCGCCGGGCGCGACGAGGACAACGATGCGGTCAGCTATGCGCTCGCCTGGGCGCCGGATGCGCAAGCCCCGGTCGGGGAGAGCTACGTCAACTTGATCCCGACCCCCGAGGGCGGCACGCACGTCAACGGCCTGCGCGCCGGCGTCGCCCAGGCGGTGCGCCAGTTCTGCGAGTTCCGCAACCTCGTGCCGCGCGGCATCAAGCTCGCCCCCGAGGACATCTGGGAGAAGGCCAACTTCGTGCTGTCGGTGAAGATCCACGAGCCGCAGTTCGCAGGTCAGATGAAGGAGCGCCTCGCCTCGCGGGATGCCGCCGCGCTGGTGGAGGCCTTCGTGGGCGACTCGATGGCGCTGTGGCTGAACCGTCACCCGGATGCCGGCGAGCGCATTGCCCAGTTCGCCATTGCCAATGCCCAGGAGCGCATCAAGGCCGCCCAGCGCATCGTGCGCAAGCGCATCTCGGGGGGGCCGGCGCTGCCAGGCAAGCTCGCCGACTGCGCCAGCCCGGAGCCCAGGCGCTCTGAGCTGTTCCTGGTGGAGGGAGACTCGGCCAGTGGCTCGACGAAGCAGGAGCGCCACAAGGATTTCCAAGCGATCATGCCGCTGCGCGGCAAGATCCTGAACACCTGGGAGCTCGATCCCGGCCAGATCGCCGCCTCGCAGGAGGTCCACGACATCAGCGTGGCGCTCGGCGTGGAGCCCGGATCGCTGGATCTCACACAGCTGCGCTACCACAAGGTTTGCATCCTGGCCGATGCGGACTCCGACGGCCAGCACATCGCAACCCTGCTGTGCGCGCTCTTCTTGCGCCACTTCCGTCCGCTGGTCGCCAACGGGCACGTGTACGTCGCGATGCCGCCGCTGTACCGGATCGATGCGGGCAAGCAGGTGCACTACGCGCTCGATGATGCCGAGCGCGACCAGCTGCTGAAGAAGCTAGAGAAAGACAGCGCGCGCAGCCGGCCGACGGTGACGCGCTTCAAGGGCCTGGGTGAGATGAACCCGCCGCAGCTGCGTGAGACCACGATCGATCCGCGTACGCGCCGCCTGGTGGAGCTCACCATCGACGCGGCGGACAGCACGGATCAGCTGATGGACATGCTGCTCGCCAAGAAGCGGGCCGCCGACCGGCGCGAGTGGCTCGAGGAGAAGGGCAATCTGGCGGAAGTTCAGACCTAGGCGCGCAGGGGGCGCGGGGAGCGATCCGCGCGCTGACCTGGACCCTTGCCGCGTGAGGGGCGACTGGCAGCGAGCCGGGCGCCGTAATCAGGCAGCTGGAGATATCGACGCGTGGACACGCCGGAGCTGAATTTCGAGGGTATCGAGCGGCAGCCGCTGCGCGCCTTCACCGAGAAGGCTTACCTCGATTACTCGATGTACGTCATCCTGGACCGCGCCCTGCCGACGCTCGGGGACGGCTTGAAGCCGGTGCAGCGCCGCATCATCTATGCGATGAGCGAGCTCGGCCTGTCAGCGGTCTCCAAGCACAAGAAGTCCGCGCGCACGGTGGGCGATGTCATCGGCAAGTTCCATCCCCACGGCGACACCGCCTGCTACGAGGCGATGGTGCTGATGGCGCAGTCCTTCTCGTACCGCTATCCGATCGTGGACGGGCAGGGCAACTGGGGCTCACAGGATGACCCGAAGTCCTTCGCCGCGATGCGCTACACCGAGGCGAAGCTCACACGCTACGCCGACGTGCTGCTCGGGGAGCTCGCGCACGGCACGGTGGACTGGGCAGCCAACTTCGATGGCACCCTCGAGGAGCCGCTGCTGTTGCCGGCGCGGCTGCCGAACCTCCTCCTCAACGGCACCTCCGGCATCGCGGTCGGCATGGCCACGGACATCCCGCCCCATAACCTGAAGGAGGTGGCGGCGGCGTGCATTCATCTGCTGGAGGAGCCGGACGCCACGACCGCGGCGCTGATGAAGTTCATCAAGGGCCCGGATCTGCCGACCGGCGCCGAGATCATCTCCCCGCGCAGTGATCTGAAGGAGATCTACGAGAAGGGTGTGGGGGCCTTCAAGGCGCGCGCCACGTTCGAGATCGATGACGGCAACCTCATCATCACTGCCTTTCCCTACCAGGTCTCCCCGGCGCGTGTGCTGGAGCAGATCGCCGAGCAGATGCGGGCCAAGAAGCTGCCCATGGTGGAGGACGTCCGCGATGAGTCCGACCACGAGAACCCGGTGCGCCTCGTCATCGTGCCGCGCTCCAACCGCATCGACCTGCTGGAGGTCATGAACCACCTGTTCGCGACCACCGACCTGGAGCGCAACTACCGGGTCAACCTCAACATCATCGGCCTCGATGGACGGCCGCGGGTGATGGGCCTTAGAGGGCTGCTCAGCGACTGGCTCGAGTTCCGCATCGCGACGGTCACCCGCCGCCTCAAGCACCGCCTGGAGCGGGTCACCAAGCGCCTGCACATCCTGGACGGCCTGCTGATCGTCTATCTGAACCTCGATGAGGTGATCCGCATAATCCGGCGCGAGGACGAGCCGCAGCCGGTCCTGATGAAGCGCTTCAAGCTCTCGCAGGAGCAGGTCGAGGAGATCCTCAACATGCGGCTGCGCCACCTGGCGCGCCTGGAGGAGATGAAGATCCGCGAGGAGCAGAAGTCGCTCGCCACCGAGCGCACCGAGCTCGAGGGGCTGCTGGCGAGCCCGGCGCGGCTGAAAAAGCTCGTGGCGAAGGAGATCAGCGAGGACGCGCAGCAGTACGGCGACGCGCGGCGCACCAAGATCATCGAGCGCGAGGCGGCCCAGGCGATCGATGAGACCACCCTGATCCCCAACGAGCCGGTCACCGTCGTTCTCTCGACCGGCGGCTTCGTGCGCGCTGCGAAGGGCCATGAGATCGATCCGCGCACGCTCTCCTACAGGGGTGGCGATGCCTTCCAGGGGCTCGCTCGCGGCCGCAGCTTGCAGCCAGCCGTGTTTCTTGACAGCACCGGGCGCACCTACAGCCTGCCGGCGCACTCGCTACCCTCGGCCCGCGGGCAGGGCGAGCCGCTCTCGGGCCGGCTAAATCCCCCGGATGGAGCCAAGTTCGCCGGCGTGATGATGGGCGAGGAGGACAGCCTGTGGCTGCTCGCGAGCGATGCCGGTTACGGCTTCACCACTCGCCTGAAGGAGCTGATCACCGACCGGCGGGCCGGCAAGACCGTGCTCAATCCGCCCGAGAATTCCCTGGCGCTGCCGCCGGCCCTGGTGCCCGCGGCGGACGCGCTGGTCGTGGTGGTGAGCAGCGAGGGCAAGCTCCTCGCCTTCCCCGTCGCCGAGGTGCCGGAGATGCCCCGCGGCAAGGGCAACAAGCTGTACGACATCCCGGCGGCGAAGGCCGAGAAGCGCGCGGAGCTCGTGAGCGGGATCGCCGTGGTGCCCCCAGGGGCTGAGCTCCTGCTGTGGTCCGGTGACAAGCACAAGACACTGCAGTGGAAGGACCTCAAGGACTACCGCGGCCAGCGCGCGCAGCGCGGCTCGCTGCTACCCCGCGGCTGGCCACGCCAGGTGGATCGGCTCGAGGTGCTCCTGCCGCCGCCGCAGTCGTGATCCGGCACTAGCGTTGCGTGGTCGTGGGGATCTTCGGCGCGATTGCTCACCTTAGACCTTGCCACGCCCGAGCGTCGGGGAGACGTGCGACCCACGCCTCCCTCGTCGTCGTTGACATACACGGCCCTCAGATGCCGGCCGCTTCGCGTCAATCCGGCGGGTTGTGCGCTCGCAGGAAAGCGACAGTTGCCTCGAGCATCTGCAGCCGGGTTTCTCCGCGCGAGAGCCAGTGGTCCTCCTTCTTGAGAGTCACCAGCTCGGCCTCTTTGTTGTTGTTTCGCAGCGCATCGAACATGATCTGGCTCTGCTCGAATGGCACCACGGAGTCGTCGCGGCCATGGATCAGCAGCACGGGTACTTTGACAGCTGCGATATGCTTGATGGGCGAGATGGTGTCCAGCTGAGGATCTGTGCTACCCGAGACGCCCCAGAAGCGGTCCCAGTAGCGGGTGGCTAACCTGGCCTCGACCCCACCCGCGCCCTCCCATCGCAGCATCCGCGCCAGGTCGGAAACTCCGGCAACGGAGACCGCGCAGCGAAATACCCCTGGGTCGAGTGTCACGCCTGCAAGCGCGGCATAGCCGCCGTAGCTCGCCCCCACGATGCACACTCGTGCAGAGTCGGCAATGCCTTCTTTGGCGAGATAGCGGACACCATCGGACAGGTCAGTCTGCATCTTGCGGCCCCACTGCCCATACCCGGCCTCGAGAAACTGCTCGTCAACCGTGGAGCCGCGATAGTTGGGCCGCAATACAGCGTAGCCCTGTTCGGCAAGCGCCTGCGACCACCAGTCGAACTCGGCCGTATCGCGCGCGGCAGGACCGCCATGCGGCAGCACGACCAGCGGCAGATTGTGCGGCGGACGGCCTCGAGGCAGAGTCAGATAGGCCGGAATCTGCAGGCCATCCGCGGCAGCGTATGTGATTCGCCGCACTTCGAGCGGCTTGTCGATTCCCGCGTAGACCTGGCCGACCTGAATGGCTCCGGCCTTGACCAGATCGATGATCACGTAGCGGTAGCCGTACTTCGCACCCTCCACGCGGACCAGGATCTTCGAGTAATCGCTCGAGGCCGACATGTAAGTCACCTGGTCTGGGTCGAACGCTTTGACGATCGATTGCCAGCGTTCCTGCAAGGCTGCATCGAAGAACACGTACTCCGGCGTGTCGACGAGCCGTTCACCGCCGATGAGCCGGTCGGTCGACCGATCAATGATGGCGTCATGGAAGGGGCCCTCGCCCATGGGTGCCCCGAGTTTTCCGTCATCGATCGACAGCAGCCTCCACGCCCCGTGGCCATTCTCGACAGACGTGACGAGCAGCGAATCCGTCGTCGGCCCGAACCCGATGAACTCGGGGACATCCAGTGCGGCATGACCCGAAGCCACTTCCCTGGAGCTTCCATTACGGAAGACGTTGATGGACCAGCGTTGTGTCAGCTCGTTGTACATCTGCTCGGCAGCAAGCCGACCCTGGCTATCAACGAGCCACGACACGTGAGGTTTCTCCACCTTCAAAACGCTGCTGCTCTTCGTGGTGAGATCGCAGCGAAACAATGCTATTTCATAGCTCGAGTCCCCCGAGCCATCCAGCGCTGCTTGCTTGTAATAGGTCCGCACGAAGAGCAGCGTATGCCCGTCGGCATGTCTGACCATCACCCGACCGACAACGGAGTCGAGGGCCTTGTCCTCGGTCCCGATCGGCTTGCCAGGGAGCGAGCGCATCTCGTTACGGGTGACGTTGTAGACCTGGAGCAGGGACCACTCTTCCTTGAACCCAAAGACCGGGGTCGTGATGGAGGTGGTGAGGATCAGATTGTCGTCGTCAGCCCACTTGATGCTCCGCAGCTTGTCTTCACTTGCGCGGATCCGGCGCAGCACCTTGCCGTCGGCCACAGTAGCCACGATGACCATGCGTAGATCGCCGTCGGTGCGTACGGCCGCCAGGCGCGAGCCGTCGGGCGAGAGAGCCACGTCCTCGACGGTGGGAAGGCCTCCGTAGACAGCCAGTGGCGCGGCGAGTCCGCTCTGCATGGGGAGCGAGCCGCACAGCGCGAGCAGTGAGCTTACGATCAGCCGTGCGCCGCCCGGCCGCCGACCGATACTACACGGAAAAGCCCAACCCATTTCCTCCCCCTTCTTGTATAGCAGGAAACTTCGCCGCAATAGTATGCCTAGAACGCTCCATGGTTGGAATCTGGCTGCGCTGTCGTGTGAGGATCGGCTCGCGGCCAGAGGATCGGCGCTCGCGGGCCGTCACCTCATCATTCAGCCGGTGGATGAGCAGCGCAGGGTCATGAGTGCCGCCCGACAGCAAGCGCGCCAGCTAAGACACGGAGCGAGCGCCGGCAAGAGCTTCCTGCTGACACGCTGTCTGCGCGACCGGCGGGGTTTCTACTACCGGGCGACCCGAGCCACCGGCCGCGAGCAGCTTCAGGAGCCTGGCCGATGCGGTGGCTGCACAGCACCCGGACAGTGGCCTGGCATTCAGCACCGGCTTCCCGGCTGGAACGGGTTCTTTGACTTCATCCGGCGGCAAGCCGGGAAGCGATCGACAATATACGTTGGCTTCGGCTGTGCGCCGTTCCGGGTGCGGGTGG
>Ga0123356_10007951_pt1 | contig 10558 bp, 7 predicted proteins | sample TergutEmb28metaG_2_FD_92546 | JGI IMG/M metagenome (GOLD analysis project Ga0123356, IMG submission 92546) | Embiratermes neotenicus P3 segment gut microbial communities from Petit-Saut dam, French Guiana - Emb289 P3 | ecosystem: Host-associated > Arthropoda: Insects > Digestive system > Gut ... | reverse complement strand
TCGAGCAGCAGCGCCAGGCCGTCCTTTAATCCGAAGTCTTCGCCGTAGCAGGTAGTGTCCTGCCCGATGAGTGTGATTTCGCGGACCCCGGACTGCGCCAGGTGCTCGGCCTCTCGAATCACCGACTCGAAGCGCCGCGAGCGGAACTGGCCGCGAAGCTGCGGAATGATGCAGAACGTGCAGGGATGATCGCATCCCTCGGCGATTTTGATGTACGCCATGTGCTGCGGCGTAGCCAGAATTCGCGGCGTGGTTTCGTCGTAGAGATAGTTGGGCAGGTCCGCGATAGCGCCATCCCAGCTCTCGCGTGCGAAGCGGCCCTGCGCGGCGCGGGCGTCGCCTTCGGGACGCGATCCGAGAATGACAAACGGCGAGTTGGCCGGCGCTGCGGGCGCAAGCCCCGTTGCAGAAAGAATGTTTTCCAGTTCGCCGGTTCCGACTACTGCATCGACTTCAGGAATGTCCTTTCGAATCTGGTCGCGGAAGCGTTCGACCAGGCATCCGGCGACAACGAGCCTCTTCGCCTTCCCGCCTGTCTTGTGGCCGGCCATCTCCAGGATCGTGTTCACCGACTCCTGCTGGGCGCTGTCAATGAAGGAACAGGTGTTCACGACAATCACGTCGGCGTCTTCGGCCCGTGGTGTCAGTTCGGCACCCGCGCGAGCGAGCATGCCCATCATGACTTCGCTGTCAACCAGGTTTTTCGGACAGCCGAGGCTCACAAAACCTATCCTTTGCGGACGAGTTTGGGGGGGACGCTGCCCCCTGGGCTCGGGCAACGAGCGTTCCGGTGACGGCTTCTCCGGAGGTTTTCTGGTATTGAGCTCAGGGGAACCGCTGACAGTGAGGTCCTTCACAGACATGCAATCTTTTTATTCTAGCATTGACGACAGGGCACGCGGCCTCGGCCCATTGCTCAGACGCCTGCTTGGAGTTAGAAAGAATTTAGATATCCTAGGATTCAAAAAATGGCCGAGGTCGTGCTAGGCTAAGGACTTACCGCCGTAACAATTCGAGGAACCACCGGAGGGGAAATGCTTTGCCAACGGGTTCGCATTGCGGTTCTGGTAATGACGATAATTGGTACGGTCTCGGTGGTTGCGCAAGAAGAGAAGAACGAAGTCGGGGGCTCTCTGGGGCGAATCTTCATCAGTGACCAGGGAATTCAGAACGCAACCTTCCCCGGCCACTCGATCCACTACGGAAAGGGTCTCACCTTCGATGTGAATTATGCGCGGCGCATCTTCGTGACCCCAATCTGGGCGGTGGCGGGAGAAGTGCTCTTTACCTACAATCCCGACGCAGATGTCAACGCCGGAAGCTTTGGCTTTTCCGTGGTGCCGTCCGGCATCCGGCAGGTATTCGTGACACCTGCGGCGCGGGTCAACTTCTTTCCCACGACCGGGGTTTCTCCCTGGGTCAGCTTCGGCGTGGGCTTCGCGCACTACAGTCAAAGCAGCGAGTTGCTCTATGGGGGCACGAACCCGGGAAAGAGCACGACCTCGGGCGCAGTTCAGGCCGGATTGGGGCTGGACGTAAAAATTACGAGCCGGCTCATCATGCGGGGTGGCGTCCGCGATTACTGGGCGGGAACGGCCGACTTTCCGCTGGCTCCCACCGGCAAAACGCGCCAGCACAACTACTTTGTGTTTGGCGGCGCGTACTGGCGGTTCTAGCGGCGTTCGCCCCGAGCATGATCCAAATTTCCGACATACATAGCGCGCTGCGCAGGATTCGCCCGGATATCCGCGTCTCCCCATGTACGCACTCTGAAACATTCTCCGGGCTCACCGGCAATTCCATCTTTCTCAAGCTCGACAATCAGCAGCGTACCGGTGCCTTCAAGGAGCGCGGAGCGCTGAACAAACTGCTCACTTTGAACCGCGAAGAGCAAGGACACGGGGTGATTGCGGCTTCGGCCGGCAATCACGCCCAGGGAGTCGCTTATCACGCCGGCAGGCACGGGATCCGGGCGCGGATCATCATGCCGTTGCCCACTCCCCTGACCAAGGTTTCCGCCACGCGCGCCTACGGAGCCGAGGTGCTGTTGCATGGCGCCAACTACGACGAGGCCTACGAGAAGGCGGTGGAAGAAAGCCAGGAGCACAAGTTTACGCTCATCCATGCCTTCGACGATGATGCCGTCATCGCCGGGCAGGGAACTCTGGGGCTCGAGATTCTCGAGCAGCATCCCGATGTCGAAGTGATCGTTGCTCCCATCGGAGGAGGTGGGTTGATTGGCGGCGTTGCATGCGCGGTCAAGGAAACAAAGCCGTCGGTGAAAATCTTTGGAGTCCAGCCCGCGCGGCTGCCTTCGATGAAAGCAGCCGTGGCCAAGGGCAAGCCGGTCACCATCAAAGCCGCCAGCACCATTGCCGACGGAATCGCGGTGCGACGCGCGGGCGAGCTCACTCTGCCGCTGGTGCAGAAGTATGTCGACGACATCGTTACCGTGGAAGAAGAAGAGATCGCCAACGCGATTCTTCTGTTGCTCGAGCGCGAAAAAACTCTGGCGGAAGGCGCTGGCGCAGCGGCGATCGCAGCCGTTCTGAATCGCAAGCTGTCGCTACAAGGCAGGCGCGTCGCTGTCCTGGTGTGCGGGGGAAATATCGACGTAACGCTGCTTTCCCGCATCATCGAGCGCGGCCTGGTCAAAGATGGCCGGCTGGTTCGCCTGCGGGTGCATCTGCCGGACTATCCCGGTGCACTCCATCAGCTCACCGGAATTCTGGCGGGACACCGGGCAAACATCGTGGAGACCGCCTATGATCGTGCCTACCACGGCGTCAATCTCGGCGACACGGCGATTGACATCACCATGGAAACACGAGGGCCGGAGCACATTGCCGAGTTGATCCGGGCGCTGCTCGCGGCCGGGTACACGCACGAACGAATCCTTTAGTCCTTCCGGCGACTCCTCGGAAAAAGCCGGGAACGGACAAGCAATGGTGGACGGATGAATCGCTGGCTGCAAGTCGAGCCGCCTGCTCCGCTGCTCCCGGCCATTCCGTGCTGGTGGGTGAATCGTCCAAGAAAGTCGATGAATCGGAGCCGGGAGCCATTTTCGCGGTGGCGATGGCACGGCCAGTCCTGGGCTTGTTGGCGAACAAGGACGTGGAATCGAGTTAGTCGATCGGGCCCCACCCTTGCTGTGGATGCAAGGGTGGGAGAGCTCCGCTTAAGGCGGGTATTCCTGCAAGGTGGGGCGCCACTCGCGTTTCAGGCAGCGGCTAGCAAGTGGCAAGGACGGGTACTTCCGCGCAAATCCGTGCGCCTTGGGGTTGAATCGGTGGCTGTGATTCCAGAATCTGCAGGGGGTCGACTTCGTCCTCCTCTGCGGAATAGTGTGCAGAGGGGCGAAAACGTTTCACGGGCGATGCGGGAAATAAGCCTGTTCTGAGACGGGAGGACGGGAGCGAGGAGCTGGACTTGGAGAGCATAGATGCCACCTACTGGGTGAGACGATTGAAGCTGGAGCCGCATCCTGAGGGCGGATATTACCGGCAGACGTACCGCTCCGATGAAACGATTCCTCAGGCAGCGCTGCCCGAAGGATTTACCGGGCCGCGGGCGGCGTCGACGGCGATTTACTTCCTGCTCGAAGGCGAAAACTTCTCAGCCTTCCATCGCCTGCGCTCCGATGAGATGTGGCACTTCTATACCGGTTCGCCGCTGGTTGTGCATGTGATCGATACAGCCGGCCGCTATTGGCCGGTCTCGCTGGGAAGCGATTCGGAATCGGGACAAGTGTTCCAGGCCGTAGTGCGCGCCGGATCCTGGTTCGCCGCGCATGTGGCCGACTGGAACGGTTGGGCGCTGGTCGGGTGTACCGTCGCCCCGGGATTTGACTTCGAAGATTTCGAGATCGCGAAGCGGAAGAAGTTGGTAGACAAGTATCCCCAGCATCGGAAAGTAATCCAGGAGTTGACCCGCGACTAGGGGGCCGGCTGATTTTTTGCCTGAGGGCGGGCGTGACGGAATGCCGGCCGGGTGGGGCGACAGATGACCTGGGAACGGCAGGCAAGGGGAAAAATCAAATTGCTTGCCCGCTCGCCCGGTCTGAGCGGAAGAATCCTCGCCGCGATTACGCTCCCCGGCGCTGCAAGCGTTTTGGCGGGTAGGAACCTCCACCCGCAGACTTCATTTCGCAGCGACGGCTTTCCTGGGGAACATCTCTCCGATGCGGCGGATCTGCGCCCCAACCCCCTTTAGCTTTTCTTCAATGTGCTCGTAGCCGCGGTCGATGTGGTAGACGCGGTCAATGATGGTTTCGCCATCAGCGACCAGCGCGGCCAGCACCAGCGATGCGGAAGCCCTCAGATCGCTGGCCAGCACCGCAGCGGCGCTCAGCGGAGTCTTGCCACGCACGACCGCGCGCCGGCCTTCGATCTTGATATTTGCGCCCAGGCGCACCAGTTCCAGCGCGTGCATGAACCGGTTCTCAAAAATATTCTCGGTGATGACTGACGTGCCCTCCGCCTGTGTGGCGAGCGCCATGAACTGTGCCTGGCAGTCGGTGGGGAAGCCAGGATGCTCTTCGGTGGACATGTCGGCAGCCGTAAACGGATTGTCTCCCATAACCCGAACGGCGTCGGCCGAGCACCGGGTCTTTACCCCGACCTCGTGCAGTTTGTTGAGCACTGCGCCGAGATGCGTCGGATCGCATCCGGCAATGTTGAGGTCGCCTCCGGTCATCGCCCCGGCAACGATGAACGTCCCGGCCTCGATGCGATCAGGAATGATGCGGTGTCTGGCGCCCCTCAGCTTGCTCACGCCCTTTACGCGAATGTTGGCCGTGCCGGCGCCCTCGATCTGGGCTCCCATTTTATTGAGCAGGTCGGCAAGGTCGGCGACTTCTGGTTCACGCGCGCAGTTTTGCATCAGCGTCTCGCCCTCGGCCAGGGTTGCGGCCATCAGCAAGTCTTCGGTTCCGGTGACGGTGATCCTGTCAAAAACGATGTGAGCGCCCATCAGACGGCGGGCGCTGGCCTCAATGTAGCCGTGTTCCTGCGTGATCTTGACGCCCAGGCGCTCCAGACCTTTGATGTGGAGATCGATGGGACGGGCTCCGATCGCGCAGCCTCCAGGAAGGGAAACGCGCGCGCGCCCGCAGCGTGCCACCAGCGGGCCGAGCACGAGCGTAGAAGCGCGCATGGTCTTTACCAGTTCGTAGGAAGCTTCTGGAGTGCCGAGTTTCTCGCACTGAATCGATGTGCGGTGGTGCGCGCGTCCGAAGCCCAGTTCCACCTCCGCGCCCATCGCCGCAAGCAGGTTTCGCGTGGTCTGAATATCGCGAACCTGCGGAATGTTTTCCAGAATGACAGGTTCGTCGGTGAGCAGTGCCGCGGCCATCGAGGGAAGCGCGGCATTCTTGGCCCCGCTGATGCGGACGGTTCCGAGCAGCGGCTCTCCGCCGCGAATGACAAACTTATCCATGAATGCGCCCTGGCGAATTTCTATTCTAGCGGGAATTGCTGAGTCGGCAGTAGCCGGAAGAGCACAGACTTTAGGAGCAGCGACCGTCCGCCGCTCCGACTCTAGACCCTGGCCATGTCGATGGCTCTGCGCACGTGACCATGGGATTTCTTCAGCGCGGCGGCAGCCTGCGATCGCGTCACGCCTGCTGCCAGCATCACGACCGCAACCGGAGTGCGATTCCCGCTGGCTTCGAGCGCGTTGCGCGCGGCGTCGTGATCGGCGCCGGTGGCCTGCTCGATGATGCGCACCGCGCGCTGAATCAACTTCTCATTTTTCGTCCAGACATTCACCATGAGGTTGCCGTAGACGTAGCCGAGCCGCGTCATCGCCCCGGTCGAAATCATGTTCAACACCATCTTGTGGGCCGTGCCCGCTTTCATGCGCGAGGATCCGGCGAGCACCTCGGGACCGACTTCGGTCACGATGGCGAAGTCGGCGGCGCGCTCCAGCGGCGAGTTCCGGTTGCAGGTCAGCGCGATGGTATGGGCTCCGCGGCTGCGTGCATATTCGACAGCGGCAATCGTAAACGGGGTGCGTCCGCTGGTCGCGATGCCGAGACCGATGTCGTGTCTGGCGGCCTAGCACTTCTTGACTTCGGCAAGGGCCAGGACGGTGTCATCCTCGCTGGCTTCGGTGGATGAGCCCAGCGCTTTGGGACCGCCCGCCATGATGTATTGCACGGTGCGCGGGCTGGTGTTGAACGTCGGCGGAATCTCCGAGGCGTCGAGAGCGCCCAGCCGACCGCTCGTTCCGGCACCGACGTAGATCAGCCTTCCGCCGTGGCGCAGGCCATCGGCAACCACGTCGATGGCACGCGCAATTTGCGGCAGAGTGTGGCGCACGGCGCCGGCAACTGTGGCATCTTCGTGGTTCATCAGCTGAACGATCTCGAGCGCCGACATCTGGTCGAGGTTCGAGGCAGTATGCAGAATCTGTTCTGTCGGGAGTTGGCGCAGGTCAGATTTCGGAGACCGGGTTCGGCTCAAGTGTGCACCTTTCGCAATGGACCTGGGAGATTGTGAGGAAATCCCACACTTCTCCCAAAATTGGGGAGGAGACGGTCACCCCACCCGGTAGTTTCATTGTAACTGCTCAAGTATTGCGGATTCGTTTCAGGCCGAGCGCTTCGACTGTCGCGTCGTAAAACTCCGGCCGCACCCGCTTGATCGCCTGATTCGAGCAGTCAGGCCAGGTGCGGTTGGTCAGCAGCGTGACCGAGAGTTGGCGGTCGGGATCGATCCACAGCGATGTTCCGGTGTAGCCGAGATGTCCGTAGGACCGCGGCCCGAAGTACTTCCCCGATTGAGAAGGCGACGACGGCGTATCCCAGCCGAGCGCCCAGGATGCGCCTGAAAGCCCGGATTCGGGGCGAGTGAAGAGTGAGACCGTCTCCGGGCGGAGGATTGGTGTGCCGCCGTTGAGCATGGCCTGGGCGAAGCGGGCGATATCCTCGGGGGTCGAGAACAACCCCGCATGTCCGGCAATGCCGCCCATCACGCTCGCGTTTTCATCCTGCACTTCGCCCTGGATGATTCGGCGGCGGAAGGTGCTGCGAGTTTTTTCGCCGCTCGATGGGCGTGCGCCTCGCCCTGATTCCTCCCGTTCATCGGCGGTGGGCGGGATTTGTGCCCGCTTGCCTCCGGGCGGGTTGAACGTGGAATTCGACATTCCAAGCGGACCGAAGATTTCTTTCTGGCAGAAAACATCCAGCGCCTGTTGGGCGAGCCGTTCCAGAGCAACGCCGAGAATGATGAATCCGATGTCGCTGTACTCGGCGCGCGTTCCGGGACCGGCCGAGAGAGGCATGGTAAGAGCCGCGCGCAGAAGTTCCTCGCGCGTCTGCGCTCCGAGGAACAGCTTTTCGTAGGCAGGTAATCCGGACGAATGGCTGAGGAGCTGCCGAAAAGTGACTTCGCGGCGCCGCTGGTCGGCTTCCCCGCAGGAGTCGATCAGGAATTCCGGGACAGCGCCCAGAATCGGTGCTTCCAGTTCGAGTATCCCGCGCTCGTAGAGGATCGCTGCCATGGTGGTCGTCACAAGAGCCTTTGTCAACGACGCGAGGTCGAAAACAGTGGCGGGAATGACTTCCAGGCCGTCGATGTTGCCCTCTCGGAAGGAACGCGACGGGTAGGGGGCACGCTCAAGATCTTCCTGGTAGACAAACTTTCCAATAGACTTCAAAGCGACCAGCTTTCCGGCGTGTGTAACGGCGACTGACGCCGCGGGGAAAGCGCGTTCGCCGATGGCCGTTTCCAGGATTGAAAAAGCGGCAGCGAAAACCCGATCCTGATTTTCGGACGCACTCGTCAACGGCATGGCGTGACCACGAACGAGCCATCACCGGCCGGAAGCCAGGCAGCAAGGCAGAACTGGTCGAGCGACGGCGAAGTTGTGAGATCCACGGCGAGGAAATGGTAGCACCCCGGCCGGCGAGAGGGCATGTGCCCCGAGGGTACCCCGCGCTCGCGGTTTGTTGAGTTGCAAGTTGTGGTTGTGTAGAGTCAAAGCATCCTCCAATACAGGTCAAAATCATTGGCGAGAAAAATCCCTGTGCAAGGTTTCCTCCTGGGGCCACAGAGTGCTGCCCATGGCATGCTCCTGTGTGCCTTTCTCTGGTGTTCTTTCACGGCCAACGTGGTCAGCGCCACGGCGGCTGCGTTTCGATCACCCGCACCGGCTGTCTCCGCACCGGCCCCGTCCAAAGCGGCGCCCGTGCGCCTGAGCGCGGTGGACTCAATCATTCGGCAAGCCATTGCCGAGGGGAATATTCCTGGAGCCGTGCTGATGGTTGGACACAACGGCGCCGTCATTTACCGGAAGGCCTACGGAGAGCAGGCGCTCGAACCACGGCGCGAGCCCATGACGCTCGGCACGATCTTCGACCTGGCATCGCTGACCAAGGTGGTCGCGACGACAACTGCAGTCATGCAGCTGGTCGAACTGGGCAAGGTTCGGCTGAACGACCCGGTGGCAAAGTATCTGCCTGAATTCGCGCAGAACGGAAAACAAGACATCACTGTGCGGCAGCTGCTGACCCACTATTCCGGCCTTGCGCCCGACTTGGATTTGGAAACGCCATGGCAAGGGAAGAGCACGGCGTACCAGCTGGCGTTTCGAGAGCCGCCGAAAACTACGCCGGGTTCCGGTTTCGTTTACAGCGATATCAACTTCATTATGCTGGGAGCGCTGGTCGAGAAAGTGTCGGGCGAGACTCTCGACGCCTACACCGAACAGCATATTTTCGCGCCCCTGAAGATGACACACACCCGCTTTCTGCCTCCGGCCTCGTGGCGTCCGAAGATCGCGCCCACTCAGTACGACGAGAACGAGCACATGCTGCGCGGAGTTGTGCACGACCCGACCGCTCGGCGGATGGGCGGCGTCGCCGGACATGCCGGGCTATTCTCGACTGGCGCCGACCTGGCAAAGTTTGCGCAGACCCTGCTCAATGGCGGCGACGGAATCCTTGCGCCGCTCACTGTTGCCAAAATGACACAGCCGGAGACACCGCCGACAGCGCCCATACTGCGCGGTTTCGGCTGGGACATTGATTCTCCTTTTTCGTCGAACCGCGGCGATCTGCTGCCCGTCGGTTCCTACGGCCACACCGGATTTACGGGAACCTCGATCTGGATCGATCCCACCACCAGGACCTACATCATTCTGCTGACGAATGCGGTGCACCCGCGGGGCAAAGGAAATGCGGTTGGACTGCGCGTCAGAGTCGCGACGGAAGTGGCCGCCGCCCTGTCCCTGACCCCGGACGAGAAAGAGGCGCTGCGCTGGAAAAGTGTCACCGGCTATAACGAGGCCTTCAGCGCAGCCCGCCGCATGAGCGCCCGCAACGGTAAGGTCAAGACCGGTATCGATGTGCTTGAGGACCATGGCTTCGACGTGCTCAAGCCAGCTGGGGAAGACCCAAATGCCAAGCGGCGCATCGGCCTGGTGACCAATCAAACGGGCGTCGATGCCTCGGGCACGCGAACCATCGATGTTCTGGCCAAAGCCCCTGGCGTTTCGCTCGATGCCATCTTCAGCCCCGAGCACGGCGTCACCGGCACGCTCGACACCACCGTCATCAATAATTCCAAAGACGCCGCCACTGGCGTCCCGGTCTACAGCGTGTACGGTGGAACGGACGCGGCACGGCATCCGCCCGCCGATGTGCTGAAGAACCTGGACGCGATCGTGTTCGATATTCAGGACGCGGGCGTCCGCTACTACACCTACGAAACAACTCTCGGATATTTCCTCGAAGCTGCCGCCAAAGCTGGCATCGAGATGATCGTGCTTGATCGTCCCAATCCGATCACCGGTTCGTTCGTGCAAGGTCCGCCAGCCGACGGGGGAAAACAGAGCTTTACCAACTACTGGACCCTGCCGGTTCGTCACGGGATGACGATGGGAGAACTGGCGAAGATGTTCAATGCCGAGCGCGGAATCAACGCCAAGCTCACCGTGGTCCCCATGGATGGCTGGCAGCGCGGCGACTGGTTCGACTCCACCGGGCTCGAGTGGGTGAATCCATCCCCCAACCTGCGCAGCGTGACCGAAGCGGCGCTGTATCCCGGCGTTGGACTCATCGAGGGCACCAACGTCTCAGTGGGCCGGGGCACCGACACGCCGTTCGAGTTAGTGGGCGCGCCGTGGATCAACAGCAGGGAATTCGCCGCCTACCTGAATGCCCGCGGCATCGCCGGAGTGCGCTTCGTGCCGGTCAACTTCACCCCGACCTCGAGCATCTACAGCGGCCAGCCGTGTAAGGGCGTGAACATCGTCGTGACCGACCGCAATGGATTCGACGCGTCCGAGCTGGGCATTGAACTGGCAGCCGCTCTGCACAAGCTCTATGCGTCTGATTTCAAGATCGAGCATATCGAGGGACTGCTGGTGAATCAAGCCGCCTACGACGCGCTGAGGGCAGGCGAGGACCCGCGCCGCATTGCCCAGGAATGGATGGAGGCGCTCGAGAAGTTCGGCAAGGTGCGGGAGAAGTACTTAGTTTACAAGTGACGCGACCGAAGCCGCGCGGGAAAGGGACGGATCCGAGCCCCACTCCCGGATCCAGGCTTATCCTGAC
>Ga0123356_10007950_pt1 | contig 10559 bp, 9 predicted proteins | sample TergutEmb28metaG_2_FD_92546 | JGI IMG/M metagenome (GOLD analysis project Ga0123356, IMG submission 92546) | Embiratermes neotenicus P3 segment gut microbial communities from Petit-Saut dam, French Guiana - Emb289 P3 | ecosystem: Host-associated > Arthropoda: Insects > Digestive system > Gut ... | reverse complement strand
ACGCTCCTATCGTGACTTGTGTGACTAATATTTCTTAAGATTCATAAGAATCCCTAGTCTCTTCGAGCGTATTATCGCATTTTTCTATTTGGGTGTCGACGTACCTTGTTATTCACCGCTTACCTTGTATCTTTCTATTCTAACTTGAATGCAACTACATCAATCAAATTAAAAATGTTTACTGTTATGACAACATATGCCAAACAAATTTTATTCATATTCCTAAACGATAGTACTAGTTTCGATTTTTTTGAAAGCACTGGTTATGATGGCAAATTTAAAACTTTTTAGCGGTATGGATTTCTCGGGAAAAACAACAATAATTAATCTAATTGATAATCATCTTCCTGGGATTTTTAAACTGCAAAGCAAATTCATCACAAACATCGAAACAATCGAGGAGTTGAGAGGGAAATGGTTGCCTTCTGAGGATTGGAAACCTTTGCTCCAAAGTGTTATAAAACGTGATATTGCATCATACAGGAACAAAGGTTTAATCTTACAAGACTCATTGTGGATAATTAAGTATCTGGCAACCACGCTTGAGCGAAATTGCCAAGAAGACACTGAAGAAATTGAAACCTTAATATTGTTGCTTAAGCAATACCCTAATATGGATTCTTTTTACTTAACAGCAAAATACTCGGAAAGGGTTAATAGATTCATTCTGCGCGAGAAATCTGGACAAAGTATCACTCATTCAGACAGAATGCTGCATTCACTTGAAAAGTTTGAATGTATTGAACAGCATTACAGAAGCATTGTGTTAAGAGCATTCCCAAACACGAGGATTATTGATACAAATAATGCAACACCAGAACAAACAGCTCACGCAATAATGCATGATGTGAATTTCTTAAGCAATTTCTAATCCAAAGCTAAAGTATTTAGTGATGTGCAGGTCTTGTTCTTACTGTCAAGTAAAAATAGACTCATGAAAAGTAATGCGTCTACTCTCACAGAAAGGAATCAAAAAACTATGAAGAAAAAGTTTAATATTGGCTGGGGTTTAACGAACAAATGCAATATGTCATGCTTGTTTTGTTATAGTGAGAATGCCCGTAAAAATCAGAAAGAATGTGGAATTGAAGACTGGAAAAAATTCGTAGATAGAAATCATCAGTACATAGAAGCAATAAACTATGGAACAGGAGAAAATTCAATAATCGATGAGTTCTTCTTTTTTGTAGAGTACGTGAGAGAAAAGTATCCTGCAATTAGTCAGGCTTTAACAACAAATGGATATGTTAGTGAAAGGGTTTTTGAGGATTCGTACTTTTTTGAAGTGTTTAAAAACTGTATTGACGATGTAGATATATCAATAGATTTTAATGATTCGGAAAAGCATGGGGATTTCAGAGGGCAAGCAACGGCATATAAATGGGCAAAACAAGCTTTGCAATTGAGCAAAAACTTAAAAAAGATTACTACAATCGTCTTCGTTGGGTGTAAAGATACGGTTAACAAGGAGAACCTTGATGGGCTTTTTCGACTTTGCAAAAAATATGATGCATTCCTCCGGATGAACATTTATCGTCCAGTAAACAGTAGTTCAGAAATAAATGATAAGTTCATTTTGTCATATGACAGCTTAATTGCAGGACTACAGTACATCAATGATAACTATGAAATTGTATCACTCAGCGATGCCTTATTAGGAAACGTTTTTACAACACAAGAATCCATTAAGGATTTAACAGGTATAAGTAGTATAAGGATTCTTCCTGATGGTTCTATTTATCCCTCAACATACCTAATCACGGCTGAATATAGAAATATGTATAGTATTAGAGAAGCAGATTTATCAGTTCTAAAATTTGAGGACTTTGAAAACGTTGAAATACCAAAAGAGTGTGGGGGGTGTGTTTTTCTTGACTGTTGCAGCGGTGGCGTTTATGACAGGAGAATTCTGTGGTATGGAACTCTTGCAGAACGCGACCCTTATTGTCCGACACGACATGGTTCCAAATTCCCAAAGATATCCTTAAATGCTAGTAAGCATTCAAGGATATCAATTCATGATGGCTATCTACCAACGCTGTTTTTTAAGAACCCTATATGAGACGGAGTTATTAATGAAAAATCATGTGTTTTTAGTAAACTTAAAACCATCGACACACAGGACTGCTGAAGAAACGCTTGGTTTGCAATACTTAGCTTCGGCATTAGAGACGCAAAACTACAAAGTAAGTATAATAGATAATTGGCTTGATTCTTCAGTGACACATACAGATGTATTAGAGGAGATTTTACAAAATAAAGGTGATTTGTGTTTTGTTGGAACGAGTTCATATATGGCAAGCAATGCACCGACGCTTGATTTAATTAGGTCGCTTAAAAAAGAGAAAATCTTTGTTGTTTCAGGAGGATATGGCCCCACTTTTGAACCGGAATTATTCTTGAAAGTTGGTTCTGATATTGTATGTATAGGGGAGGGCGAAGAAACAGTAGTTGAAATTGCAAATTATCTCACAGGTAACGCAAAAATTAAAGAAAAAATCAAGGGGATATGCTATTTAGAGAATGGCAAGCTAAAATTCACAAAAAAGCGACCCAAAATACATAGATTGGATATGATGCCATATCCAACGCGACCATTTCTTGATGTGTTGAATAGACGTAAGTCAACAGTGAATGTACTTACTTCTCGTGGTTGTATGGGCAACTGCAGTTTTTGTTCAATAAGTGCTTTTGGAAATAAACAAGAGGGTGGGAGATGGCGAGGAAGAAGCCTATATGATATAGTAGATGAACTAAGAATCTTGAGTGATCAGGGAGCAGAAACAATAAAGTTAATAGATGATAGTTTTATTGAAAATGAAAGGGATACTCAATGGTGCAAAGAGTTTGCAAACATGCTAAAAAGCGAAGGGATAAAGCTAAAATTCAGGGCATCTATTCGTGCGGAAAAAGTGAATATGGAAAATATGAGGCATTTAAAGCGAGCAGGCTTCTTTTCGTTTTCATGTGGAATAGAAAGTGGTGCTGAATCGGCCCTTAGGCGCATGGGGAAATTAGCTTCAGTGAGCGATAATATTAATGCCATTAGATGCTTTAGGGAATATAAGTACTTTATTCAATCTGGATTTATTTTGTTTGATAACAAAACTACTATTGATGAGCTGAAAGCAAACTCTTTATTTTTAAGCGAAAATATCGATTTAATAACAAAAGGGATTTTCACAGAAATGTTTGCCGCAAAAAGTACAGAGTACACTAAAAGTTTAGAAAATAGAAGCGAGAAACACATATATTCTAATTTACTATATGAGGTAGAAGATAAAAAGGCATGGCTAGTTCATAAGTTCTTAAAAAAATGGCAATCGAATAGTATAAGAGTTTATGATAAAGTAATTGATCCTATTTCAGCACCTAAAACAATCAGCTTCCAACAAATGAAGAAATATCATAAACTAATGATTAAAATGAAACAGGCAGATTTAGCTTTTATGCATGAACTGATTAGGCAAGTTGAGCGTTCCGGTGACATAAATGGCATATATGATTATTATTTGCAAAAATACTCTCAGTTTTTTGATGGCTGCAAAGTGCGGGTTGATCAATTTTATAAGGAAGATGGTTTAAACTATGATGCAGATGAAAACAAATTATTTGTGTAGTAATAAATATGAATAATCGAAAAAATATTAACTCAGGAGAAAAAACAATGCATGGAACATTTGCAAACAGCCAGTATATTGGAAAAATAGTAGAAGTTAAAATCGATAGACAGCTTGGGAGTAGGCATCCTGACTTCGGATATGTCTATCCTGTAAATTATGGTTTTATACCTGAAACAACTGCAGAAGACGGAGAAGAGCTAGACGCTTACGTTCTTGGCATTAATGAGGCAACCACGAGCTATATAGGCTTTGTCACTGCTATGATTCATCGTTTAAATGAAAATGATGATAAGCTAGTTGTTGTGCCAGACGGTTACATTTTGACTGATGAACAAATACGTGAGCTTACAATGTTTCAAGAAAAGTACTTTGAGTCGATGATTTTGCGTGAACCTCTTGTTTAAAGCGTGAGCTTCTAAAATCACTCTTTATGATGTTGTCTGCTGAATACTGAAACTTCTTGAAATTATGATAATATAGATTTGGGATATGTGAGTTTATTAAGATTGTAATAGATGACGAGACGCTAAGTAATAAAGTAGCAACTGCTTTTTGGTGAACAAACTTAAACTTCTAATTTAAGCCTTTTAGATGGTAGAATATGAAAAAGTGTGAGGAAAGAATAAAAGATAAACTCAAGTACAACGTATGGCAAAATATGGTGTACGCGCTAAACATTGCATATAAGAGAAAGCGATTTACAACTATTGTAATGCTTGCACAAAGCTTGGTAACTATTGCAACTTCAACAGTTGCAATGTTCCTTCCAGCGACTGTTGTGGCTATTATTCTAGGAGGAGCTAATGCAGGGGTTCTAATTGTTTCAATTCTGGTATTTACTTTTGCTATTGTTTTGTTGCAAACAGTGAAAAGTTATCTTTTTGCTGTGGGTAGAGCCCAACGTAATGCATTGAGACATAGTATCATTCAAGATATATTATATTACACGCTAGCAACTGATTACGCCAATTTAGAGAAAGAAGCTTTTACAGATTTCAGAGAAAAGGCGGAACAGGCCACAAGCACCCCCTATGAATCTGCTCAACAGATATATTACTCTTTGGAAAATGTATGCACTAATGCTCTGGGACTTGCGATATACACGATTTTTTTAGTTCAGATAAATCCACTTATCTTATTCCTAGCAGCAGCTACGACGACTGCTGGATTTTTAATGCGTAGAAAAGCTAATAAGTGGCGTTACGATAATACAAAAGAAGAAGCTGGTTATTCAAAACGCATTAGGTATATCTCCTTTTTAGGTACGAACGAGTCTCTTGCAAAGGATATCCGTATTTTCGCAATGTATGACTGGATGCGTGATGTATATGATAAATATATAAGCCTGCGATATAATTGGTTACGGAGAATGGAAACAAAGCAGTATATAGCAGATATAGTCGATTGTTTTGCAACATTCATACGAGAAGGAGCGGCATATGCTTATTTGATTTGGCTTGTTTTATTTAATGACCTCCCAGTTGACCAGTTTGTATTACTATTTGCAGCGATTGGTGTATTTTCTGGCTGGGTTATGGGAATATTGGATGAATACAATACGCTACAGCGTCGTAGTTTGGAATATTGTCATCTGCGTGAGTTTTTTGAGTTACCAAACGCTTTTAAACGTGATGAAGGCGAGCCTTTAGTTCCTATATATGGCAAAACTTATGAAATAGAATTGCGAGATGTCAGCTTTCGTTATCCGGGAGCTAAAGAAGATACACTAAAGAACATCAATCTAACAATCCGTTCAGGAGAAAAATTAGCGGTTGTAGGGCTCAATGGCGCAGGCAAGACTACGCTGGTTAAGTTACTCTGTGGCTTTTATGACCCAATCGAAGGCGAGGTGCTGCTCGATGGACAGGATATTCGCATATATAACAGAGAAGAATACTACAAGATGTTCACAGCAGTTTTTCAAGAGTTTAATATATTACCAGCGACAATTGCAGAGAACGTTGCACAGGACAGTTTATATGACCTGGACAAAAATCGCGTTATAAAGTGCCTAGAACTCTCTGATATGCTGGAAAAGATTAATTCTCTTCCCAAAGGAATGGAGTCTTTATTAGGGAAAGAAGTATATGACGAGGCTATTGAGTTGTCCGGTGGTGAAACTCAGCGGCTTCTGCTTGCACGTGCACTTTATAAGGATGCACCAATTTTAATTCTCGATGAACCAACAGCAGCCCTCGATCCAATAGCAGAAAGCAGATTATACGACAAATATGATGAGTTCTCTTCTGGAAAAACATCAATATATATATCACATAGATTAGCATCAACGCAATTCTGTGACAGGGTTATACTCATTGATGAAAAAGTAATCGCTGAATCTGGCACACATGACGAACTGCTAAAAACAGGACAAAAGTATGCTGAGTTGTTTCAGTTACAGAGCAGCTACTACCAAGAGGAGGTTGAATCCGATGTCAGATAGTAAAAAATATACGACTAAGCAACATGCTAAAATACTAATTCGTGGCATGAAGATTTATAAATTATTCCCAAAACATGTGATGCTGTCAATATCCTTGTCTTCAATTGCAGAAGCTGTTATACCTTTTATTAACATTTTTTTTGCTGCACAGATACTAAATGAACTCTCAGGTGAGCGCAGAATTGAACATTTAGTTGTATTGGTTGTTTTGACAATTGGGTTGAATTTAGTCGGTTTTATTATTCAGAAAACCATGTCGCGCTGGGAAGAGTATTGTAGAAATAACACATGGGAAGCAGCATACAAAGTGCTGTCAGATAAGGCTATAAGTATGGATTTCTCGGATACAGACAACGCAGAATTACAAGGAGCGTATTCTACAATTCGACAGAATCAATGGAGTACAGGGTTTGGGTTGGTTAAGCTTGAAGAATCTGCAAAGGAAGCAATACAAGGTATAACTAGGATCGCTTTGGCTATTTTCTTTGCATTCACACTATTTACGTTATATGTTCCTACAGACTCTTCTCTGTCTTGGCTAGATTCAGCTTGGGTGCTTGGCGCTATGCTTCTTGTTTTTACAGGACCGATTATTCTTACACCGCATCTAAACACACTCGGCGGAAAAGTGTGGGCTGAAGATGCAGATGATAATAATAAAGCTACAAGATTTATGAATCATTTCTTTTTTAATATTCACCATGACAGTTCCAAAGCTAAAGATATACGCATATACAATCAAAAAAGGGCTATACAAGCACAAATAGATAAAGACCCGGAGTGGAATTGGCGAAATAATCAAACATATGGCAGACTCTATAAAAAGGAAGGCAAGTATATCGCAGCAGGAGTAGCAATAACATATTTGTGTAATGGTCTAGTATTTTTATATGTCACTCTGAAAGCTTTGGGCGGTGCTTTTAGTGTAGGTAACATAGTGCTGTATGTTGGAGCACTTACACAGTTAGGAATGGGTTTATCAGCAGTAATGACTTCGATAGGACAGATATTTAACAACAATCCATTTCTTGCCCTTTGGTTCAATTTTCTTGATACACCGAGTAAGATGCACCAAGGTAATATGAAAGTCGAAGATCAAATTAAGTACGAGTTTGAGTTTCGCAATGTTAGCTTTAAATATCCCAGAACTGAGGAGTATGTGTTAATAAACATATCTCTTAAACTCAACATCGGTGTGCGTCATGCTATTGTTGGGGAAAACGGTAGTGGTAAAACAACACTTATTAAACTGCTTTGTAGACTTTATGACCCGAATGAGGGTGAAATTCTTCTAAATGGTATTGACATCAAGAACTATGACTATGATGAATACATGTCTATTTTTAATATAGTATTCCAAGACTTTAAACTTATGCCATTTACTCTAGGTCAAAATGTTTCAACAAGCATGAATTATGATAAAAAGCGTGTATTAGATTCGCTTAAAAATGCTGGTTTTAACGAGCGACTTGGTACACTTTCGAATGGCTTAGAAACATATTTGTACAAGAATTTTGAAGAAGATGGTGTAGAAGTTTCCAATGGCGAAGCACAAAAAATTGCACTTGCTCGCGCTATATACAGGAACGCACCATTCATCATACTTGATGAGCCAACTGCTGCACTTGATCCGATTGCTGAACACAAAGTTTATAGCAAGATGAATGAGATTGTAGGAAAAAAAACGGCAATATTTGTATCCCATCGTCTGTCATCCTGTCGTTTTTGTGATGAGATAATTGTATTTCACAACGGTGAAGTGATTCAGCGTGGAAGTCACGACAATCTCATGAACGACAGTAGTAACAAGTACTATGAGCTTTGGAATGCTCAGGCTCAGTACTATAAGGCAAAATGAGATGAATTCAGATATGTGGAACAAAGAAATAGATATATATCCCACATATGAGGGGAGACTTTTAAACAGCGAGAAAAGCTAAATTGACGTCACTATACCGTACTCAAGAGTTCTGTTGCCATCCAAAGGATAACTGCACCGTCTGACAGAATTGCTTGAATAGCCTTCAATAGTGTGGACTGTACTGCCCTCAATACGCTCAACAATGCCAACATGGTCAGCATTTCCATCACCATTCCAGTCAAAGAAAATAATGCAACCGGGAGCGAGAGCGTAGCCACGGTTTGCCATTGTCCGCGACTTTGAAACCATTGAACATCGGAGGAGTACAGTGCAAACTTAGGAAATATTCCTACTTCGATATAGCCTGCTTGGTCGGCAACCCAACTAACAAAAGTAGCGCACCATGACACACGACTTGTAAAGCCGTGCCATCGTCAGTATGGTTCTCTGCTGACATAAATCATGCAAGAGTGAGCCGCAGCGGATATTATAAATGGAAAAGCCAATCAAAGGAACAACCGCATGAATGAAGATACATTTTGGATATTGTAACCCTGTGTGCTAATCACTTAACAGATGGATAAAAGAGGAACTGTTTCTGGACTTCGGACTATACCACTCTGAAAATGTACCTACAACAATCAACGAATATATCCATTTCTACAACTTTTAACGTCCTTCTTACACTCTCGGCTATGACACTCCGGACAACTTCTATCGTCGTTTTATGTCCGGAGAAATCAAGCAGAAAGACACATTCAAGGACAGAGTGTTCGACGAAACTCAAAAAGTCCTTCGCAAAAATTCGGACAATTCTTTCTAAACAGCTCGCTGTTATGTCTATTTTTTATTCTGTATTTCTAACAACCTTTCGCCTTTTTTGTCTACATCGCGTTCGCACAGAAACACTATTTTTAGCTCTTATGTCTACTTTCGTTAGTCAAAGAAATTTATATTAAAAAAATGTATACTTTACTTGACTGCTACACCGCAAAAAAGTGTACTGTCATTATATTGGCTATCTATTATGGTTGCAATAGCTTTTACTGCACATCGATAAGAAGTATGTTGCTTTTGTCCGAAATCAAGGTTTTTTGGGTTTAGTGTCCGATATATAGTACAATCAAATACAAAAAAGTAAAGCTGCATGTCAGTTAATGAAACAAAGCCGACGTGCTTTTTATAATATTGACTTTTTCAAAGTAAGTAGGCATACTAAAAACAAGGGAAGCAATATGACACGGAATAGCAGAAAGTTGTATTCATGGAGAGAAAATGAAGATTGGTATGAGATTGATGAGGAAACAGGCGAATATTCTTTAACGGATGAAGTTCCCTGACCATGCAAAAGAGAGTTTCGCTTTGATGAAGGAGCGAAAGAAGACAGACTCTGATCATTAATCACAGCAAAGACAAGGGTTGCTAGAGAGGTTTCTAACTATGGCTAAATGACCGGCAGAACTGAAAGGTGTGGAGTTAAGAAAAAATCCAGAAACAGGAGAGGTCGAAATGCTCTATCCTGATAATGCAACAGTAGAACAGAAAGAAGCCCTTGAGAAGTTGCGAAAGAGATTGTTGGCTGAAAAAGAAAACCGCTATAAAATCGTTGACTAACAACTAAATAACAATTAACACAGAGGCTGCATGTCGCATTTTTAATGCATATGCGGCTTTTTTTATTTGGAAAGGAGCAGTTGAAAATGACTGAAAGCACCAGAATCCATGACCGCTTTGAGTTCTATCTTGAGGATCTGGATTGCATATATTGCCTTTATGCCAAGGGGCGAAGGAGTAAATATAAAGAGAACGGATGTGGGGAGTATAAATGTCGTTATGAGGATCTCAAGCGCATTTGTATAGAAAACGGCAGAATCGAAAGAGAGGAGATTGAGTGATTATATACGAGAGTCATATACACAAGAACACAGTCAAAGGAGGATATACGAAAAGTGGAAAATGTTAGCACAGCTAACCCAGCCAACAAGACAAAGGCAGCACCTGCAATCAAAAGCAAAAAACTAACCACGATCTCAAAGTTAGGTAAGCCTGAACCACGCAGCACTCCACCCAAGCCGGTAAAACCTGAGAAAGCACCTGTGACTCCGAAACCGGAAACACCGGCAAAGACTCCGGAGAAAAAGGAAGCGGATACTGTAATAACAGGGGATTCTAAAAGAGTACAGGAAAGTAAGGAAAAAGCAATGCCTGCTCCTGCAATCGAACCTGAGAAAGCCGTAGAGCCACTGAAAGCTCTACGCCGAAATGAAAAGGAGCAGATAGTTTATCTGAAACTATCCGATCTTCATCCGTTCAAGGCTCATCCTTTCGATATCCGGGATGATGCTGAAATGAAATCCCTTGTAGAGAGCGTCAAGGATAATGGTGTTAACACTCCGGCACTTGTGCGCCCGATTGAGAGCGGTGGTTATGAGATCGTAGCCGGTCACAGGCGGCACAAAGCAAGTGTACGAGCCGGTTTCACCGAGCTACCCTGTATCATCCGCGAAATGACAGATGATGAAGCTATACTCACCATGACGGATGACAACTTACAACAACGTACCGAGATACTACCAAGCGAAAGAGCGAAGTCCCTGAAAATGCAATTTGAAGCAATCAAACATCAAGGTGT
>Ga0123356_10007949_pt1 | contig 10560 bp, 17 predicted proteins | sample TergutEmb28metaG_2_FD_92546 | JGI IMG/M metagenome (GOLD analysis project Ga0123356, IMG submission 92546) | Embiratermes neotenicus P3 segment gut microbial communities from Petit-Saut dam, French Guiana - Emb289 P3 | ecosystem: Host-associated > Arthropoda: Insects > Digestive system > Gut ... | reverse complement strand
GCCCTCCCGACTTAAATTTAGTAGTAACCGATTTCATGTTTGGTTTACATGTAAAATAACTACTGCCACCGGGTGACAACCCAACTGCAGTTAATAAATATTATTATTATTATTATTATTATTGTATCACCTCCTTCAGAGCTTCCAAAGTTTGTCCTGTTTGTCTAAAGTTTGATACCCAATGGTAAATCGTTTTCTTATGAGGAACAGCCTCCCGTCGACCAAGTGCAAAGCGGATGCAAAATGCACGCTGTGTTGCTACCGGCGACCCGCCATTTTTTTATAAACTCCTCAACAATAAAGGCTTGATGTTCTCCCAACCACGCCATGGTGTACACTGAAAACGGCACATACACCGCTGTTCGACGACGCGCTCCCCACCCGAAGCTCTGCCCCTCCCAAATCGGGGTGTTCTTTCTGCCGCACCCTGTAGGATATGGTCTGGAAACTGGGGTTCGAATTCCAGCAAGAGCAAGAGATTTATCTCTTCTGCAAAATGTGAAGCCCAGCTGTGGGGCCTACCCAATCTCCTGTTCAGTAAGTACCAGGTACTGTTTTTCTGGGGGGAAGGTAAAGTTCACCCTATAACATTCTGCCATGAAACCATGGGGGAGAGGGGGGATAGCACTACTGTTTCTGTAACCTCAGCAATACATCAGGTGGGTGGTCAACACCACACCTCTGGCCACTTTACCCCCGGGGAAGGTGCCTGGCACCCATTGTACAGGAGACTGGGTGGGTCCCAAGACTGGTCTGGATGGGTGCAGAAAATCTCGCCTCCACCAGGTTTTGATCTCCAGACTATCCAGCTTTTACTGACCATGCTATCCCAGCCCAAATTTATAAAGCAAATACTTTCAAATATTTAATATCTGACTAAATATTTATTGAGCAGACTAAACAAATACAAGTGAATATATACACCAAAATAAAGGCACAAATGTAAGTACAAAAAGCAGTGTATGGCATTTCCTTCCTAGAAATGTAAATGTTTCCTCTCTCTGTCTCCTACAACAGCACTTTGGCCCCGTTCAGGTCATGGCATCTCCAACTTTATGTACTTGTTTTACTTCATGTAATGTCCCCATTTTTGTCCAGTATTTTGATAAATATTGTAATCACGATTCATAAACATACAAATCTATCAGCTTCACAATTTGTATTTTTATGCACATTTTTTCCCTCTCACCATTTATTATATTATACAGTGATACAAGTAGTTCCTACCATCTCAGATCAGATCAGTAGATTGAGAAAATAAACTTCCTGAACATTTGTGCTCAAACTGTGTTACCCAAAACAAGACTTAAAATAATAATACAAGTCATACGATGGCCATCAAGTGTACCTTTGTCATGTAAATATTTACTATTCAATCTTTGTGACACTTTACACAAAAAAGTGTCATTTTCTCGTGGGAAAAGATGCAGTTATCCTTCATTGGCACCACTGGAAGCCTGTGCACAGTTTTTTCTTTTTCTGAAGTTCTGTTGATGCTAGTCTTGTAATACACTACTGTCTCGGCTGTCACTAGAGGAGTGTAACCTCTCAATTGATACGCTGAGCTGCTCTAGACTCTCCATAAGTCGATGCATGTTCTCCTGACCAGCACGCAAACCTTCATCACTGAGGGGAGCATACAGTTCCTGCTGAGCTCCTAGGTCAAAATGTAGCCTTGCCAATCGCTCCTGTTGCTCGCGAATCCCTGTCATCTGTTCCATACTGCAGTCTTTACCTACAGAATGAATTGACTGTTAAAAATATATAAATTCCCAGACAATTGCTGTACACATAACCTAAACAAGTAAGCAAGACATTTGCATTTGTAATGCATAAACTGTTAATTCAGCATGAAGTATACCTTAAATGCAGAAGTCAGTCAGTGACTTGAGGTTTCAAGTGAGGACAGAACTGATTCAGTTTCCAAAATGTTTCATTCTCTTCAGAGTACTACACAGTGAACCAAGTCCAGATACAGTATTTTTGAGTGCAGTGCACCAATGTCAAAACCCTTTACAATTTTATGTAATGGAGGAATCTGTAATTTGTCTTATTCAATACGAGAGGATAAAGCCTGGAACAGTTCATACTTTTACATACAGTAGGCTTCACCATAACTCTTGAGTCCAGTACAGTGGATGCCTGCAGTCTTTTTCCCCAGTGAGTAAAGAATACAGTGTAAATCTGACTCCCCAGGTCCATCTACTGCTGAAGCTGCAAATTCATAACGTCTCCCTATACTGTATGCTGCACTAACTCACACTGATTTTTTCTCTTTAGTTGCAGTTTTTGCAGGTATAATGTCACCAATTTTTATACTAGAAGTTACTGGCCCTTTTTCTGCATATGCTGAAGGACTACCCCATATCAGCTGTGGCATCACCACTTGCAACATATTGGAAGCTACCTTACAGTTATCACCATCAGCATCCTGACACAAGGGCAAGGGTCCACCTACCATGGCTGCAAGGTATGAACCACATGTCAAATTATTATGTAAGTTCAGTCTTAAGAAAACTTCCAATAAACATTTATTTTATCCATCATTTCTCGCACTGTACTACAACATATTCTCTTAATCTGGGAGAAATGTATTTTCAAGTGACTGAAAGAAATGCTAAACACAACATTCAGAACAAAGAAATACAAACTTGAAGTTATGAAAGAAGGAACCTTACGATTCATTAATTTAAGGATACCATATTGTAAGGATAAGATTTTATATGGAAGGAGAACATAATTGAAAAAGGCTGTGAAAGATTTCAAATAAATATGTAGAATATGTATTTTTTAATAAAATACTGTCAGTGACTGCAGACTTGGAAGATGGACAAAAAGTGAGAAAGAGAAACAAGATTATGGCTCCATGAAAAGTCACCACATAATGCACTTATGAAGTATAAATGAGATTGCATAAACCCATCTTGATAATCTGTCTCAAATGCAGAGATGATGATGAATATTTTATGGAACAGAAGAACTGTGGACTGCATTTGTAAACATTGTGTTAAGGCAAAAAAGCTACGTCCTGAATGTCAGGAAAGAACATAATTCAAATACTCGTAACTGTACAAACTTAAGAAGAGGTAAGATGTATGACACTGAGGAACATGTCTGCTGTCACAGTAGAATGGGTATAAATGCTGTAAACCTTGGAGGGGAGAAGAAGAATATGAAGTTTGGCTGTCAGTATACATACATACAGAATAATAGGAAGAGTCTGGCTGTCAGACATACATACAAAAGAAGGGAGACAGAATGGAGATACAAGAACAAAATATTTTTGATACACAAAATCTCAGCTTGAAGTACCAGTATAATGAGAATTTAATAGGAAAAAACTTAGTAGATCTTTGGAGAATTTATATTAATTGGATATTTTGCTTTCAGCAGATATTACAGAAAAATGGCACTTGATTGACACAGTATACCAGCTACTTATAAACGTTGATGTCATAAATACTGTGACACTTACTGCTTAATTTATATTGAGGGATTGGTTTCAGTCAGAAGAAATGTTCTTCAGTGAAGGCGGACACATTTCCAGGTATATCTAGAATATGCTCTGAAGGAAAATGTACGGTAACGACAAAAGTCTCATCAGTTAGAATTCTATGGTGATTTATTAATAAATACACACACACAATACATAAACACAGCACTTCTTAACACACAAAGAAACCATCCAGAATGGTACTGTAGCATCAGAGAAGGGTAACGTTTCGTGCATATATAGACCTGGATGAAACTACAGCACCCAACAAACTTGGTAAACAGTTCAGACACGGAGTTAGACAAACTCACTTGGTGACTAAAATAATTAGAAGTATATACACTCATCAGCAATTAACTTTGCAGGTATATATATAGAATGACAAATATGAAAAAGAATATCTACAAGGGTTGCTCAGAAAGTAATGCCCCACATTTTTTTCTCGGAAACTATTTATTCAGAATGTATGAAATTCCCGCACAGTATAACTGGATGTGTTCCTTTACACATGTTCTTTTTCCACATAATCTCCATCTACGTCTATGGTCTTACGCCAGTGCGAAACAAGGGTATGCATATGCCTTCGATGTACCAGCTCGTTTCATGTTCATGTAGCCATGTCCTCACTGTACGAATCACACTCTCGTCATCTTCAAACCTTGTTCCACGCCGTGCATCATTCAGTGGCCCAAAAAGATGAAAATCTGATGATGCCTGATCAGGACTATAGGGGGGATGGGGGAGCAAGTCCAACCAAATTTGACAATTGCCTCCTGGGTTCGTAGACTTGTGTGAGGGCGGGCATTGTCGTGCTGAATCAACATGTCTCCTGGATTCCTGTTAGACCGCACTTGCCGGTAACGCTGTTTCAGTTTTTGGAGGGTTTTGACGTCCGAATTGATTGTCTCACCTCTGGCCATCACATCCACCAGAATCATCCCATCAGTGTCCCAAAAGACGGGTGTTCATGGCCTTTCTGGCAGTTGTTGTTGAGCTTTTTTTTTCTGGTGAATTGTGGATGATGCCATTGACTGCATTTCCGTCTCCGGCTCATAACGGTGAGCTCAGGTTTCATTACCTGTGATGATCTGGGACAAAAAGGCCTCCCCCTCACCCTTTAAACGATCCAACAATTCAGAGCAGATGGCTTTCCTTTAACATCTGTGCTCAGTTGTGATACTTCGAGGAACTCATCTTGCGCATACCTTCAAATATCCCAAAGCGTCAGTAATTTCCATTGCACTTCCATTGCTGACTTGTGATGTGCCGATACTTATGAATAATGCCATCGGCACGCTGCAACTCGTCTGCGCTGGTGGCTGTGGCAGGATGCCCAGACCGCAGTCGATCATGCAGCGCCGTTTCTCCACTTCCTGAAGCCTTAACTCTTTGAACCCAGCATCCAATAGTGCTCCTATCGACGGCACAACTTCCGTACACAGCACACTTTCTTTCTCTGCCACTAAGAATTCAATTACAGCTCATTGTTTGGAACGTGTGTCAGACACAAATGCCATTTTCACAGACTACTGCAAAGGCACTATCTTTCGGACGACCATGTACTTACATGTGCAATAAACACGTGTTGCTACCTCTCAATTTTCACATTGCTATCTTTATTCTGGAATGGGGGGGAAAAAAAATGTGGGGCATTACTTTCTGAGCAACCTTGGTATATTGGGAAGTGCATTTCACGTAAAAGGTGCAGAAACATTTATGAAGAAATGACGATGTATGCCTCTCATTCTCAGAGGTCATGTACCTATTTTCCCTCATTATCCTACCTGCTGCTTCCCACCTTCACAAGACAGTGGTCAGATGGACTCACCAAAAGCCCGCAGTTTGCCAGAGTGGAAGTCTTCAAGAAGGTGCAGTAGAGCCGCCTCCATACGCCGAACGTCTGTTACATCTGAGAGAAAAGAGTGGTGTTGACACGAGCGCCGAACTGCACCCATGTGCATGCCTACCTCATAGTGCAAACAAAACAAAGCACAAACTAAACTACACAAAAACAAAAGAAAACAAATCAGAAAAAAATGTGATAAACATAATTTTCATTCTACAATGAAGATATGCAAATGAAGAAATACAAATAAGATAATGTAATTTAATGAACACTGCTGCTACTGCTACTGCTACTGCTACTACTACTGTAACCAGCCAACCAATAATGAGAATGGCAGCAACAAAAAAAAATAATAATAATAATAATAATGCCGTGATATATACAAATTTGGAAACAACTAGGCTGAGAGGTCCACCAAGAAATAGATGGAAAGATAGACAGACAGGTAGGTAGGTAGGGAGACAGGCAGGCAGACAGATAGCAACATTTTGAAGGAACCTGCTGCTTTCACCTTCAGGGGCTTGGTCTACCAAGCTACATGGCGTCAGATCCCAGAAGACTGTAATTTTGAAATATAACATGTTAGCAGTTTAAGATTTCATTGATATTAACCTAAGTGTCATAATTACAGTATACACTTCAGTCTTTTGTTTTGTGCAAAGATTTGAATGGGTGCACTCACAAAGCAAGTGGTTTGTGTTAGCATACACTTTATTGCTATGATTGGCAGCAGACAACTGAAGGGATGTTGGTCACATTTACTCAACCTCTCTAGGCTAAAAACAAGATTTATCACTCAGGGTCACCTTTGAATTTTTGTATTTTTAACATTGCACAGAGTCAATGAAAAAATGTTCCTCCTGCCTATTCTGTGTTACTTCACAGTATCTGAGATTTTCATCTGTGCAAGTCTTGTCTACTGTATAAAAAGGAATGTATTTTGCTACATAAAATTTGATGTAGAGGTTACAGTCTTTTGGCATATGATTCATATAGTTCAGGGCAAACCTCCATCTTCAGAATAGAAGACACATGCTTGCTTTGCTGCCATGAAGATGGAGGTAGCAGGCATCTCTGAAGCACTGATATGTACACACCTAGCAGAAGAAGAAGAAATATAATAATAATAATAATAATAATATATTTCCTGTAACATGAAACATGACACCTAAAAAAATTACATACAGAATATGGAATGCTTATAAGCATGGTGCATTATTTCATAATGAATTTAAGTTGCAAGGCAAAGAGATTCTCCAAACAGTGTTTTTGTGATGCATGAATGTGGCATATCATTGTTATTACCATTTGTTTGCAACCCACACACAAAGGTGTGTTATGAGATTTCTTTTGAGCACTTTTTATCACATTTATGCTTTCATAATATTGGCATTTCCTTTTTATGCAATAAAAATTCTGAATTACTCATTGTTCCCACCTGTGAATGTGTGGTTTATTTCTAAGCAACATCTCAGGTATGAGCTTTCATACTGAGATTGCTTGAAAGTTGATTCAGTTTTGTTATGGATGTTTTTCACACTCATTACAAATGATAATGAATGCAACGTATTTTTAGAATATTCTGGGAAAAAATGCAATATAACAATGCAGAGAGAGCCGGAATATTTCAGATAGATAGATTCAAGGCTGGACAACCAAGCAATTGATCATCAGTTCCTGGCAGGGCAAGAGTTTTCTCTTCTCCATAGTACACAGACTGCCTCCAAGTCCCACCCATCCTGGTGAAGCAACCAAGGTGGGAAGCTGACCACTCATATCCATCTAGTGCAGAGGTCATGAATGCATGGAGCTTTAACTCCAATCCACCATATACATTCATTTAACAGTGTCAATTAAGCACAGCAATGACTTTACCTTTTTGATTCACAAATTATATATAAATTAAATAACCACAACAAAAGAATAAATTTTAATGCAGAACAATAAACAAGCCGATCCCAGTGTCAGCGCGGTCTAAGGCATGGGTTTGCGGCCACTCGCTTGCTGGAATTGCGGGTTCAAATTCCGCCAGGGGCAGGGATGTCTCTTGTGAGTGTTGTGTGTTGTCAGATAGAAGTCTCTGCATTGGGCTGGTCAATCCTCTAGTGGAGTCCTACCAAGTGTGTTGTGTCTGAGTGTGATCATGAGTCCTCAACAAGTTTGTTGCGGCATGGTAAAAAAAACAATAAAATTTACCCAATAAAAAGATCCAGGAAAGCATAATAAATTCTAGTTCTTCAGTATGTAATTTCTCAATTTTATATGTGTGTGCATATAAGAGCTGTTTGTTTTTACTGTCAATATCAGACTGCTGTTACCATACTGTTGCTGTGCAGACTAGTACCTTTCTTGGTGTTGTGTAGTCGTGCTGCCACTGGATTCAACCTTGGTTCACGTGAAGAGCGTGAGGAGCTATCTAGTGTGATGGAAGGCCCACGAGACAGTCTCTCGTTGACATAAAGGAACTTTGTTTGTTGATTTCCACTAACAGATCCTAAAACAAGTAACCATAAATGATACAAAGTTACTGAATAGCAGCCATTAACATACTCTGGCCGATAGTCAAATAATATATGATCAAAATGTCATTTGGCTTAAAAATGATCAGCAACTGTTTGTCTATTAATGTGTAAATCATCCTGGAGACATGAGTGTATAAATATTGTTACTTGATAAGCTAAAATGTAAGTTTTCCCACGTGCCATACCAACCCTAACAGGGTAAACAAGGAAGTAACGATATTTTAGACCTTGCCATTATATAGGAATAATAAAATATGGAAAACTTCTCTACAAAAATCTTACCACCCGATGGCGATGTAATTGCAGATGTTCCCAAAATGGGGGCTGCTGACATTCTATTCGGATTGCGTGAGCCTCCTGATCCTTGGCTCTGGGTTCCTCGCACACTCCCAGCACTTGATGACACCTGCAAAAATGTTATACGTTACAAGACCGTTATATTGTTCTTTTACGTGACAGAATACGATGCTCACAAGCAAGTGATTTGACTAATGTGAACATCGTTATTATTATTATTATTATTATTATTATTATTATTATTACTGACCTTGTTACTGTCAGGGGAAGTGGGAGAGGTTTGAGTCACCTTGCTCACACCAGCAGTTACTGGTGGTGTCACTTCACCAGACTTGTTCGTTACGCGGGTGTCGTCATCTGGAGGCACCAGTTGTTGGAGTTCACATTCCTCACTTTCTGCCGCCATCATTCCACCATTAGATTGTGATCGCCCCTATTACAATTACATACTACTATCAACTTGGTTCATTGTTAGATTAAATATTTTCGGGACCTACTGAAATCGCAGATTTCGTGTATGTTCTACATTTGAGAAACGACGTGCTTGTCAAAGACTTGCCCTAATTCTTACCGTTAATGTGATACTGTGTTATCTCGTACTATAAATGTAAACGTTTCGGCAATTCACACATATATCGCAATATTAAACACTGAAATGTCAGCATATTAGATGATGCCAGCTGATTATCAGCAACATCGACAATAGAGCGCTCACTTGTTAAACTTGTGAACTATAATGGAATCGTATTACCAACATACTTGTCGGGAATCCATAATATAGTTGTAGGGATTTTTAGAGATGTCGTGTATGGGGTATGTAATTAATTGAACAGTGGTTAGTTGTTTATTTCTGTATTAACATTTACTTTCGGTAAGCACTCAAAATCACTTAAAATGTTCTTCGACATATTTGTGATATTGATGTTTCATTCCATGTGTTGGCTATTCTACAAACAAATACATCCCGCCAAGACAGTGGCGCCAACCTAGTAGTGTATGTAGTTCTGGCGCGTTCTTACCCAAATGTGAACGTTTTTGTTCATTTTTACATAGACTCATCGATGCTGTATGAGGTTGAGCGTTCAACCTTCTCCCATCTCGTGCGATTGCATGAATACGACAAAATTATATTCTTCAACATACAGCTCTGAGCACGGAATTCTGATTAAATAATGGGGAAAGGTCGTAAGGCCGTAAGTATTGGTTTTAAGTTACGATTGTAATATTTATGATTATGTGTAATGGTTTCTTAAGCAGAAGTATCATATATAAAAGCATTTCATCCAGTTATGTACAATGAATTATTGGGTTCATTTAACATGTTACAGACGGTGAATTTCCCACGAGATTCCAAAATAACCACAGCTCAGCCATTGATAATATATATTGTAAATAATTCACGATTACATCTATGCAGTATTTTACCCACATATAATCGTGTATCAGACCACGATGCCCAGTGTTTAATCTTCATAGAATTTTTTGTAAAAAAGAAAATAATGTCAGGCAAATTCAAAGCACTCTTCACAGCAGATACAATTAGTTACTTTCAAGGGTTATTGCTGAAGGAAACTTTGGAAGTGATACATCAGGAACATGATATTAATAAAATTTTCAATAATTTTTTTTGAGAAAATATCTCAATGTTTTTGAAGCTAGTTTCCCTGTAATTTGTCGTGATAAACATAAAGACCGCTTGGGTTGCAAGGTACATCAGAATATCATTTTAACGGAAAAGAAGGTTGTATCTTCTCAGTAGAAATTGTAATGACTTGGAATTGAAAATATACTACAAACATTATTGTAAATTACTTTTTGAATGTTACTGAAAATCTAAATACACACGTTGCTAAAGACAATAATCTTATATCATTGGTAAAGAAATATTATCCATTTGAATTTCCACCCATGCATATAGTTCCTATTACAGAAGGGGAGTATAATCAGTTCTCTATTTAGTATAAGGATAATGTAACAGATGAAGTAAAGAGTACTGAATTTTTAGGTATGCATATAGACAATCATATGAATTGGAAAAACCAAGTAGAACCAATTCTTCCTAAATTGAGTGCTGCTTGCTTCTCGATAAGAAAATTAATTTCCATCTTAAATGCGGATATTTTGTGTATGGTCTACTGTGTGTACTTACATTTAGTACTTGAACATGGAATAATCTTCTGGGAAAATTCAACATGTGTGCATCAAGTATTTAAACTACAAATAAGTGTGGTGAGGGTAACGTCTGGTGTAGGACCGATGTCCTTATGTAGAAGCTTATTTCGAGAGCTAATATTTTACCTATTGCATGCCAGTATATATTGTCTTTAATATTGTTCATAGCAGATAATCACTTTTTCACTAATGCATATGTAAATGGTTTAGGCATCAGAAACAAAAGTCAT
>Ga0123356_10007948_pt1 | contig 10560 bp, 6 predicted proteins | sample TergutEmb28metaG_2_FD_92546 | JGI IMG/M metagenome (GOLD analysis project Ga0123356, IMG submission 92546) | Embiratermes neotenicus P3 segment gut microbial communities from Petit-Saut dam, French Guiana - Emb289 P3 | ecosystem: Host-associated > Arthropoda: Insects > Digestive system > Gut ... | reverse complement strand
CGAGAGCTTTAATGAATGATATACATTCAAAGTTGCTTTCTTTGATCAGCGGCTCAAGCTCATCGAGTAACTTGACCGCCTCCGCTTTTTCCATTGATTCCATGGGCTTTTCGGTAGGGGTGCTGTTCTCCTTCATATTTTCGAACTCAATAAATACGATATCAAGTTCGGTTTTTAATGTCTCCAGATACTCTTCCGTTACATAATTGACACCGGTTTTTAATTTTTTCTCTATATTCATGGCGATTTGCTGCAGAGAGGTTTTATTCAGCTGACCGGCATTGCTTTTGAGCGTATGTGCAAGCCTGTGAGCAAGCTTGATGTCGTTATCCTCCAGAGCTTTTTTGATACGGTCATAGATATCGGCGTTGTTTCTCAAAAAACTCCTGATGAGCCGCCGGTGCAGCTCGTTGTCCGCCTGCTGGCGCCCCAGGGTATCTTCCCGTTCCATTTTTACGGGCTTGAAATATTTCATCAGGCAACGCCATAACTCTTGTGATGTGAAAGGTTTTCCCACCACATCCTTCATACCCTTTGAATAGTAGATATCCTTGTCATCGGCCATAACATTGGCTGTCATTGCAACCACAGGAATATCGGGAAAAAGCTTCAGTATCCGTGATGTAGCTTCAAGACCGTCCATAACAGGCATATATATATCCATAAGGACAAGGTCAAACTGCCTGCCGGTTTTTTCCATTACAAGATCGACACCGATTTTCCCGTTTTCTGCGACGACAGTTTTCAGACCGACTCTTGAAAGATGCTCACAGATGACCTGCTGATTCATTATGTTGTCTTCACACAGCAATACCTCACCGTTAAAAAACGGTTTTTCAAGAGGTTCAAAGCCAACCTGTTTTATTTTCCCGGTTTCTGTTTCAGTTTCTGTGGTATTAAAACCAAGTTCGAAGCTGAATTTACTCCCGATACCCTGAGTGCTGTCGACCTGCAGCTCGCCGCCCATCATTTCAATGATGTTTTTTGTGATGGGAAGACCAAGCCCGCTCCCTCCGTATTTACGTGTTGTACCCGATTCCGCCTGGATAAACGGATCGAATATGTTACGAAGCTGCTCTTTCGATATACCTATACCGCTGTCACTTACCTCAAAGCGGATAGTTACTCTGCTTTTTTCAAATCTCCTGACGAGTGACCGGACGCTGATAGAACCGATATTTGTGAACTTGACTGCGTTTGACAGAAGATTCATGAGTATCTGCCGCAGTTTCACGGGGTCACCGTGCAGCCGTTTTCCGGGCAGCGGTTCGGCATAGAAATCCATTATCAGTTCTTTTTCCGATGCTTTGGGCATTACGGCTGTTTGGCAGGTGGTAAAAATCTCATTGAGATCAAAAGGAATGTTTTCAAGATCCATCTTACCCGATTCGATTTTTGAAATATCCAGGATATCGCTTATAAGCTGCAGCAGCCAGTTTGAGTTCTCAACGATTTTTTCCAGAAAATCCCTTGTGTTACGGGAAATGTCATCATCAAGAGCAAGTTCGGAAAAACCTATGATACTGTTCATGGGTGTCCGGATCTCATGGCTCATGTTTGCAAGGAACTCGGACTTGGTACGGCTGGCCGTGTTTGCCTGGTTTACCGCTTCATGCAAGTCCAAAGTCATAAGATTGCGGTTGATGGCACTTGCCATGATTTGGCATGCGGAACGTAAGGCGCCGATATCCTCCCCGGAATATTCACATTCAAAGCGGAAACTGTCAAAGCTCACAAAACCCCAAAAGAAGCCGTGCAGATACACGGGGATGGCAAGGATAGACTTGATGCCGCTGTACTCCGAAAGTGCCTTTTCATTTTCGGGCATTTGGGAAACCGTACAGCAGACAAACTTATCATTCCAGAAGCTGTTGAACCAGTTTGGCGCGTCCTCGGGATATGAAAGTACTGCACCTTTACGGGCCTTGACTCCGGTGTGTTTGTTGTCTGTAAGCCATTCGTCCGTCAGTTTAAAATGCAAAACGCCGTTTATCAGGAAATTCTGCCAGATGCAGATGCGGTCGAGATCCATGCACTCCGCCAACAGTCTCATGCCGTCCGGCAATGATGCTTCAAAGGCCTCGTTGTTTCTTGCGCAGAGTAACAACGTTGCCATGGTATTTACCGCACTGAGGATTTTTACCAGCCTGCGGTCTTGTGTACCTGCCGGGTTGTCTGAATTATTAAAAGTATCCATCCAAAGATTATCCTCTACGGAATTTCCAGTACACATGTGAACGTAAATTTTGAACCTTTATCAAGCCCGGACTCGACCTTGATATCCCCGTCCATCATCTCGACGATGCGTTTGGACAGAGCAAGCCCGATACCGATCCCGCCGTGTTTTCTTGAAGAACTGCCGTCAGCCTGTTCAAACATCGTAAAGAGACTTTTTTGATGCTCCTCCGAAATGCCGATCCCGTCGTCTTCAACCGTTACCTGCAATGTTGCTGTTTTGGGATCACTTGCCAAAAGAACAGCATCGAACTTTATATTACCCTGCTCCGGTGTAAATTTTACCGCGTTGGCAAGCAGATTGCCGATCACTTGCTTGAACCGCTTTTCGTCGCCTGTCAGTACGGGAGGGATCGACGGGTCGAGAGACGAGGTAAAAACCTGATTCCTTTTGGTCGTATTATGTTTTGCCGTTTCCAGTTCTTCTCTGAACATGGAATTTACGCGGAAGGGCTCAGAAGCCAGCTTAAACACGCCGTATTCCATACCCGAGATATCAAGCACATCATCGATCAGTGTCATCAAATTGACGGCATTTTCATCGATACCGTCAACATACTCTTTTGAATCTTCCGGAACACCGCGCATTTTAACGAGCTGCAGCAGACCCATTATGGCATTCATCGGTGTCCGCATTTCATGGCTCATTCGTGCGAGAAATTCACTTTTTGCACGGCTTGAATGCTCGGCAAGTTCTCTGTTATGCTCCGCAACTTCTTTTGCTGCGATCAGACCCGCTTCAAGTTCTCTGATGATATTGAGCTGACGCTCCATTTCATCGCGCTCTTCGATAGCACGGATATGATTGACAAGTTTGATTTGGATCTGCACTCTTAATTTTACGATATCCGGGTTAAAAGGTTTGGGGATATAATCGGCAGCTCCGAGAGAAAGACCCTTCTTTTCGGCATCGATATTATCCAGCCCCGTGATGAATATGACGGGGATATCATGTGTTTTTTCCATACCTTTAAGAGTGCCGATGACTTCATATCCGTCCATTTCCGGCATAAGCACATCAAGCAGGATCACATCGGGTGAGTGTTTTTCCGCCAGTGTGATGGCGTCCGGCCCGTTTTTTGCTGCAAATACATCATATTCCGGACTCAGGATATTTGTAAGAGCGATAATGTTTGCCGTTTCATCATCTACGATCAAAACTATATTGCTGTGTTTTTTATCCGCTGTTTCACTCATTCATATCACCATTCCTTCCCGACAATCATATATTACGCGGCGTTTTCAGCTTTCCGATCATTATTGATATCACGATTATAAGGACTCCCGAACCGGCAAAAACGAAACCGTACTGCATCATATAACCTGCCGGATCTCCGAGGTGGACCGCCAAAGGGTGGACCGAGCGGCTTAATGATCCGGAAAATGCATCAAGCCATAAACCGGAAACAAACATGATCAAACCCGATAAAACCACAGGTATGCCGGCAGCGGTAAAGCCGTCGGGCAAATTATATCTTCGAAGCAGAACGATGATGGCCAGCAGGATCAGGCAGATAACTGCTACGACAAAAACAAGTCCGGTGGATATCAAAAAGCGCGGGACCGGAAGCTCAATATCAAAATCCTCCAAAAGCCCGCCGATGCTCATTGCATTGAAATCCAGAATGTCATCCATTGTTATTGCCAGTCTTTCGATATCCTCGTCTGTCATTTGATGATCAAAAAACTCGTTTAGTTCCGGTCTTATATTCTTTGCAATACCGATAACATCATCTGTGGTTATGTGGTGGTCCAGATTTCCGGCAGCCAGTGCTCTAAAATAACCGTCCAGTACAAGACCGATCTCTTCGGAAACGGTTTCGTTTTTAACAAACATCTCGATGTCATAATATGAAATACGTCTTTCGTTAAAGGAAAGGCCGTTGACCTGATACCATACGTAGAACTCATTATTGTAATCGAAATCTTCTATTAGACCCGCTATAGGGATTTCTTGAATAACATCCTGTACAATAGGGGCTATACTCATCGAGTGCAGCACTGCCAAAACGATAAGGAAACAAAGAAAAAAAGTGGCAAGTATACCGAGAATTACGGTCAGGAGTTTATTTGGTTTTGCCGGCTTGTTGTTGTACCTGTGGTCCGATGAACCGCGCGGGTAATATTGCTGCCGGTCATAATGCGGCTGCCGGTTGTATGGCGACTGCCGGCTGTATGTGGGTTGCTGTGAGTCAGGGCTGCTCATCTGTCAGGTCCTCCACAAGAAAAATCCATAGTTGCCGAACAGTAAAATGATAACATATATATAAAAAAAAGTCTACAAAAATGGACGGTCCTTCCGGCCCCCTGTCTTATACGGTTGACGGTGATGTCCTCGTATTGTAGAATGAAAAAAACATTGAAGGGATGGTCTTTATAATGAGTTTTAAGGAAAAAGCACGTCAGATGGTCGCCCAAATGACACTTGAGGAAAAAGCGTCACTTATGTCGGGGCTTAATTTCTGGTATCTCAAAAGCATAGAGCGTCTCGGTCTGCCTTCGGTAATGGTTACAGACGGACCGCACGGATTACGCAAACAGGCGGACAACGCCGACCATCTCGGGATAAATGAAAGTGTACCTGCAGTTTGTTTCCCGACCTCCGCAGCTACCGCGTGTTCATTTGACCGCGAATTGCTTAAAAGGATAGGGATCGCAATAGGTGAGGAGTGCCGGCAGGAAGAAGTGGCGGTTATTTTGGGGCCGGGTGTTAATATAAAGCGCTCACCGCTTTGCGGGCGTAACTTCGAATATTTCTCCGAAGACCCGTACGTATCGGGTGAACTTGCAACGGCATTGGTGCAGGGGGTACAGAGCATGAATGTCGGTGTTTCGGTAAAACACTATGCTTTTAATAATCAGGAGACCAAAAGACTGACGACCGACTCGGTGCTTGACGAGCGAACAGCGCGTGAAATTTATCTGCCTGCGTTTGAAAAAATCGTCAAAGATTCGGATCCCTGGACATTTATGTGCTCATACAATCTATTTGAGGGGATATACTGCTCCGAGCATAAAAAGCTGCTGATCGATATTCTTCGTGATGAATGGGGATTTGACGGGCTTGTTATGTCCGACTGGGGAGCTGTCAACGAGCGTGCAAAAGGTGTAGCGGCCGGACTTGATCTGCAGATGCCTGCGGATAACGGTGTAAATGACGCTAAAGTCGTTGAAGCTGTGAGAAGCGGGGTTCTGACGGAAGCCGAACTGGATGAGGCGGCTGTTAACGTAACCGAACTGATATTAAAAGCACAAACACGCGAACCTTTCAAATATGATGTTGATGCACACAGAACACTTGCGGCGCAGGCGGCAGCCGAATCAACGGTATTACTGAAAAACGAAGACGGTATTTTACCTATGCCCGGTGGTGCAGCATTTGCCGTGATCGGCTCGTTTGCGAAAACACCGCGCCATCAGGGTGCAGGCTCGTCAAAGATAGAACCTGTCAAGCTTGATTGTGTCTGCGAATGTCTAAATGATGCGGGAGCTGCATTCGATTACGCCGACGGATATGTTTTAAATTCCGATAAACCCGATGATTCGCTAATTGCCGAAGCAGTTAAAGCGGCAGACGGGAAAGATTATGTATTTGTCGTTGCAGGGCTGCCTGCACCATACGAATCCGAAGGATTTGACAGAAAAAACATGAAAATGCCCGCTTCGCATGACAGGCTTATTGAAGCTCTTGCAAAAGTCAATAAAAATGTGGTGGTGTTCCTGCTTGGGGGTTCACCGATGGAGATAGTATGGCAGGATAAAGTAAAAGGTATCCTTATGTGTTACCTCGGCGGTGAAACAGTCGGAAAAGCGATTGCCGATTTGATACTCGGAAAACAAACTCCAGGCGGGCGACTTGCTGAAAGCTGGCCGTTTACAAGCGACGATAACCCGTCTGCACCGTATTTCCCCGGATATCAAAAAACCGTCGAATACCGCGAAAGCATATATGTCGGATACAGATACTATGACACAGCCGGTAAACCCGTACGTTTCCCATTTGGATACGGTCTGTCATATACAACATTTGAATATGGCGAGCCGTCTGCCGATAAATCGTCGATCGATGATACCGATACGGTAACGGTCACGGTGGATGTAAAAAATACCGGTTCCTCCGCGGGCAACGAGGTTGTACAGCTGTATGTGGCACATAAGGATCCTGTTATTTTTAAAGCAGCACAGGAACTTAAAGGCTTTGAAAAAGTGCACCTTGCTCCGGGAGAGACCAAGACTGTTTGTATTACTCTGGATAAACGCTCGTTTGCCTATTACAACACACTTATCAATGACTGGCACGTCGAAAGCGGCGAATATGAACTGCGGGTCGGAGCTTCAAGCCGTGATATCCGGGGAAGTGTTGTTATTAATGTTAAATCCACGGTCGATGCCGCGGTTCCGGACTACCGTAAAACCGCACCTGTTTATTATGACATAAAGAGCGGGATAGCCGATGTACCGGACAAGCAGTTTGAAGCGATACTCGGACGGCCGATACCCCCGCGTATCCGCGGCAAAAACGAACCTTTTGACGATAACTCCACCTTCGGCGATATACAGGGAAAGTGGATAGGACGTGTGTTCGCGAAAAAAGTCAAACAGGAAGCGGCAAAGAAAATGAGCAATATGTCGGATGATATCAGCGAAATGCTCGACCGCATGTTTGACGACATGCCCCTGCGCAGTATGAGAATGATGGCAGGCAAGGACATGCCCCCTCAGCTGATTGAAGGTCTATTGACAGCATTAAACGGTCACCTGATAAAAGGCTTACGAATGATGGGGAAGAAGTAAGCCACACCGGACAACAACTTACCGGAGGAGAATATCATGATAAAAGCAGTAAAAAAGTATGTATACATAATATTTGCGATCGCAGTTATTGCGGTGGCGGTCAATATGTTTCTCGGGCCTCATTCGATCGCAGCCGGAGGGATCACGGGGCTTGCGATAATATTTGAGAAATTATTCGAGTTTGACAGGTCGATAACTATATTTATCGCCAACGGTGTCATATTACTCGCCGCACTGCTTTTTCTCGGTAAGGAAGTATTCATCAACACGGTTTTGGGTGCACTGCTGCTCCCCGTGTTTATCAGATACATTCCGCAAATGACCATTGTAAACGATACCATGCTGTCGATGTTTGCCGGCAGTGTACTGATGGCGGTAGCCGCATCGATCCTGTATTCCAATCACGCATCAAGCGGCGGAACATCGCTGCCGCCGCTTATCCTCAAGAAATATCTCGGACTCAGTACTTCGATCGGACTTTTTATATCCGATGGAATAATAATCGTTCTCAGCCTTATCGTATTTAATGCCGATTCATTTTTCTATGCGATATTTTCAATAACTATTACAGCCGTAGTGATGGGATATATCGAATCGGGTATCCGCAGAAGAAAAATGGTATACATCATCAGCGACAATAATGAAGGAATAAAAGAAGATATAATGACAAAAATCGAAAGGGGAGTGACCCTCGTACCTGTCATCGGTGCTTATCATAAAAAAGAAAAAGAAATGATAATGGTCACGATGGACACAAAGAACTACCGCGATCTTCTGGAAATAGTAAAAAAACACGACGAAAAAGCATTTATGATAACAAACACCGTTTCCGATGTCCACGGCCAGGGCTTCACATACAACTCCGGCAGTGTATAAAGCGGGATTTACATCGTTTTACCGCGGGGTCAATTTAGCATTTATCAGTTTTATGTATTGACCCGGCATCAACTCTATGAACTTATTCGATTCGGACAGGCTGCCTGAATCTACAATGGAATCGTGTGATAAATCGCTGTAAATAATATAAGAAGAAAATATAGTATCCCCTGCTGCCGATATTCTGTATCTGCCTGCCGGCAGATGGGTACCGGCAAGATACATACCATCCGGATAAAACCTGTTTGAAACAAACGTCTGTTCAAACATTCCGGAAGTGGATTCGAGACGCTGCAAATATGCTCCTTCGATATCCAGATATTGGTTTTCAAGGACATTTATTATCGTGTGCGTCGTAAATATTTCGATCGTTATATCATCAAACGAGCACCGGTAGATAAAATCCTCGAAAAACGGCACCATACCCTCATCGAGCATACGCTCGGGATGAAACTGTGTGCCAAGCAGATTGCCGCGTTCCATGGCTTCTATGACCGGCCCCGTAAAAGCGACGACGGAAAACCCGGGCGACACACCGTCAACACTTTGATGGTGCAATGAGTTTGTTTCTATCTCGGGACCAACCAGTGAATGCAGCCAGGTTCCCGGTCTTATGGTTATATCATGACGTACCGATTCACCGTGATGTACATTTCGGGGTATATCAAGTATTGCGGGTATATCCTGTATCAGCCCGCCGCCCGTTGCGACGTTCATTACCTGCATGCCGCGGCATATACCCAGTACCGGTTTGTTTGCACGGATAAAAGCGCGGCATAACGCAAGCTCCGCCGCATCAAGGATCTCATCGGGAGGGTTGGCGGCGGGGTGATGTTCCTGATTGAAAAAATGCGCAGCGATATCGCCTCCTCCCGTAAGCAGGAGACCATCATAACGTTCGGCCAGAGTATCGGCGTATTCGAGATCTCCGCCGCGAAGAAATGCTGCCAGCTCCGGATCATCACCGGGCTGTACAGGTTCACCGCCGCCTCTGCGGACTGCTTCGACATAATTTGATCTGCTTGTGAAACTCCCGTTTTCTTTTACATACGGGAGGTAACTATTATTTCCGGTGTTTCGATATCGGCGTTTTGACTTCCCCTGATAGTTACAGCTGCTTCTATCGACGAACCGTCATTTACTGCAACATAATAACCTGCCGGAATACTTGTGCCGGCTAAATATGTTCCGGGTTTATATATCATTGTATCACCTTGTACCGGTTGTTGTCCGGTTGGATCAGGTTTATCCTGCTGTGTTCCGTTGTCTGCCGGTAATGTAATACCGGGTGTTTGGGGAGAAGTTGTTTCCTGCGGAGGAACTGTTTCCAACGCTGCCGTATCGGATTCTCCGGGCTGCGGTTCTGTAATTATCACCGGTTTGCCGACTGTGCTTACAATGAGTATCAAACACAGTAAAACCAACAGACCCACCAGAGTTTTTTTCACTATAGAGTCCATTCCTTTCAAGCATCACCATGCCGGTAGGTAGTATATTGAACATCTTTGTATAAAATCGTTGAATATCGATGCGGAAGCATTGGCGTCAAGCCGTTCAGGGTTAAACTGGATCCCCAGTAAATTGCCGTTTTCAATTGCTTCGACAACAATACCGTGCTGTGCGGCTATCGTAAAACCGTGGGCAATAACTCCGACTGCCTGATGATGGGATGAAGAAACCCTGAGGGAGCTGCCAAATATATCATAAAGCCATGACCCGGAGTTTATATCTACCGTATGTATATTGTTTCCGGAATGAACACTGCCGTCGATTCCCAAAAGATCGGGGATATCCTGGATAAGATCGCCGCCCGCTGTGACATTAAGAACCTGCATTCCCCGGTTGATACCAAGCACCGGTTTTCCCGCGTTTATAAAGGCACGGCAAAGTTCTATTTCCGCGATGTCACGGACCTCATCGGGTGTGGCGGAAGCAGGGTGTTTGGTTTGTCCGAAAAACCGTGCGGAAATATCTCCGCCGCCGCTCAGGATCAGTCCGTCATACATCTCGGCTATTTCATTAACCCTTGAGACATCACCCGTGCGCAGGATATCCGCCAGTATCCAATCATCAACTGCTTGTATGGCAATGCCGCCGGCAAGTGCCACCGACCGGGCATGTGCGTCCTGAGAATTAAACTCCCTGCTTGTGGGATTATACCGTGTGGTGATAACGATCTTCGGTTCGTCAATGATTATATACTCGACCCTGCCCGTATCATCATTTCCATTGTCAAAATCATCGTTGACAGGTTTCGGAGGCGGTGTCTGAGCCGGCGGATCCGGTACGGGAGTCGTTACCGGTGTATCCTGACCGGGATCCGGTGTCTGCGAAACATGCTGATCCGACGGCGGATTTCCGTTGCCGCTGCCGCTGTCGGTACCGTAACCGCGATCGCCCCCGCTGAAAAAGTTTAAATACAGATAAGTTCCGACACCTATAGCGACGGCACAGGTCAAAGCGATCAAAACCGGTACCATACTTTTTTTCTTTTTCTGCCGGACAAGATACGGATCTGCATACGACCGGGTTTTATCCTGCAGGGGTGCAGACCGATTTATGATTTGACGTACCGGTGTTCTGCAGCCGGTGCAAAACGTATCACTTGTATCGAAGCCGGTGCCGCAAACAGGGCATACCGCCTCACGTCCTTTT
>Ga0123356_10007947_pt1 | contig 10560 bp, 9 predicted proteins | sample TergutEmb28metaG_2_FD_92546 | JGI IMG/M metagenome (GOLD analysis project Ga0123356, IMG submission 92546) | Embiratermes neotenicus P3 segment gut microbial communities from Petit-Saut dam, French Guiana - Emb289 P3 | ecosystem: Host-associated > Arthropoda: Insects > Digestive system > Gut ... | reverse complement strand
CAGGGTGATTGAGCGCCTACCGGAAGATGATGGTCCGGTCGTGCTATTCCAACGGAAAAGAGCCACCGGTTATCAGGTGTCGAATGCGTATCGGCGATTCATGAAAGATGTGGACATCGACTATTACCCTGTGAAGAACTTCCGGCATGCGTTTGCGACTGAAATGCTGGCGGGTGGGGCATCGACATCTGAGGTAGCGTCTGCGATGGGGCACACAAATTACTACATTACCGAGGCATATTTGGACCTGTCTAGAAGTGCTCTGAACATACCTTCTGAGATCGTTGGAGATATTTTTTTCTGAAAAGTTGGCACGAACTATGGCACGAAGCGCATTCTGTAAAATGAGAAAAACCATCATAACCGCAGGTCAAGTATGGTGGGCCATGAAGGACTCGAACCTTCGACCAACGGATTAAAAGTCCGCGACTCTGCCAACTGAGTTAATGGCCCTTAGCATACGTGCCGACATATCATAGCATACTTAGAGAACCGAATACCGCCCGATGCTAAGCGGGCGACCCCTGTCGCCCGCTTTTTCTCTGTATCGAACAGTTTTTTCTACGTATCGGTATGGAACGTGAAGTCCGCACCACCTTTGGTGAAGTCTGCTCCGGTCTTAGACGAGCGAAGATCACCGGTATAGATCGTGTGCCCGCGTCGTTGGCGATCGACGGCGATGTCGCTGTCGAGTGCTTCCATGAGCGCATACATATTGGCGATGTAGTCGTCATCCATGAGCACCCGATCACTGGAGATGTTCGTCTCGGTATTCGACGGCATGAAGATGATGACCTTCTCGTTCTTCTCGGAACTGATGTCCTTAATGGTCTGAAGCTCACGCAAGCGCAACGCGCCAGGTACCGCATTGAGCGTCAACGCAGCTTTAGCCACATTGCGTGACGCCTCGACCTCAGCGGTCGACGCGATAACGACCGATTCACGGTTACGTTCTGCGACCGCTCGCTGAGCCATTGCGCGGACCATCTCGGCCGGCAGCTCGATCTGCTGGATCAGCAGCTGCTCGATGTTCAGACCCCACGCTTTGACGTCTTCCTCCACCTGATGGGCGACCGATTGAGCGATCGCCTCACGGGATTGGAGGATCTCATTCATATCGTGGTGACCGATGACGTCTCGAAGTACCGCCATAGTCTTCGATACCGCATTGAAGTCATAATTCTGTACATTGAGCACCGCAGCGCGCGCATCGATGACCCGGTAGTAGGTGACCGCGGACACCTTGATGTTAATGTTATCCTTGGTCATAACCTCCTGCGGCTTGACCTCGCGTGCCACGATACGGGTATCGACCCGTGTTGCGGTATCGATGATAGGAAACCAGACGCGCAATCCCGGTGTTTTGACACTATGGAACTTACCAAAACGCAGCAGGACCATACTCTCGTATTGTTTGACGATGGTCAGGCGTACGAAAGCCGATCCCACGATGATCAGTATGATCGAGATGATTATTGCGCTTCCGATACCGGCCATGAGGGCTTCAAAGCTAGCCATAAGTATTCCTCTCACAAGACTCGTGACTCAATACTATACAAATTGAGTATATCATCACCGATTCAGTGCGTTTTTTGCCGTGCTAGTGCCGAAAATGGCGGTGACCGGTAAAAACGAGGGCGATATCGCGCTCATCAGCACTTGCGATGACCTCTTCGTCACGGATCGAGCCACCCGGCTGGATGACCGCCGTCGCCCCTGCATCGGCCACTACTTCGAGCGAATCCGCAAAGGGCATGAAGGCATCACTGGCACATACACTTCCAACTGCTGCATCGCCTGCTTGTTCCACAGCGATATGCGCGCTGTTGACCCGGTTCATCTGCCCGGCGCCCACACCGATGCTACAGGTGTCTCTAGCAAGTACGATCGCATTGCTCTTCACGCTTTTGGCGACTTTCCACGCAAAGAGGAGCTGCTCCATCTCTTCGGGTGTCGGCTGGCGCCTGGATACCACGCGGAAGGTCTCAGGGTCCTCAGCGACCGCATCAGCCTCTTGTACGAGCAGCCCTCCTTCGACCGAGCGGACATCATAGCGACCACCGGCAGGTCGCACTTCTCCCGTTTTGAGTACCCGCAGGTTGGGCTTTTGCGAGAGAAGCTCGAGCGCGTCTTGGTCGAAGTCGGGTGCAATCATCACCTCGACGAACTGCTTGTTATCAAAGATCGACTCGACCAGTGCAGCGGTGACCGGACGATTGAACGCCATCACTCCCCCGTAAGCGCTGATGGGATCAACACTATGGGCCACCCGGTAAGCTTCGGCAATATCGGAGCGACTGGCAAGTCCACAGGGGTTGGTGTGCTTGATGATCGATGCGGTCGGCTCACTGAACTCGCGGACCGCTGTCCATGCCGCATCGGTATCGAGTATGTTGTTGTAGGAGAGCTCTTTGCCCTGCAGCTGGGTCGCATCGGCGAGCGTGCCACTTTGATCGCCCACAAGTCGATAGAACGCCGCATTCTGGTGAGGATTCTCGCCGTAGCGAAGATCTTGTACCTTCTCGGTCCCGATGCGGACCACCGGTCCCAGATCCTCAAGCTCACCGTCACCGCTCAGATGCTTCCAGATCGCATTGTCGTAGGAACTGGTCAGACCAAAGACCCGCTCAGCCAAGTTACGCCGCGTCCGAGAGGTGGTCGCACCTTTGTTCTGGCGCATCTCGGCTAAGATCTCATCGTAGGAGGACGGATCGGTCACCACGGTGACACTCTCGAAGTTCTTCGCAGCACTGCGTAGCATCGAGGGTCCGCCGATATCGATGTTCTCGATCGCCTCTTCTTCGGTGACACCCTCGCGCGCGATGGTCTCCTCGAAGGGATAGAGGTTGACACAGACCAGATCGATCATGCCGATGTCGTGCTCGGCTGCTGCTGCCATATGGGTTTCATCATCTCGTCGTGCAAGCAGCCCCCCATGTACACGGGGGTGCAGTGTCTTGACCCGCCCGTCCATCATCTCGGGAAAACCGGTCAGCTCGTCGATGGGGCGCACAGGGACACCTGCCGCCTCAAGTGCCGCTGCAGTGCCGCCGGTACTGACGATCTCCACCCCGAAATCATCAACGAGGCTGCGGCAGAACTCGACCACGCCGGTCTTATCGGTCACTGATACGAGTGCACGTTTGATTATCGGATCGCTCATGTGCGCTTCCCCCTACCTTCATACCTTACAATCTTACGAACTATCTAAGCTTTATCGAGCAGCCGCTCAGATGACCTACGAGCGGAGCACTACGCGACGTCCCTTAACGGTCAGCCGATCATCAGCGATCCATTGCAACACCTGCGGGTAGAGCTTGTGCTCTGCCGCATGGATGCGCTCGGCCAGGGTATCGGGCGTGTCACCTTCAGCGATCTCGATCGCCTTCTGTGCGATGATGGGTCCTCGATCGAACTGCTCATCGGCAAAATGGACCGTGATACCGGTGACCTTCACACCGTAGTCAAGTGCGTCTTCGATACCGTGGGCACCAGGAAAGGACGGCAACAACGCAGGATGCAGGTTGAGTACCCGCATCGGAAAAGCCTCGAGCACTTCTGAGCCCAGTAGCTTCATGTATCCGGCCATCACCACGTACTGCGCTCCTTGATCTTGGAGCTCGTCGCGGATCGCAACGTTGTAAGCAGCGCTATCGGGGTAGTCTTTGGGATCGAGAAACACCGCGCGAATTCCTGCGGCTTTGGCACGCTCCAACCCGTAGGCGTCGGCCTTGTTCGATATCACCGTTACGATCTGTGCGTCCAGCGTATCTGCCTCGATTGCATCGATGATCGCCTGGAGGTTCGAACCACTCCCACTGATGAGCACACCGATCTTGATCATGCGTAGACCACCTGACCGCTTCCCGCCACGATCGTCCCGATCTCGAAGACGTCCTCGTTAAGGACCTCTCGGATCTTGTCGACCTGATCAGGTGAGACGACCAGAGCGAACCCGACGCCCATATTGAAGGTCTTGTAAGCTTCCTCATCGCTGAGCCCGGCCGCATCGACCACCACGTCGATGATGGCAGGTACGGGCCAGGAACCGCGAGTTACCTGTGCATCCAGCGTCTCGGGAAGGACCCGATTGAGGTTTTCGGTGATACCTCCCCCGGTCACGTGCGCCAACGCTTTGATGTCGACACCAGCCTTTTGCAGGGCACGGATCTGTGCCACATAGATGCGGGTCGGCTCGAGCAGCGCATCGCCCAGCGTTCTACCCTCCAGCTTGTCAGGTGTGGCCTGCAACGCTGCGCGCTGATCGTCTTGATTCTCGATGAGTACGCGACGCACCAGCGAGAACCCGTTGCTGTGTATGCCGCTTGATGCAAGGCCTAAGATGACATCGCCGGCCGCGACGCGCGACCCATCGATGATCTTGTCGCGATCGACCGCACCGACGCAGAACCCACTGACATCATAATCATCGGGATCCATCACACCGGGGTGCTCGGCCATCTCGCCACCGATCAGTGCGGCGCCTGCCTGGCGACACCCTTCGGCGACTCCGGCTACGATATCTGAGATGCGCTCGCTGTCCATCTTGCCGATGGCGATATAGTCGAGGAAGAACTGGGGCTCGGCTCCGGTGACCACGATATCGTTGGCACACATCGCCACGCAATCGATACCGACAGTGTCATGCTTGTCCATCAGTTGGGCCAGGCGGATCTTCGTGCCGACCCCATCGGTCCCACTGACCAGGATCGGGTCTTTCATATCTTTGAGCCCGGCTGCACTGAAGCATCCACCGAATCCACCGATATCACCGACGACCTCGTCACGATACGTGCTCTGGACCGATTCGCGGATACGCTCGACAGCCTGCGCACCCGCATCGATATCAACTCCGGCGTCTTTATACGTTACTGCCATTCGAAGCAAACCTCCTATAGCTTTGCGCTAGTATTGCAGGGCGTGTGTCAGTCTTTCCAGGTGTCGCGACCTTTCTTACTATTCTTGACCTCATCAGAGACCGGCACCGGATAGTCGTCGTTAAAGCACGCCAAGCACAGTTGATCGGCATCTCTGCCCGTCGCCTCGATCATCCCTTCCAAAGTGATGAATGCGAGTGAATCGGCTCCGACGTAATCGCAGATCTCATCGATGTTGAGTGAGGCGGCGATCAGCTGATCTCTCGTGTCGGTGTCGACCCCGTAAAAGCACGGCCACAGGACCGGTGGTGAGCTGATGCGTAGGTGCACTTCCTTCGCGCCTCCACTGCGCAACGTCTTGACCAGTTCGCGCATGGTCGTACCACGCACGATGGAGTCATCGACCAAGATGATGCGTTTGCCGGCGACACTCGATTTGATGGGATTCAGCTTCATGCGGACTCCCAGGCGACGGAGCGCTTGACTGGGCTCGATGAAAGTGCGACCGACATAGTTGTTCTTGGTCAGCCCCTCGCCATAGACGATGCCGCTTCCTGCCGCATAGCCTATTGCGGCCGGGACCCCACTTGCCGGTGTTCCCATGACCATGTCAGCCTCGACCGGTGCTTCACGATCCAAGATCTCGCCCATGCGGTGGCGCACCTCATAGATCGTCTTTCCGTAAAAGACCGAGTCGGGTCGAGCGATATAGGCGAACTCGAACACGCAGAACGCCTCGCGCACGTGGGGTGCACCTTGCATCGACTCTAGACCGTTGCGGCTGATCTTGATGATCTCGCCCGGTCTGACGTCGCGCATATAGGTCGCACCGATGATGTCGAGCGCGGAAGTCTCGCTGGTGACGACCAGTCCCTTGTTGTCCGGCAGCTTGCCGATGACCAGCGGTCTGATCCCATGGGGATCGCGAAACGCATAGATGGCATTCTCGGTCATCAAGACCACCGCGTAGGCACCTTCGATCAGACTCATCGTCTCTTTCATTCCGTCGCGGATATGGCGATGTTTCTGCGTGAAGTAGCTGATGATCGTTGCCAACGCTTGCGAGGTCGATCGAGTATCGAGCTCGATATCGTGCTCTGCCAGACGAGCCCGCAGCTCGCGAATCTCTACCAGATTGCCGTTATGGGCCAGCGCGACCAGCTGTCGTCCGATACTGGACATGTGCGGTTGCGCGCTCGACCATGAGGGGTGCTCGCCCTTGCTGGGATAACGTGTATGTCCGATCGCGAGGTTTCCTTGCAGAGCATTGATATCCGCATCGGAGAACACCTGCGCGACCAGGCCCAGATTCTTGACGCAGGTGACCGTCTGGCCATCACCGACCGCGATACCTGCGCTTTCCTGTCCGCGATGCTGAAGTGCCTGCAGCGCAAAGTAGGTATAGCGCGCGACATCCTCACCCGGTGCATAGACCGCGAATATTCCACATTCGTCACGGACGATATCGTCATCGTAGCAGTGCATCACTTAGTCCTGACCGGCCAGCATCTTCTCCAGCGCATAGTTGTAGGCGGGGGCCACCTCGGCAAGAGGAAGATCGATCGCTTGGTCGATCAACAACCGGTCGCCGCCGACCTCCCCGATGACGCTGTAGGGGACCTTCGCATGGGTCAGAGCATCGATGACGTGATCGACATCTTCGGGATCGCACGTGATGATGATACGGCTTTGCGTCTCTGAGAACAGCGACGCATGAGGAGCCAGATCGTCATCGAGGACCACGGTAGCGCCGATGTCACCGGCGATACAGGACTCGGCCAGAGCGACGGCAAACCCTCCGTCGCTGCAGTCATGCGCACTCTTGATCAGGTCTTTACGGATCAGCTTGCGCACGACATCTTGCACATCGCGCTCAAGTTCGAGATCGAGTGCCGGGATCACACCGGCAGCTTCGTTGTGGATGACATTGAGATATTCGCTGCCACCTAGCTCGTTGTCGGTCTCGCCGACCAAGATGACGACATCGCCGTAATCCTTGAAGTCCAGCGTACAGCTCTCATCGACCTCATCGAGCAGCCCGACCATACCTATGACCGGTGTGGGATAGATCGCCACACCGTTACTCTCGTTGTAGAAGCTCACGTTGCCACTGATGACCGGGATACCCAACGCCTTGCAACCGTCAGCGATACCGCGGATGGACTCGACGAAGGTCCAGAACACCTCGGGCTTCTCGGGATTACCGAAGTTGAGGCAGTCAGTGATCGCGGCAGGCTCTGCCCCGACACACGTTACGTTGCGGGCCGACTCGGCAAGTGCGATCTGCGCACCCCGATACGGATCGAGGTAGACATAGCGTCCATTACAGTCAGCCGAGACCGCGAAGGCGCGCATGCTGTCGCCCTCACCGATGCGCATCACCGCCGCGTCACTGCCCGGACCGATCAGGACCCGGTCATCGACCACGGCATCCTCTTGCTGGTATGCCCAACGACGTGAGCAGATGTTGGCACTACCCAGAAGGGTGAGCAGGGTCTGGTTGAGATCGGCAAGCGTCTTGGGATGATCGAGGCCCTCAGTGTCGAATTTTGCCGCAACATCGATATAGATGGGGCGCTTGGTCGCCGGATCGTTGGGTGGCGCGTCCTCTGCCAATGATTGCGCAGGCATCTCACCATGGATGGTGTCTCCGCCACGGACCACGAAGTTACCGGTATCGGTCACCTTGCCGACCACGGTCACCGGCAGCTCCCACTTCTCGCAGACCTCCTTGACCGCATCGAGATCCTTTTCCTCGATGACCGCCAGCATGCGCTCCTGGGTCTCGGAGACCATGATCTCATGAGGCTCCATCGCGTCTTCCTTTTGAGGCACCTTGTCCACATCGATCTCGATCCCGGTACCGGCACGTGCTGCCATCTCACTGGCTGAGCTGGTCAGACCCGCCGCGCCCAGATCTCCCAGACCGATGAGCAGACCGCGCTCGAGCAACTCGAGGCTGACCTCGCTCAGACGCCGCCCCCCATCGGGGTCACCGATGACCCCGGTCACGTCGACATCGGGGCTCTCACCGTCTTCGCTCGCGACGAACTCGGCACTTGCCAGCACGCTGGCGCCACCGATACCCTCGCGACCGGTCGGCAGACCGATCAAGATGACGGGATTGCCGACACCATGGGCTTGCGCACGGATGAGGTTCTCCTCTTTAAGCAGCCCGACCGCCATCGCGTTGATCAGACAGTTGCCTTCGTAGGCGTCCTCGAAATAGACCTCACCGGCTACCGTCGGCACATTCATTCCGACGCTGTAGGAGGCGATCCCTTTGGTCGCCTCTTCGAAGAGCCAACGCTGTCGTTTGCTGTCAAGCTTTCCGAAGCGCGTCGATCCGATAAAGGCGATAGGACGCGCGCCCATGGCGAAGATGTCGCGTGCACACCCGCCAATACCGGTACCAGCACCTTCGAAGGGATCGATCGCGCTGGGGTGGTTGTGCGACTCCATCTTGAAGGCGAGTGCCAGTCCGTCTCCGGCGCTGATGACCCCGGCATTCTCACCGGGTCCTTGCAAGACATGCTCACCTTCGGTCGGAAACGTCTTGAGATACTTGCCTGAGGTCTTGTACGAGCAGTGCTCAGACCACATCAGCGAATACATATACAGTTCGGTCTTGGTCGGGATGCGACCCAGGATCTCGGTGATCTTGACGTATTCGTCAGGCGTCAAACCTAACTCAACGGCTAGATCCGGTGCGGTCTCGGCGGTCAGTTCTGATACTGGTGTCATAAGAGTTGCTCCTCAATGATCGACTCGGCCTCGTCACTTGATTCGTGTTCTAACACGGGTACTTCTCTATCTTCGCTTGCTGGATCAGCAAGGGTATTTTCGACAAGGGTTTTTTCTTTGGGAAAGACGACACGCAGCAGATAGGCGATGATGACGAAGATGCCCACCAAAGCCCACGCGAACGACAGGATGGAGAATTGGTAGGCGAACGTCCCGCGCACGAAGGGAAGGAACCCGAAGAGCAGGTTGAGCAGATAGAGCACGACCATGATCGCACAGTATATGCGATAGGCGACCAAGGGCTCCCGATGCTTGCTGCCGAGATCCTCGATGCGGGCGAGCTGGCGACTGCGTTGTGGCTGCGACGAATCGTAGACGACCCATGCTGCTGCAACAATGATCAGAAAGTAGACGGCCATCAACGCATAGAAGAAAGGGGTCAGGGTAAACATCTACTACTCCTGTGTCTCCTCGCTCGGATCATGAGCGTCCTCATTGTCGACGTGCTTCTTCGCGGCACGCTTGGCTTGCCGCCTCTCCTGATACTCCTCATAGGTGATGCCCGCTTGATGCGCTTTCATGCGCGGGCGGATCTGGGTAAAATCAAGCCACCAAGCATAGGCGATCAGACCGGTCGCGCCCCACGTGAGTGCCGACTGTATGAAGAACGCCGTCGTTTCATCAAAGGGGATGTACTCTTTGAACTGTTCGCGCGTCAACACCAAGGACAGACACAGTGACAGGGCAGCGACCGCCAAAGCGATCGACCACTGTTTTCGTGCGCTGCGATATTCATCGGTGTCGGGAGCCAAACGTGGGCGTGTCTTCTCCGCAGTTTTGGAGCTCTGACTTGGGCGTCCGCTGGATTGTTTGCGCGCCGGTTTGGCACTTGCCGCTGATTTTTTACTCACTCCCTTGGGCGTGGTCTCTTTTTGATAGCGTTTGTTCAGCGGGCTGCGCCGACTCATGCGTAGATGCTCTCCGCTACGAAGGGCTCTCCAGTGATCTTCTCGTAGGCCTCGATGTATTTGTTGGAGGTCAGCTCGATGATCTCGTCGGGAAGCCGGGGTGGATCAGAGGTCTTGTCCCATCCACTGTTTTCGAGCCAGTTGCGCACGATCTGCTTGTCGAAGCTCGGCTGTATCTGACCTTCGACATACTCGTCGGCTGGCCAGAATCGTGACGAGTCGGGGGTCAGCACCTCATCGATCAAGATAAGGCGACCGTCGTGTTTACCGAACTCGAATTTGGTATCGGCGATATTGATACCGCGCGTTTGCGCATAGGTCCGCGCGGTCTCATACAGATCGAGGGAGGCGCGCCGCAGTGCTTCGGCATCATCGGCACCGACGAGCTCGACCATACGCTCGAAGCTGATGTTCTCGTCGTGGTCTCCCAGCTCGGCTTTGGTCGAAGGGGTGAACAGCGCCGGTTCGAGCTTGCTTGCCTCGACCAGTCCAGGCTCCAGTTCGATCCCACACACGGTACCCTCGCGCTGGTATTCCTTGATGCCTGAGCCGGTCAGGTATCCGCGCACGATGCACTCGACCGGGAAGGGCTCGGCCTTCTTGACCAGCATGAAGCGTCCCCGCAGATAGTCCTCATAGGGTTTGAACTGCTCGGGCAGATCGTCAACGTCGGTCGATATCAGGTGATTGTCGACGACATCACCCATCAGGTCGAACCAAAAAAGGCTCAGTTTCGTCAGCACTTCGCCTTTGTAGGGGATCGGGTCTTCGAGCACGAAATCGAATGCGCTCAATCGGTCGGTGGCAACTAAGAGTAACTGGTCTCCCAAATCATAAATATCACGGACTTTGCCGTGCGAGTCTGGCGCTAGCATGAAAACCCTCTCTTCAACTGTTACGTATCTATCGTAGCGGAAACGCTAGGCTAGTGGCACGAAAATTCTAAACGTTGTGCCAACGTTTTCCTGACT
>Ga0123356_10007946_pt1 | contig 10560 bp, 10 predicted proteins | sample TergutEmb28metaG_2_FD_92546 | JGI IMG/M metagenome (GOLD analysis project Ga0123356, IMG submission 92546) | Embiratermes neotenicus P3 segment gut microbial communities from Petit-Saut dam, French Guiana - Emb289 P3 | ecosystem: Host-associated > Arthropoda: Insects > Digestive system > Gut ... | reverse complement strand
TTGGCGGCGATGCACGACTGCCCGTTGTTCTGGACGCGTGCGGTGACGGCGACGCGCACGGTCGCATCGAGGTCGGCCGACGGCAGGACGATGAACGGGTCGGAACCGCCCAGCTCGAGGACGCTCTTCTTGAGCGCATGACCGGCGGTGGACGCGACCGACATACCGGCGCGCTCGCTGCCCGTGATCGTGACCGCGGCGATACGAGGGTCGTTGATGAGGTCGGCCACGTCCTTGGACTCGACGAAGAGGTTGGTGAAGACGCCGTCGGGGAGGCCGGCTCTTCTGAAGAGGTCTTCGATCGCGAGCGCCGTCTGCGGGACGTTGGAGGCGTGCTTGAGGAGCCCCACGTTGCCGACCATGAGGGCGGGGGCGGCGAAGCGCATCACCTGCCACATCGGGAAGTTCCACGGCATGACGGCCAGGACGGCGCCGAGGGGCTGGTAGTGCACGTAGGACTGGGCCGCCTTGGTCGGGATGAGGTCGTCGGCCAGCAGGCGCTCGGCGTTGTCGGCGAACCACCGCAACGAGACGGCGCACTTGGAGACCTCGGCCTTGGCGGCGGCGAAGGTCTTGCCCATCTCGGTGGTGAGGATCCTGGCCATGTCGGGGACCTCGCCCTCGAGCAGCTCGGCGGCTGTGATCAGGTGGCGCGACCGCTCGGCGTAGGTGGTGTGGCGGTAGCTGGCGAAGGCGGCCACGGCCTTGTCCAGGAGCTCGTCGACCTCCGCCGGGCTCATGGTCGGGAACTCCTTCTCGACCTTTCCGGTGGCGGGGTTGGTGGTGGCGAAGGGCATGACCCAGTCTTACCCGGCGACGGGGCGTGGTCGGCCGCCGGGTTCTGTCTTGAGCCCGAGGTGCTCGGGGACGGCCCGGCGTATCAGCTTGCCGGTGGCGGTGTGGGGCAGGTCGCCGGCGACGATGTAGTCCTTGGGCCGCTTGTACGGGGCGAGGCGGTCGGCGGCGGCGAACCGAAGGGCGGACTCGAGGTCGGCGACGGCGCGGGATCCGGATGATGTCGAGCCGCCGGTGTCGGCCGTGTCGGCGACGTAGGCGACGCAGACGCGTTGGCCCCACTGCTCGTCGGGCACGCCGAAGACGGCGACCTCACGGACGCCCGGCACGGCGGACAGCACGTTCTCGATCTCGGCTGGGTACACGTTGACGCCGCCGCTGATGATGAGGTCGTGACGGCGGCCGGTCAGGTAGAGGAACCCGTCTTCATCGAGACGGCCGAGGTCGCCGACGGTGCAGGCGGACCCGCGCCAGGCCTGGGCCGTAGCTTCGGGGTTGCGCCAATACGTGAATCGAGCGAAGTCGGGTTGGTCGCACCAGATGACCTCGTCTACGAGGTCTACGGGGTCGACCTCGTCTACGCGGTCGACGGGGTCGACGGGGTCGACCGGGTCGACCGGGGCGAGGAAGAGACGGCGTCCGGGCCGTGCCCTTCCCACGGTGCCCGGGTGCTCGAGCCAGTCGTCGGGGGAACAGACGGTGTACTGCGCCTCGGTCGAGCCGTAGAACTCCCAGACCACGCCCGGTCGGGCGCGGGCCATCGTCGCCCGTTTGACGGTCTCGGGGCAGGGCGCGCCGGCGTGGGCCAGCAGACGCAACGAGTCGAACGTCTCGCCGGCGCCGAGGTCCGGGTGCTGCAAGATCCGCTGCAGGTGCGTCGGCACCAGGAACGCGGTCGTCGGGCGGAGACGTCGCAGGGTGTCGAGCGCGGTGCCCGCGTCGAAACGGCTCAGGATCGCGAGCGAGCCGCCGGCCAGCAGCGTGTTGGTCGAGAAGCGGATGGACACCGTGTGGTACATCGGCGAGCAGACCAGATGCACGTCCGACTGGTCGAAGTGCCAGATCGCCGCCTCGTCCTCGTAGACGCGGCGCGCCGTCTCCTCGTCTATGAGCCCCGTCGTCACGCCCTTGGGCCGGCCCGTCGTCCCTGAGGTGTAGTGCATCGGGCGGGTGAGCGGGTACGGGGCGAGTTCGACGGAGGCGGCAGCGGGCCGGCCTGCGTCGTCGTCCGTGAGGGCGGCGAGCTCGCCGTCGTCGAAGACCCGCAAGACGGGCTGCGCATCATCGGCGAGCGCGTCGCGCTCAGCCGCCGTCAACGTCGCGTTCAACAGCACGGGGATGAGGCCGACGCGGGCCGCCCCGAGCACGGCGCAGATAAGGTCGGACGAGGAGCCCAGGGCGAAGGCGACGCGGTCGCCCGTGGTGCAGCCCCGCGCCAGCAGCGCACCCGCCGCGCGTCGCTGACGGACCTCGGCGTCAGACGCGCTGAGCAACTCGACGGTGGGAGGCCCCGGCACGGGGGCAGCGTAGGCCGGTGTCCCGTGCCAGCATGGCCGTCGTGGACGAGACGGATCAGGATGCGCCGGAGACCCCGGAGGCCGACATCGCCCGGGCCCGTGCACTGATCGAGCAGGCGCGGCGCATCGTCGTCCTGACCGGCGCCGGGATCTCGACCGACTCGGGCATCCAGGACTTCCGCGGACCGAACGGGGTGTGGACGAAGAACCCTGAGGCCGAGAAGACGATGACCTTGCAGACCTACGTCGCCGACCCCGAGCACCGCCGGCGCGCCTGGCAGAACCGCCTCACGTCGACGTTGTGGGACGCCGAGCCCAACGCGGGACACCGGGCGCTCGTCGAGCTCGAGCACAGCGGCCGCCTCGACACCTTGGTCACGCAGAACATCGATGGCCTGCACCAAAAAGCGGGCACCGACCCCGACCGGGTCGTCGAAATCCACGGGACGACCCGCGACGTCATGTGCCTGCGTTGCGGCGACCGCCAGCCGAGCGAGCCCGTCCACGAGCGGGTGCGCAGCGGCGACACGGACCCGGCATGCCTGGTCGAGGGCGCCGACGGTGTCGTCTGTGGCGGGATCCTGAAGCCCGCCACCATCAGCTTCGGCCAGAACCTCGTGCCCGAAGACCTCATTCGGGCCGAGGACGCCGCCGCGTCCTGCGACCTCCTTCTCGCGGTCGGTTCGACACTCGGTGTCTTCCCCGCCGCCGGACTCGTCCCCGTCGCCGTCCGTCGTGGCGCAGTCCTCGTCATCCTCAACGGGGGGCCGACCGAAATGGACTCCTTGGCCGACGTCGTCGTCTACGGGCGCATCGGGGAGTGCTTGCCCCGAATGGTCGAGGGGTTACCGGCCCTGACCGGCTGACGAGGAGCCGGCCGGTGCGGCCGGCCCGCGTCTACGTCTCGTTGCCGTTGCCGTTGCCGCTGCTGTTGCCGCCCACGTCCTTGCTCTTTCGGCGGGGCTTGAGGGCGAACCACCAGATGCTGGCGATCGTCCCCAGCGTCACCGCGGCGGCGGCCACCGGCTTCACGACCTTGCGGGCACCGCTCTCGGGCATGGGCGCAGACACTATCGGGCCAGCCCCGACGGGGAGGGGGAGCCGGATGGTGACGCGGGTGACGTCATCGGCTGGTCGGGGATGCGCAGCGTCACGGACTCGGGCCGTCCGGGTACGTGTGAGGGCCCGAACGCCAACTCGAGGATGTGCTCAGCTACCCACCCCGGCGAGTTGAACTGCTGCAGCTCGGCCACCCGCCGGAACCGCTCGCGCTCGGGAAACCACTCCGGGTCGGCGCCCTGGATCGTCGTCTGCATGTCGGTGTCGACCAGGCCCGGGGATACGGCGTAGGCGGACAGGCCGTGGCGCGTCTCCTCGAGGGCGACCACTCGCGTCAGCTGGTCGACCGCCGCCTTCGAAGCGCAGTACGCCGCCCATCCCTCGTACGCCTTCGTCGCCGCCCCCGACGTCACGTTGACCAACGTGCCCCGCCCCGGCCGGTCCCGCACGTGTTTGGCGAACACCGCCGACCCGTTGGCCACGCCGATCACGTTCACCTCGAGAGCCCGCGCCACCTCGGCCCCGTCGGCCAGCGCCAGCGGGGCGATGGGCCCGAGCAGCCCGGCGTTGTTCACCCAGAGGTCGATGCGGCCGAACCGGTCGACGACCGCGTCGGCGAAGCGGGCCAACGCTCCCCGGTCCGTGACGTCGAAGGCCGACAGCACCGGTGTCTCGGACGACACGATGTGCCCTCCTTGCGCCGTGGGCCTCGTGCGGGCGACGAGCCGAGGCCGGTGCCGTGCGCACAAACCGAGATGCATGCCCGACGCCGCAAAATGCACCGCCAACCCCGCGCCCAGTCCCCGGCTCGCGCCGGTGACGACGGCGACACGGCCCGTGACGTTGAGGTTCATGCGCTCCGGCGCGCCGAGCGCCCCTCCGCGTCGCGCTGCGCCGCCCGCACGAGCGCGTCGAAGGGCCGCCGGTCCCCCTGCTCCTCCGGATGCCATTGCACGCCCAGGACGAAGCGCGCGCCTCGGAGCTCGACCGCCTCGGTGACGCCATCGTCGGTCGCGGCGGTCCGGACCAGTCCCCGCCCGAGGTCGGCGATCGACTGGTGGTGCGAGCACCGGACCGTCGGCTTCGCCCCGAACACCTCGGCCGCCAGCGATCCCGGCACGGTCTCGATGTCGACGTCGCCGAAGACGAGCGGGGCGCTGCGGTGGGCCGAGTGCCCGACCACGTCGGGGAGGTGCTGGTGCAACGTGCCGCCGAGCTCGACGTTCAGGACCTGGCAACCCCGGCAGATGGCGAGCACCGGCAGCTCGGCCCTGAGCGCCGCCGCCACCAGGGCCCGCTCGCTCGCATCACGGACGGGGTCGGTGCCGCCCGTCTCGGGGCCGGGTTGCTCGCCGTACGCCTGCGGGTCGACATCGCCTCCCCCGGTCAGCACGAGGCCGTCGAGCACGGCGACCACCTCGTCCGCCCCCGCCTCGGGCCCATCGGGAGCGTTGCTGGGCGGTGGCACCAACAGCGGCCGACCGCCGGCGGCCGCGGTCAGCTCGAAATAGGACTGCGGCAGCACGCCTGAGCGCCGCTCCCACGTTCCCCAGCGGACGTCGGCCACGTAGGTCGTGAGACCGATCAGCGGAAGCGCCGGCATCGGCCCAGAGTATCCACGGGCTGGACGGCTGCCACCGGCGCAGCCAACATGTCGCATGCCTGGTCGTGAGCTGATCGACGCCGGGATCGCCGACGGATCGATCGACACGGTCGTCATCGCGTTCCCCGACATGCACGGGCGGCCCGTCGGAAAGAGAGTGACGGCCGACTACTTCGCCTCGCATGCGGCCGAGCACGGGATCGAGTGCTGCGAGTACCTGTTGGCCGTCGACGTCGACCTGACCCCGCTGCCGGGCTACAACTTCGCCAACTGGGACACCGGCTACGGCGACGTGGTCTGCCGTCCGGACTTCGCCACGGCCCGGCGCATCCCGTGGCTCGAAGGCACGGCGTGGGTGATCGCCGACCTCAGTGACGGGTCCGGCGCGCCCGTCGAGGTGTCACCCAGACAGATACTGCGTCGACAGCTCGAGCGAGCGGCCGAGCGTGGGCTCCGGGTGCTGGCGGCGACGGAGCTCGAGTTCTACCTGTTCCGCGACTCCTACGAGGAGGCGGCGGCGAAGGGGTGGCGGGGGTTGGAGCCGCACACGTCGACGATCGAGGACTACCAGCTGCTGCAGACGTCGCGGGAGGAGTACATCTTGCGGCGGATCCGCAACGAGATGCTGGCGGCCGGCATCCCGGTCGAATTCTCCAAGGGCGAGGCGGGGCGGGGGCAGCACGAGGTGAACGTCACGTACGACGAGGCGCTGACGACGGCGGACCGGCACCTGGTGTTCAAGAACGGGATCAAGGAGATCGCTGCGCAGGAGGGGCGGGCGGCGACGTTCATGGCGAAGTGGACCATGGACGACACGGGGTCGTCGTGTCACGTCCATACGTCGCTGTGGGACGCCGAGAGCGGTGAGCCGTTGATGCCGGACGCGGCGGCGGGCGACGGGTTGTCGACGTTGGGGCGGCGTTGGCTGGCCGGGCAGTTGGCGGCGGCGCGGGAGCTGGCGTGGTGTGCGGCGCCGACGGTGAACTCGTATCGGCGCTATGTGCCGGGGTCGTGGGCGCCGACCGCGGTGGTGTGGGGCGAGGACAACCGGACGTGTGGATTCCGGGTCGTCGGCAGCGGGGCGGGACGGCGGGTGGAGTCCCGGGTACCGGGGGCGGACGTGAACCCTTACTTGGTGTTGGCGGCGGCGGTGGCGGCGGGCCTGTACGGGATCGACCACGAGCTCGAGCTGGGCCCGGCCTACGCGCGGAACGCCTACGAAGCTACGGACGTGCCCCGCATCCCGACGACGCTGGTCGAGGCGATCGACGAGCTGCGCGGGTCGAAGGTGGCGGTCGAGGCGTTCGGCGCGGACGTGCACCACCACCTGCTGAACACCGCGGTGCAGGAGTGGGAGGCGTCAAACCGACACGTGTCGGACTGGGAGCGGTCCCGGTACTTCGAACGGATCTGAGACGTCCCGGTAGATCCCATTAGGGTCGGTCGGTCATGCTTCGCTCCCAGTTGTGCTCCGCGGAGTCCCTCCGCTCCGACGAGTTGCGGATCTGGGCACAACGGCTACGCGCCGTCTGGGATCGGTCGGGCGCCGACGGGCGCGACGTCATGCTCCACCGCAAGATGTGGGAATGGCTCTTCATTATCGAGGCCTTGCACGAACGCGGGATGCTGGCGCCCGGCCGGCGGGGCCTCGGCTTCGGTGTCGGGCAGGAGCCGCTGGTCGCCTTCTTCGCGGCCGAAGGCTGCGACCTCGTCGCGACGGACCAGCCCCATGAGTTGGCGGTCTCGTCGGGCTGGACCGAGTCGTCGCTCGAGTGGGCGGGCGGGCTGGAGAGGATCCCGACGCACGGCTTGGTGTCCGATGCGGAGCTGGCGCAGCGAGTCGTCTACCGCGACGTAGACATGAACCACATCCCCGTGGATCTGCGCGGCTTCGACTTCGCCTGGTCCTCGTGCGCGTTGGAGCATCTGGGCACCCTGGCCGCCGGCGCAGACTTCGTGTTGGCACAGATGGAGTGCCTGCGGCCCGGCGGCGTCGCCGTCCACACGACCGAGTACCTGTTGTCGTCGGGAGGCGGATCTTCGCCGTCGTCGACGGTCGAGGAGGGCGGGACCGTCTTCTACCGGCGTTCCGACATCGGTGCGCTCGTGGATCGGCTGCAGCGGGCAGGCCACTCGATCGACATGGACTACACGCTCGGCACCACCCCCGATGACCTGCACGTCGACGTTCCTCCGTATACGGACGTGCATCTGCGGACGCAGCTCGGCGAGTATGTGACGACGTCGGTTGCGCTCATCGTGTCGAAGGGGCCGACGACGGCTTCGTCGCTGTCGAACCAGAGACGGGGCCGACACGGGTGGCGCCGCCAGCGTGGCTAGTCCCTAGCGGCCGCTTTCGCTCCCCGCCCTTCCCGGAAACCGAGAGGAAGCGGGGGTGCCGCCGGGCCACGTCGCCTCTCACCAGCGACCGGCGACCCGGCGACCGGCGACCCACCCGGTCGATATGAGGTCAGTCGACCAGCGAGGCCTCGACCTCGAGCTCGATCACGACCTTGTTGCCCACCACGACGCTCCCGTCGAGCAGCGAGTGGTTGAAGCTGACGCCGAAGTCGCGCCGGTCGATCTCCGCAGTGGCCTCGAACGCCACGACGGTCTTGCCCTCCTGCATGGACGGGCCCTCGCCCAGGTACTCCACGTGGAAGTCCACGGGCTTGGTCACGCCACGGATGGTCAGCTCGCCGGTCATGACCCAGTGTGTGTCGTCCTCACGCCTCAGGCCGATGCTCGTCAGAGTCAGGGTCGGGTGGTTGGGGACGTCCAGGAAGTCGTTCGTGCGCAGGTGGTCGTCGCGCATCGAGTGGCCGGTGTTGATGCTCGAGGCTTCGACTTCGGCCCGCAGGGTCGACTGCTCGGGGTTCTCGGCCACCGTGAAAGTGCCGGTCACTTCGCCGAAGCGGCCCCGTACCTTGGTCCCGATCAGGTGCCGGGCGATGAAGCCGACCTCGGTGTGGGCCGGGTCGATCGCGTAGGTCCCCGTCCGGGGAAGGGTCACAGTTCCGCTGCTGCTGGTCATTTCTCGTGCCTCCATGGTTGATACACTGACTACTGATAGGATAATATCTGACTTAGCAGATACTTGTCAATCAAGAACCCATCTACAGCCGCCGACATTCCGGGTCCGCCTGCAGCCCGACGGAACGGGGCCCACCGAAGCGGCGCAGAGAGGGTGGGTTTCAGGAGAGACTGGATACACATGGCGACTAGTACGGCGATTGCCCAAGGCGGCGAGAACGAAAACGTCGACGCGTCCTCCGCGGCCGGCGGCAACTCCTGTGGCATCCTCAGCCAGATAGACGACGAGGGCCTCCACCTCATGGGCCTGATTGTCCGCTCGCACCGGCTCCTCACCGACCGCCTCGGCCGCGAGCTCGAACAGGACGTCGGCATCCCCCTCGTCTTCTTCGACGTGCTGATCAACGTCGGCGCCGCACCCGAAGGCCGCGTCACGATGAGCCGCCTCAGCAACGACATCGCGCTCACAACCGGTGGCGTCACCCGCCTCATCGACCGCATGGTCGACGCCGGTCTGGTGGAGCGCCAGGCCTGTCCGGAGGACCGCCGCAGCATCCGCGTCATCCTCACGGCGGAAGGCCGCGACGTCCTGGACCGCGCCATCGCGGCGCACATCGAGGGGATCGACCGTCACGTGATGGCGCATCTCAGCGACGCGGACCGCGCCAACCTCGCCACGGCGCTCACCAAGATCCTCGACGGCGCCTGACCGCTTCCGCACAACAGCACCCGTCGTTCCCCGCCGAACTTCGTTTTCTGCGCACGCGATCACGGTTGCGACCATTCCCCATCGGTGTCACAAGTCAGCGCCCCTCCCACCACCACGACGATCGCCACGCTGTCGACGTCCGAATTGATGGAGGAGGCGGCCGAGACGTCGCGCCGACTCGCCTCCCTGGCGGGGCGCATCGTTCTGCTGGCCGCGGAGATCGACCGCCGCGAGGCCTGGAGAGAGGAAGGAGCGACGAGCGTCGAGGCCTGGCTGGCCGAGCGCTGCGCTGTCTCTGCCGCCACCGCGCGCGCCTGGGCGCAGGTGGGCAGTCGTCTCGCCGAGCTGCCGCAGCTCGCCCACGGCCTCTGCGAGGGTGCGGTCAGCTTCGACCAGGTGCGCGCCGTGCTCGACGCGGCACGACCCGAGAACGAGGCGGCGCTGGTCGCCCAGGCGTCTCAGTGCTCGGTGCGCCAGCTCGCCGAGGTGGCCCAGGCCGCCGCACCCGCCGTCGTGACCGCGGCCTCGGCGGCCCGTCAGCACGAGACACGGTCACTGCGCTTCAACGACGACTGTCGCACGCTGACCGCGCAGCTCCCCGCCGAGGCCTACGCCGAGGTGCGCGCCGGCCTCGAACGGCGCGCCAAGGCGGTCCCCTCCGACGGTGAGACCCGCTTCGACCAGCGCCTGGCCGACGCCCTGGTCTCGCTGGTGCGCACCCCTCCGAGCACCGAGAGCCCCGAGGAGCCCTCCGCCCCCAGCCCCTACGTCGTCGTCGCCCACGTGCCGCTCGCCACCCTCACCGACGAGGACACCGAGCTGGCGGGCGAGCTCGAGCACCGGGGCCTCGTCGACGCCGTGGTGGCCCGGCGCCTGGCCTGTGACGCCACGCTGGTCGTCGCCCTCGACGACGACGTGGGCCACACCATCTACGAGGGCCGGGCCCGACGAGATCCGACCCCCACCCAGCGCCGCGAGCTCTGGCGCCGAGACCGACATTGCCGCTTCCCCGGCTGTCGCAACGCCACCTTCGTCAACCCGCACCACGTGAAGTGGTGGAAACGCGACCGCGGCCGCACGGATCTGGACAATTTGGTGCTTCTCTGTGAGCACCACCACGGCCTGGTCCACTCCAAGACCTGGACCTTGGAGGGCGACGCCAACGCCGAGCTGCGCTTCGTCGGCCCCACCGGCCGGGTCATGACCTCGCGGCCCTCGCCGCTGTGGACCCGGGTGAGCGCTACCCAACAAAAACGACCTCGCCGCTGACCGGGCCGACGTTCGGTTCAGTCCTGGCTCTCGTCCTTCTCCAACCAGGCCCGGCCGGGCACCGAGCCGTCGAGGTCTTCCAGTTCGAGGACGGTCCCCGCACCCTCACCGGGCTCGGTCAGGATCACCGTTGCCAGGACCTCGCGAGCGATGAAGTCGAAGTGCTCGGCAATGACATCCAATCCGACCAGATGCAGACGGATTCGATCGGAGACGTCGAGACCGCTCGTCTTGCGCAGGTCCTGCACCAGTCGCACGACCTCTCTGGCCAGACCACGCTTCCGAAGCGAATCGTTCATGGCGAGGTCGAGTGCCACCACCTCGCCGCTCTCCCGCGACACGGCAAAGCCTTCCTGACCTCGGACGCGAAGCTGGACGTCGTCGGGGGAAAGTTCGACCGTCTCTCCCGCCAACGTGACCGTGATCGACCGACCTGCTTCCAATTCCTCCGCTGCGGCAGCTCCGTCGAGCGACGCCAGCGCCGACTTGAGGTCCTTTGCTCTTTCGCCCAGGCGAGGCCCGAGGGTACGGAAGTTCGCGGCCAGGTCGAACTGGATGACCTCGCTCAGTTCGTC
>Ga0123356_10007945_pt1 | contig 10561 bp, 7 predicted proteins | sample TergutEmb28metaG_2_FD_92546 | JGI IMG/M metagenome (GOLD analysis project Ga0123356, IMG submission 92546) | Embiratermes neotenicus P3 segment gut microbial communities from Petit-Saut dam, French Guiana - Emb289 P3 | ecosystem: Host-associated > Arthropoda: Insects > Digestive system > Gut ... | reverse complement strand
GTTCCTGGGACCAACCGGCGTTGGAAAAACAGAGCTTGCCAAAACACTTGCGGATTTTCTCTTTAATGACGAAAAATCCCTTACACGTATTGACATGAGCGAGTACGGAGAAAAACACTCGGTCAGCCGCCTGATTGGCGCGCCTCCGGGGTATGTGGGTTATGAGCAGGGAGGTCAGCTTACCGAAGCGGTAAGGCGACGGCCATACAGCGTGGTCCTTTTTGACGAAATCGAAAAAGCGCATCCGGAAGTGTTCAACGTGTTTTTACAAATACTCGATGACGGCCGCTTAACAGACGGGCAAGGACGCGTTGTCGATTTTAAAAACGTAATTATCATCATGACGAGTAACCTTGGTTCGGATTTGATTTTGGAAGCAAAGAATCCTGAAGTATTACGCGCTTCGTTGATGGAACTTCTTAAACAGAGTTTTAGGCCGGAGTTTTTAAACCGCATTGATGAGACAGTTATTTTCAACAGACTGGGCAAGGGCGAGATTGGGAAAATCGTTAATATTCAGCTACAACGTCTTGCAGAGCGGCTAGCAGAGCGCAAAATTACGCTGAAGCTGACGGATGCAGCCAAGACCCAACTTGCAGAACGCGGCTATGACCCGATGTTTGGAGCGAGACCTCTCAAACGCACGATTCAAAGCGAGCTGGAAAATCCGCTTGCTAAGCAAGTGATTAGCGGCGTTATCAGCGAGGGGAACACAGTTATTGCAGATGTGAGCAAAAACGGAGAAGGGTTGGCGTTCAAAAAAAATTAAGCTTTCAGAAATAACGGCAGGATTTCAAACTAAAGGTTCGTGTGGTTCGTGGTAAATAAATTACAAAGTACCAGCAGCCAAATCATCAGCAATTTTTGCAGCTTCGTTAAATTCGTTCATCAACACTTGATAAGAAATGTTTTCTAAAATCTTTTTTGTGTTTGAATCAAGCGGCAGTTTGTTAAGCTTGTCAAGAATACCAAAAATATCGGAAGAAGCTTTTTTTGATGCTAAGGCTTCCTTTAACTCATTTACCAATGCTTTAATTTGTGAAAGCTGATTTTTATCCGCTGTTTGCGCCAAACTGTCGTTATACATTTTTTTTGCTTTTTGAATGCCGGTAATCAATTCTGTAAGATTTACCGTAAACCCATCCAGCTTTTCCTTAATAAAAGCATGATTCCCCGCTCTTGCCGCCGCTTCAAGCTCTGCCGCTTCTTTGGATACTTTTTCCGCGCCGATAGAAGCAGCCGCGCTTTTAAGCGCGTGAACATGAGTGGTAAACAAAGACAAGGTGCCTTCGTCTGACATATTTTGTTTGAATTTGGTATTAAATAATAAAAGCCGTTCTTCTGCATCTGTTTGGAACATTGTCAATACTGACAGATAATTTTCTATCGTGCCGCCTGTACTGTATATGCCGCGTATAGTGTCTACTTCGGGAATACTTAATAAAGAGTTATCTTCGTTTTTATTTTTTGGCAATGCATCTTTTTTTAATTCTCTTTTTTCTGCAGGTATCCACTTTGAAAGAATTTCATCCAGCTTGGAAACATCTATGGGTTTGGCAAGAAAATCGTCAAAACCTTTTTCTAAAAACATTTCCCGCATACCTACTACGGCATTCGCTGTTAAAGCGACAATCGGGACATTGTTATCGCTAGCACGGATTATTCCTGTTGTTTCTATTCCATCCATCTCTGGCATCATGTGATCCATAAACACAAGATCATAATCGTTATTTTTAACAAGTTCTATAGCTTGTGCGCCGTTAACGCAGGTTTCAACAGCAGCGTTATACGGCAGCAGCAATCCTTCAGCAACTTTCAGATTGGTAACAAGATCGTCAACAACCAATAACCGGGCGCCGGGGTAAGCGTATTTAATTAAGCTGGAACTTTCAGTGTAACCCTTTGAATCCATTTTTCCGTTAAGCACATTGGCAATAGACAAAGACTGAACAGGCAGGGAAACAAAACGCACATTCGGAATAAAGTCTTCGGTTCCCCATTCTACTAAAAGGGCTAATGATGGTTTTTTTTCGTTAAGCCATTTAGTTTTTAATTGATCAGATTCCAGCACCAGTTTGATTTCTTCATATAGACCATAACCGGAAAATATATAAAACCACTCTTCCCGGTTAAGAGCAGCGGCAAATTCATCACGACTGGTTACCATGGTATATGGAACCTGCATATTTTCCAGTGACCAGCTTATTGAATTTGCATAGATAACCCGCCGTTCATAAACCAGCACCTTCTTTTTCTTAGGTTCTTCCACTGCTGCGAAAGGTTCTGGTGATTCAATAATTTGAGGAATAATCATAGTGAACGTGCTGCCGCTGCCGTACTCACTCTCCATGAAAATATCTCCGCCCATGGCTGAACACAATCGTTTGGTAATTGCAAGCCCCAAACCTGTTCCCTCAATGCTGCGGTTACTTGTTGTATCTACCCGGACAAAATCATTGAAAAGGTTAGCCTGATCATCCAGTTTAATACCTTTACCTGTATCGCTTACGCTGAATCTAAGCTGAAGATGTTTTTCGCTCTGCTTTTCTACAGTGATATAAAAACCAATATGACCCTTATCTGTGTACTTTATTGCATTGGAAAGAAGATTCAGCAGCATCTGGCGAAGCCGCACTTCATCTCCAAAAAGATAAGCGGGGATTCTGCAATCAATGTTCGTAAAAAACCGAATTGGTTTTGATCCAATTCGCATACGGACAATGTTGATCGTATCGTTAATCAAAGATGAAAACATGTATTCTACCGGAACAATTTCCAGCTTACCGGCTTCGATTTTTGAAATATCCAAAATGTCATTGATGATCGAAATTAGATTATTACCGGCATGTTTTATTTCCTGTGCATAACCGCGCGCTTCGTGAGAAAGTTCTCCGCGTAAAATTAATTCCGCCATACCGGTAATTGCGTTCATGGGAGTACGTATCTCATGGCTCATGCTTGCAAGGAATGATGATTTGGATTTACTTTCTTCATCGGCGCGCATTTTTGCCGCAGAGAGGCGCAATAGCATATAACAAAGTGAAATGGAAAGTACAAACCCAAGGGCTATCAATATCAAAGCTGATGTATAAAGGTCTTTATAAAATAGATGATAAGGCGTTACGATTCCAACATACCAGCCGTTAAAAATTCGGGTAAAAAATACAATGGCGGGATTATTGCCTTTTGTCCGGTGAGCCAATACATCTCCGCCTGTGCGCAGAATCCTTGCAATTTCATCGTATTCTCCGCCCATTTCCTGAAGCTGTAAACCTATAAATGAACTGTCAGGGTGAGCTGTAAGAATCATATTTTGATTTATAAGAACACCATATCCGCCGGAGGCTACTGCAAGTGAATTAACATATTCTGTAAGCCAGCTTATTTCAACATCGATTGTAAGTATTCCAATCATTCGTCCGTAGTTATCAAATAAATTTCGTACAGCAGAAACAACAGTGTCTCCGGTTCGCCAGTCAATATAAGGTGTTGTATAAGCAACAGAAGTTCCGCTTCGGATTGCTGTCTGATACCAGGGACGTGATTGCGGAATATAGTCGCTGCCCGGATTTAAACCCATGCTATCGTAAAATTCTCCGTGAATAAATCCGTAAATGCCGTAATATCCAAGCAGTTTATTATCACGCTGCCGCATCCACTCAGTTGTAGTGGTAAGATAATCAAGAATCTCCTGTTTTGAAGCATTCTGTTCCAGCATGTTATTTACAATGTGATAAGTATTAAGAAGTATTGTTTCAGCTTCAGAAAGACCGGCTCTGACATTTGCCTCTGCGGAATTGATCATTTCTTCCGCCCTGTCCAAAAGGCGGTTACTGATAATTCTTCCTACAGAAAAATAAGCCGCTGCCGCCATTAAAGCAAAAGCTAAAAAAACAAAAATGATTTCTACAGTATTACGCCGGAACATTGTTATTGGGTTTTTAATATTTGTTTTCATTAACTATCTTAATAAAGTAACATTTCTATAATACCAATTAATATTACTTCGTATATCAATATCAAAAAAATACTCATCTGCTCTTCCAACCATTCTTCCTTCGTTGGTTTCTATAATTCCGCTGAATATTTTTCGCTCTCCGGATTTAATTTGCCGACGCACTTCTTCAAGTGTATAAAGAATACCTGTCTCCTCAGACAGGAGACTTAAATTCAGCGGAGTAAGGTCTACAATGCCGTCATTCAATGAGCCGAACCATGGCATAGTAGTAAATGTTCCGTCTATAACATTTTGTACAAGGGTTGTGTAATAAGCGCCCCAATTCCAAATAACAGAAGTAATAACCGCATTCGGCGCTTCAGCGCTCATATCTGTGTTGTAACCAATTCCCCACACACCTGCCCTTTGCGCTTCGATTTGAGGAGTAGCGGAATCGCAGTGCTGGGCGATAATGTCGCAGCCTTCGGTAATCAGCGCACGTGCAGCAGCAGCTTCTCCCATCGGATCAAACCAACTGTTGGTAACCCGAACGTATATTCTCGCCTGCGGATTTACCTTTTCTACTCCCATTGCAAACGCGTTAAGACCGCCGGTTACTTCGCTATTATCTTTTCCCCAGGCTGCAACATAACCAATCTTATTGGTTTTTGTCTGCGTCCCTGCAACGATACCAGAAAGGTAACGTGCCTGATAAACCCTGCCGAAAAAATTGGTAAAATTGGTATCGTTGTATTTATTTCCCGAAGCATGAGCAAAAATAACCGAAGGGTGTTCCTTAGCCAATTTTTCACAAATATCCATATAACCCCAGCTAGTTGCAATAATTATGTTTGCACCCTGGGCAATAAGCTCTCTTATCCGGTTTTCGATATGTATAGAATCCTGATCATCCACATTAACTTTATAAAAGATTTGATTATCCCCAAGTCCAAGGCTGTTTTTCATTTCTATTATGCCCATTTGATGAGCGTAAGAATAACCTGAATTTTCATGAAATGGATCGGTAATATGCACAACGCCTATCCTGACATTTTCTTTTGCCAGAGGTTTTCCGGGTTTCCATTCCTCCTGTTTACAGGAAAATAAAAATAAAATAACAGCAACTGCGAAAAAAAATATAAAAGAATTTTTTATAAATTTCATGTTTCCTCCACCTGGTTAATTTTATCATTATTTACCAGAGTTTAAAAGGGGAGTTACACGGAGCCCTCATATACAAGTAATTCTTTTGCGTCAATTGTTACTGTTAATCCTGATTCCAGTTTTTCGGTTGTATGTCTGATATGGGTAAGCCAGACAATATCAGGATTAATATATTGTAAATCTGAATCTGATATTTCTGACAGTTCTTCGCATATAACGCCTTTTATAACGCGCAGAAGGGGAATATAATCCTTGGTCAGTACCCTGCATGAAAGTATTTCGCCGCCCAGTAAAACAATTTTATCACGCGCATCTTTTGGTGTTGCAGCATTTATAATTTTGCCTCGGACGCGTGTAATCTCCGGATTTGCATAACCGCCGGAACTGGAACGGGCAAGAATTGTTCCCATAATTAATACGCGGACTGTGTTTACCATATTGGGACTCTGAAGCGGCAAACCTGCAACAAGAACAATTTTATCCGAAATAGACGCTATTCCTGTTTCTGATGCGATTCTCATAGAATTTTGAATCATGCTTTCTGTCTCGTCGGCAATTGGAGCCAGGCAAGGCTGAACACCCCAGTATAATTGCATCTCGCGTATCGCTTTTTCGTTAGGTGTAACTGCAAGCACCGGTTGATCCGGCCTGAATACGCTTAGAAGGCGCGCTGTATTGCCGCCAAGAGTTGGTGTGACAATCGCTTTGGCGTTTACATTCGATGAGATGTTAACGCTGGAGCGTGACATAATTATTCCCAGGTTTTCCTGCGGATTGTGATCTTCAGAAAAACACTCGTTGCGGATATCTTCCATACGTTCACGGAATTCAAATGAACCTTCAACCTCGCGCGCAATTTTATCCATCATTTGAACTGCTTCTACAGGATACGCTCCGTTTGCGGTTTCCCCGGAAAGCATAACAGCATCAGTTCCGTCAAAAATTGCATTTGCAACATCTGTAAGCTCAGCGCGGGTTGGTCTTGGATTTACAATCATTGATTCAAGCATTTGTGTTGCGGTTATAACCGGCTTTCCCGCTTTACGGCATACGCTGATTATCTTTTTTTGCACAATCGGTATTTGCTCTGTAGGAAGCTGTACGCCAAGGTCTCCGCGCGCTACCATTACACCGTCTGCAATATTGGCAATATCCCTTATATTTTCTACCCCGTCGCCGCACTCGATTTTTGCTATTACTTTTATTGACGAGTTAAGACTTTCAAGGTAACTTTTTATTTCGACAATTTCGTAGGGAAAACTTAAAAAACTGGCAGCAATAAAATCAACTCCCATTTTTACGCCAAAGGCAATATCTTTTTTATCCTGTTCGCTCATAATGGGAAGTCTTGCGTGAATGCCCAAAAGATTTACATTTTTTTTGCTGCCTATCACGGCAGTATTGTTAGCGCGGCAATTGATTTTATTGTCCGTAATATTCAGCACTTCAAGATCCAAAAGCCCGTCTGCAACAAGTATATGATGACCGCTCTGCATTTTAACCGGAGCTTCTTTCCAGGAAATTGACATACGTGCAGGTGTTTTTCCCTGCATCTCTGTTGTCAGGCAATCATCGACTGTTACTGCAACAAGGTCGTCTTTATTTATTGTAACTGTACCGTCATTTGCCACCATTCCTGTCCGTATTTCCGGTCCCTTGGTATCAAGAAGAACGGCAGCGTGAATTCCCAGCTCGCGGGATAAACGCCTGACACGTTCTATTGAAGCCTGGTGCGATTCATGGGTTCCATGAGAAAAGTTAACACGGGCGACATTCATGCCTGCAAGCAGAAGTTTCCGAACAACATCATCATTAAAAGATGCAGGTCCAAGAGAACATACTATTTTTGTTTTTCTGTTTTTCATAACTCCACTTATTATATAACATTGAAAATATTTTAAAACTAAAATTTTGAAAAAAGTTGTAAATAATTAATTCGCATTTTCTTTAGATTGAGGCTGATTTTTGGATTCGTTTACGCTGCAGGTTGATTTTGCGAAAACAAGCGCTTGCATTATACCCAGGATATAATCCTGCTGCTCATCACTGAGCATTGAGAAATCCTTGCAAACTTTATCGAGTTTTTCGTTATTATTCATCCTGCCCCCAGAAAATACTCTATTTGTGAGAAATAATACACTAAATAGTGAGTATTGGCAAGTATACGTATATCAATTATCTGAAATCGTTTATTGCATAGTGAGTATTTTTATCGTATTATATTGTTATGACAATTAGCAAACGCATAAGACTTTTACGGCATTCACTTAATATGTCGCAAGTTGAATTTGCAAAAGCAATTTATATAAGTAATGGATATATAGCAGAATTGGAATGTGAACATAGAAAAGTTAATGACCGTATTATTCACCTAATTTCGCTCACTTTCGGCGCTAGCGAAAAATGGCTGAAAACCGGCGAAGGAGAGATGTTTATTAACACTCAGGGGGAAAAACTTCAGCGCATGGTAAGCCTTTTTAATGAACTTCCGTCAAAGTTTCAGGATTATGTTATGTTGCAAATTGAACAACTTATAAAAGTAAGCAGTAATAATTGTCTGTAACAGCAGGATTGAGAGTGTACCATGATTCCGTTGTATAAGCTTGAAAAACTGCCCCGTACGCAGAAACTGCGCAAGATAGCGAAAATTTTTACCTTTGCGGAAAATCGTCTTTTTACGGCTGCGGGAAAAGAGCTGGAAATTTTTACAAACGCCGAAATTGTTTTTTTTACAGATGCCGCCAGACAACTCGCAAAGGATGTACTTTTTTCGCAAGATGCAAAAAATGTTTTTAACGAAGCTGCTGATATTTTTCAAAAAAGTGATCTGAATCTTTTTAAACGCGCTTTAAATAATATCAAACATATATTGCTTAACGAAACAGGCAAAGATCAGGCTGACTGGGATTTTACCGGCAGTGACGGACAACTTGATCCGCAGAAGCGGCAAATCTTTAAAGGCATGCGTGTCTACCTGGAAGATATACGCTCTCCTTTTAATGTTGGCGCAATGTTCCGCACTGCGGAAAGTTTTGGCGTTGAAAAGCTGATATTGTCTCCATTCTGTGCAGACCCGCGCCATCGGCGGGCGGAGCGGACAGCGATGGGCTGTATCGATGTTGTACCGTGGGAAAGGCGTGATCTTTTTTCTGCGCAGGATACTTCATCGCCGGAAGAGCAGCTTCCTGTTTTTGCCCTTGAAACCGGAGGCACGCCAATTACAGAGTTTTCATTCCCAAAGTATGGACTCATGATAGCCGGTTCCGAAGAATTGGGAGTAAGTCCCCGCGCGTTGGCAGCGGCGGATGCGTCTCTGGGCAGAGTATCAATTCCGTGTTATGGGACAAAAGCTTCGCTTAATGTGTCGGTGGCATTTGGTATTGCATTGCAGAGCTGGGCGGATGCTTATACGCGTATGTATATTTAAAACTGGATTTCTCTTTGGAATCCCATGGAAAGCCGTTCAAGCAGGCCATCAACCTGTTTTTGATTTCGCAGTTGGAAAGTTTTAAGCGGTCCGGGTTCAAGTTGATCAAAAGTGACATTTCTGTTTTCATATTCGCAGAACATATTGGCAAGATAAACCGTATCAACCAGAACTTTGCAATCCGCCGGCGCGGCTTCGGGATCATGATGAAAACGAATTGCCGCAACAAGCCTGTCCGGGAAGTTCCATTTTTCGGCAATCATTGCGCCAAGCTCGGCATGGTTCATGCCTGCGGAAAGGTTTTCGAATGTTGACGCAGGAAGATTTTTATTGGTACAGAGTCCCTTTATTTTGTTTAACAGATCCGGATGTACGCTGGAGAAAATAATTTTTCCCATATCATGCAATATACCGCCGACATAAACGTCATCCAAAAGATTCGCGTCATTTTTAAAGTTCTTAACCAGATTGTATGCATAAAAAGCGGTTTTGTATGAATGTTCCCAAAGTTTCTTTTTATCAACCGTATCATCACCTAACACTTTTTGTGTTCCGTAAGAATAAAGCAGGTTTTTAATACCGTTGATACCAATCATTTTTACAGCATCGGAAATGTTATCAACTTTTTTTGACAACATATATTGAGCCGAATTTACCATCTTTAAAAGGTCGGCTGTCAATGCGGGGTCCATGGAAATCTGCCGCGCAATTGTAGGCATGTCCGAAGTTGGATCGTTTATAAGTTTTTGAACAAGCAGAATGTTTTCCGGAAATTGGGGCAGACTGTTAATACTTTCAACGATTTCATTTGAAAGAATCGACATGTTGTCAACCATTGTTTTTTCAAGCGGAATGGAAATACATGCAACAGTGCATTTGTCCGTAGCTTTAATTGTAAAGGCATCATCATCAAGACCCATTTTTTTAAGCATTAAAACCAGAATAACAAGCCCAAGACCTGCGCCTTCCGAATCATCAAGTACCTGACTAAGGGCATCTTCCAGACTGTTAAATTGCCTTGATCTTGCCATCTTATCATGAATTCTAAGCTGTTCTGTTTTGTTTGCTATTACATTGTTGCGTATTTCTATAATAATTTTATTTCTTTTAACCTGCAGGATAACTCTAATAAAAAGTTTTTTTTCCTTTTGCAATTGAAGGTAATGACCTATATTACCGATGGTATCGTTTTTGAAATTTGTCATTCCCTTTTTGTAATCTTCATCATTATCAATATCATAACCGCGTTCGTCAAAATATACCCGTTTTGTATTGGCTTTCTTGGCATTAACTACCAGCTCTTGCACGCAGTAAACAATATAATCTTTAAGCTTAAGCTGATTCATGTGTTTAAGAAAGCTTTCTATAACCCGCTCAATGTATACTTCAATTTCTTTGGGAAAAGTATATGTTGTAATTGTCAGTGGAAGTCCGGATTGTATTGCTTTTTTAATCTTTTCTTCATCCACTGCCAATTCAGAGGCGGAACTCATAATAAAAAACCTACCTTAAAAGTTATTCCTACCTTATATTTTCGGCAAAAAACCAGCAAATCCCAAATTATTATAAAATAATATATAAATTTTTAACGCATTTCAATAAGACAGATAGTGTGTCAAAATGACACAGTTTTATGATGTTATAAACTGTCTGTATCATTTTTACCAAAACAGGCTCGATTCTTCAAATTATACATAAAAAGTATACAAAAAAACCTTCTAAATTAACACTAATTATACTTGGCACGGTTTTTGCTAAGTAATAGATGAATAATTAAGGAGGACGATATGAAAAAGAATAAGCAGGTAAAAGCGAAAGAAAGCACATTGTCTATATACTTTAGTGAAATTAACCGCATCCCAATGTTAACCCGAAAACAAGAGGAAATAACAGCGCGTAAAGCTTCATCCGGCGATATAACAGCAAGAAATAAACTTATTAACGCTAATCTTCGTTTTGTTGTCAGTGTGGCAAAAAAATATCAGGGGTTGGGATTACCGCTTGAAGACCTGATCAGCGAAGGCAATGTCGGG
>Ga0123356_10007944_pt1 | contig 10561 bp, 12 predicted proteins | sample TergutEmb28metaG_2_FD_92546 | JGI IMG/M metagenome (GOLD analysis project Ga0123356, IMG submission 92546) | Embiratermes neotenicus P3 segment gut microbial communities from Petit-Saut dam, French Guiana - Emb289 P3 | ecosystem: Host-associated > Arthropoda: Insects > Digestive system > Gut ... | reverse complement strand
GCGGCCAAAAGCTCGGGCCCCGGGGCCGTGGCGATCCTGCTACCAGCCACTTCAGAGCAGCCGGCTACGACCCTGCCCGGCCCTGCGGTGCGGCGGTCCAGGCAGCACCGCGCCGCGCGGCAGCGGATGAATACCGGGCAGCTGTTCGCCGAGCTCGCCAACCTTGCCGGAATACCGGCGGACGCTTACGCGGTGGGCGATGAGGTCGACGGCGCCATGTGCCTGCTGGAAACCGAACAGGGATTCGAGGTGTTCCTGGCCGCTGGCGGCGCCCGCCATGAGCTGCAGATTTTCGTGAACGAGGAAGCCGCGTGCTTCTATCTCTTCGGCGTGCTCGCCGCGGAAGAGGTCCGCACGGGCGCGCTCGAGCGCGTCCGGAGCACAGCCGGAGGCTGGCACTCTTAGCCAGGCCGACCGCAAACCTGCCGGGCCGTGTTCGGAAACTTCGCACCAGCGGACAGCCTCGACAGCTAGGGTGCATAGAGCCGGCGGGGCTGAAGGTCCCCCGCTCCCCAAGCAGCCCCGCCGGCATCCCTGGGACACTAGAGCCCATGACCGCACCGAGTCTCCCGCTCACCGGCGCGCAGTATGACATTGCGGCCGGGGAGTACCAGGCCATCGTCACCGAACTCGGCGCGGGCCTGCGCCAGCTCAGCTGCCGGGGCCTGCAGCTCATCACCAGCTATGGTGCCGACGAGATGCCGCCCGCCGGGTCCGGTGAGCTGCTGGCCCCCTGGCCGAACCGGGTCGATGGCGGCCGGTACAGCTTTGGCGGCGCCGGCTACCAGCTGGACCTCTCCGAGCCGGACCGCCGTACTGCTATCCACGGGCTGAGCCGGTGGGCTAGCTGGCGGGTTGCCGCGCACGAGGCCGATGCCGTCGAGCTCACCCTTGACCTGCTCGGCCACGCTGGGTACCCGTTCCGCCTGGCATTGCGGGCGGGCTACCGGCTGACCGCGGAGGCAGGCCTCGAGGTCACAGTGAGCGCTAGCAACGTCGGCAGCCGACCGGCACCATTCGGCACTGGCTCGCACCCCTACCTGCGAGCCGGCCGCGGCAGCATCGACAGCTGGCAGCTCGAGCTGCCCGCGGCCCAGTGGCAGCCTGCCGACGACCGCGGCATCCCGGCCGGCGCCCCGCAGGACGTCGGCGGATCGGAGTTCGACTTCCGCACCCGCCGCGATATCGGCGCCACCATGCTCGACCACGCGTTCACCGGCCTCCGGACCGGCCCGGACGGCCGAACCCCGGCCCGCCTGACCGGGCCCGACGCCGAGGTCACGCTCTGGGCTGGTCCGGGCTATGGCTGGCTGCAGGTCTTTACCGGCGACAGCCTGGGACCCGACAGGAGGCGCCAGGCGGTCGCGATTGAGCCGATGACCTGCCCGCCCAACGCCTTCGTCACCGGCACCGATCTGATCACCATCCAGCCCGGTGAGAGCACCACCCGTCACTGGGGCATCGAGGCCACCATCAGGTAGCGAGCAGCTCCTCCACCCGCGCGAGGTCCTCCGGCGAGTCGATGTCGTCGGGCCGCCCGGTGTCGGCGCACTCGACCCGGGCAACCAGATCCGGATGCGCCCGCAGGAACGGCCGTGCTCCCACATCGCCGACCGCGAGCGCGACGACCTCCGGCCAGTGCTCGCGGCTGATGAGGACGGGATTGCGCGGCTGGCCGTCGTAGCAGGCCACCGCGACGCTCGCGCCGGCCTGATGCGCAGCGATCAGGCGGCGTACCGACTCCGGTCCGACGAGCGGCTGGTCGGCCAGCGCCACCACCGCTGCATCGCAGCTAGCCGGCACGGCGGCCAGCCCCGCCGCCAGCGACGAGCCCATGCCCGTCTGCCAGTCGGGGTTGTGCACCCAGAACGTATCGCCCGGCCGATCAGCCGGCTCGGCAGCGCCGGTGACGACGACGACCGGGTCGGCTCCCCCGGCCCGCAGCAGCGCGATGCCGCGAGCGGCCAGCGACTGACCGCCGACCACGACGAGGGCCTTAGGCTGTCCGAGCCTGCTTCCGCTGCCGGCGGCAAGCAGAACTCCGGCCACGTTCCCCGCCATGGTCAGGCGGTTTGCTCGTCCAGCACATGCGCCTCGCGGTCACCTGGCAGCTGACCGTGATGAATCCGGCCGGTTGTCGCGGTCAGCGGCTGACCGCTGCCGCCCCACCGGAGCTGGATCAGCTCGGCCGCGATGGCGATGGCCGTCTCCTCCGGCGTACGGGCGCCGAGGTCCAGCCCGATCGGCGAGCGAAGCCTGGCCAGCTCGGCCTCGGTCATGCCCACCTCCCGCAGCCTGGCCAGCCGGTCCTCGTGGGTGCGCCGGCTGCCCATGGCGCCGATGTAGGCCGCCGGACGGCGCAGTGCCACCTCGAGCAGCGGCACATCGAACTTCGGGTCATGAGTCAGGACGCAGATCACCGTCCGCTCGTCGGTGGTGACGCCGGACAGGTAGCGGTGCGGCCAGTCGGTGACGACCTCGTCTGCGTCGGGGAACCGGGACCGGGTCGCGAACACCGGCCGGGCATCGCACACCGTCACCCGGTAGCCGAGAAACTTCCCGGCCCGGGCGACCGCCGCGGCGAAATCAATGGCGCCGAATACCAGCATCCGCGGCGGCGGGGCGAACGACTGGACGAAAACGGCCAGGTCGTCGAGCCGGCGCTCCCCCTGGGATCCGTACCGGCGCACCGCCGTCACGCCCTGGGCCAGCATGCCCCGGGTGTCATCGTCGACGGCCTGGTCGAGCCGCTCGCCGGCGCCGAGCGTGCCCTCGGCGCGGTCACCCTCCCAGATGATCCTCCGGGCGCCGATCTGGCCCGGCCCCTCGATCACGGTGGCGACCGCAACCGGCGTCCCGGCCCGCACTGCCTCGGCGATCTCGCCCAGCGCCCTGAAGCGCTGCTGGCTGGTCGGCTCGACGAAGATGTCGATGATGCCGCCGCAGGTCAGCCCCACGGCGAACGCGTCGTCGTCACTGACGCCGTAGCGCTGCAGCACGGGCACTCCGGACTGGATGACCTCGTTAGCCAGCTCGTAGACAGCCCCTTCGACACACCCGCCTGAGACGCTGCCGACGGCCTGACCGCCAGCCGAGACCGCCATCGCGGCGCCCGGCTCGCGGGGCGCGCTGCTGAACGTCTGCACGACGGTTGCGAGGCCGAAAGTCTCTTCCGCGTCCCACCACGTGATGATCGGATCAAGGATGTCGCGCACAGGATCACCTCAGCGGCAACAACTGCGGAGGAGTCGGGTCTATGCCCGGCTGCATCCGGACCGTCCGGCAGGGCGGCTGTGACGAATACGGCACACCCGTGAGTCACGGGGCAACCGCTACTAAGCTAAGGTAAGGCTACCCTAAGTCAGGAGTCCGCATCGTGCTGGCCACGCTGGTTATCTTCCTCCGCGAGGGAGTCGAGGCGAGCATGATCATCGCGATCTTGCTCGCGTACCTCAATCGCATAGGCCGGCGTGACCACTTCCGCGACGTCTTCGCCGGAGTCGGAGCGGCTCTTATCCTGGCGACGGCCGGCGGTGTCGTGGCCTACAACCTGATCCGCAGCTACGACGGGTCACGCGTCCAGACGATCTTCGAGACAGCCACCTACCTGGTGGCCGTTGCCGTGCTCACCTATATGACGTTCTGGATGCGCAGGCACGCGCGGTCGATCTCGAGTGAGCTCAAGGCGCGAACCGATGCGGCGCTGGACAGCCGGGCTCGCTGGGGGCTGGGGCTGCTGGCGTTCCAGGCCGTCGGCCGGGAGGGCCTGGAGACCGTCATCTTCACGCTCGCGATCGTGTTCTCGACCTCAGCAGCGGGTGCCCTCGGCGGCGCCGTGATCGGCCTCGCCTGCTCCCTGGGCATTGCCTTCATGATCTACAAAGCCGGTCACAAGATCAATCTCGGGCGATTCTTCACGGTCATCGGCGTGCTGCTGATGATCTTTGCGGCGGGCCTGCTGGCCGACTCCATCGAGAACCTGCAGCAGCTCGGCTGGCTCCCGGTCCTGAACACCCCGATGTGGCACTCGGCCAGCTTGCTGTCAGAAGGCAGCGCTGTCGGGGACGTCCTGCACTCGTTCTTCGGCTACAGCGACGAGCCAACGCCGCTGCAGCTACTCGCCTACGTTGCGTACCTGGCGGTCGCGGTGGTCATCTACCTGGGCGTGCGGTCCAAGCTCGCGGCCCGGAGTGCCGGCGCACGGTAGCCTAAGCGGGCCCTTATCCCCGCATCCCCGGACACCTCAAAGGAATGTGCCCATGCCCGCCACGCTCCCGGAAGTACTGCTCTCTCCGCAGAACCAGCCGCAGGTGGTTGACGACAGCCTGGCGCTCATCGATGCCGAACTGGCCGACAAGTCAGGGATCTCCGGTAACGCCGTGAAGCTGGCCTATAAGTCGGTGAGCAGCTTCGCCGCTGGCTACGTCCGGGAAATAGTGGAGTCGATGCTGCCCGAGATAGCCGACAAGCTCCAGCCGTACTGGGCCGACTTCACCGCCTCAGGCGGATCGGAGTTCGGCGATTACCTCGCCAAGCGCGGCGACGAGGTAGCGGAGTCGCTGCTGTCGATCACCGACGCCATGGCGCAGCTCTCCGACAAGCCGATCGTTGTCAAGACCTACCGCGCGGCCCGCAGCGGGGCGGCGAAGCACGTCCAGGCGGCACTGCCGCGCGTCGGCGACCTCGTGCTGAAGTACGCAGGCTAGCTGCTGCTGTACACCCTGGTCGGAGTCACGAGCACGACCGCGCGCCGCTCCCGCTCCATGACCCGGTCGTATTCGTCCCAGTCCTCGTGCGTGCCGCCGGCGGCGGTGAAGACCTCGCGCCGCAGCAGCCGCAGCCGCTCGGGATCGACGCCGGGAGCCGGGTCATCCGGCCCGATGAGCCGGGCTGTCCCCTCGATGGCCGCCCACTGCCAGCCAGCCCGGAACGTGACGGTGACCTGCGGTCGCGTCCGCAGGTTAGCCAGCTTGGCCGGTCCGTAGGTCACGAAACCGACAACGCTCTGGCCGGTCTGCGGGTCCGCGAGTACCCCCGCGTTGACCACCGAGGACTGGATGGTTCCGTTGCCGCGAACGGTCCCGACGACGGCCAGGAACTTGTCGCGGCTGCCGATCTCCGCCGCCTCGGACAAGGTCACCATGACCGCCATCCTGCCGTATGGCCGCGCTCGCCCGCGGACTCGCGGACAATTGCCCGGTGACGGTGCCTATCGACGACCTCGAGCACGCGGCCGCGCCGGGCTGGCGGGCGGTCGAGGAGGAAAAGCTCGGCGAGTGGCTGCTGCGGGCGGCTGGCGGCTTCACCGGGCGGGCGAACAGCGCGCTCGCGGCGGGTGATCCCGGCCGGCCCTTGCCCGAGGCGATTGACGCGGTGCGCGAGTGGTACGCCGCTCGCGGGCTGCCCGCGACGATCGCCGTGCCGTACCCGACCGGACGGCCCTGTGACAGCGCGCTTGACCGGCTGCTGTCGGGGCTCGGCTGGACAATCCGCACAGCAGCGGCGACCGTGATGACGGCCGAACCCGCCGATGTCGCCGGCCGGGCCGGCCGGCCGGACCTTCCGGTGGACTTCGATTCGGTGCCGGACGAAGCGTGGCTGGCCCGCTATCACTACCGCGGCCAGGACCTGCCGCCGGTCGCCTTCCAGGTACTGACTTCCGCGCCGTGGCAGGAGTTCGCGTCCATCCGCGCCGAGGGTCAGGCCGTCGCCATCGGCCGGGTGGCGGGGGGCGGCGAGTGGGCGGGAGTCACGGCCATCGAGGTAGCCGAGGAGCGCCGGCGCCAGGGTCTGGCGAGGGCCGTGACCGGCGCGCTCGCCGCCCGCGCGGCAGCGCGCGGCGCCACCGGTCTCTACCTGCAGGTCACGGACGACAATCACGGCGCCCGCGCGCTGTACCGGCGGCTCGGGTTCACCGACCATCACGGCTACCACTACCGCGTAGCCCCGGCTGATCACGGGCGCCGTGCCCGCCGGGACAGCGAGGCCGCCCCGAAGTGAAATGTGGTGGCTACCGGTCGGGCCGACCCGCGAGAATCAGACAATGCCGCATCTCTCGTATGAGGACCTGGAAGCCAGCCTCGGCCACATCCGCGATTCCCCTCCTGATCACGGAGTTGTTGTCCTCGTGGTCCGGCGCCCGGCGGTCGGCGTGCGCGAGCTTCCGGCCGAGGCGATGCTCGACCCGGCGGCGGGGCTCGTCGGTGACAACTGGCTTCTGCGCGGCAGCAAGACCACGCCGGACGGCTCGGCAGATCCACTGTGCCAGGTGACGGTCATGAACGCCCGGGTGGCGGACCTGGTCGCGCGCGGGGCGGAGCGGATGCCGCTGGCGGGCGATCAGCTTTATGTCGACTTCGACATCAGTATGGACAACCTGCCGGCGGGCAGCCTGCTTGCGGTGGGCGAGGCGGTGCTGGAGGTCAGCGAGACCCCGCATACCGGCTGCGCGAAGTTCGTGGAACGCTTCGGCACCGACGCCATGCGCTTTGTCAACTCTCGCCTCGGCCGGCAACTGCGGTTGCGCGGGATGAACACCCGGGTGCTCCAGCCCGGCATCGTCCGGCCGGGGGACGCCGTGAGCGCAAGCCGCCTCGCGCTTACTCCCGAAGCGTTCTGAGGACCACCGCTGTCTCCAGCGCCGCGAGCGTGGCGTCCCACCCCTTGTCCTCGCTGCTGCCCTCCGCGCCGCAGCGGTCCATGGCCTGCTGCAGGGTGTCGCAGGTGAGGACGCCGTTCCCCACGGGCCGTCCGGCGTCGACGGCAACCCTGGTCAGCCCGTAGGTCACCGCATCGCAGACATAGTCGAAGTGCGGCGTGCCGCCGCGGATGACGGCGCCGAGGCAGACCACCGCGTCGTGCCGCCGGGCCAGCGCGGCAGCGACCACCGGCAGCTCGACCGCGCCGGGAACGCGCACCACCAGCGGCTCGCCGGCCCCGCAGGCCCGCGCCGCTGCGACCGCCCGCGTCAGCAGCTGGTCGGTCACCTCGGCGTGCCACCGCGTCGCCGCGATCGCGACGGTCAGGCCAGACGCGTCGACGAGCTGCGCGCCCGGACGACCCTCGCCGCTCAACGGAAGCCCGCGCAGGCAGCCGAGGCGGCCGGCTTGCCATCGGCCGGGCCGGAGCTGACCTGGCCAACGATCGGCAGGCCGTCGATCTGATGGCCGAGCCGGTCGCGCTTGGCGGTGAGGTACCGCAGGTTGTGCGCCGTTGGCAGGGACGGCAGCCCGACGCGGTCGGTCACGCGGAGGCCGAAGCCGGCGAGGCCGTCGACCTTGTCCGGGTTGTTCGTGAGCAGCCGGAGCGCGGAGACACCGAGATCGGTCAGCATCTGGCCGCCGGTCGAGTACTCGCGCGCGTCGACGGGCAGGCCGAGCTCCGTGTTGGCGTCGACGGTGTCGGCGCCGCCATCCTGCAGATGGTAGGCACGCAGCTTCGACAGCAGGCCGATGCCACGGCCCTCGTGGCCGCGGAGGTACAGCACGACGCCGCGGCCCTCCGCCGCGATCGCCGCCATCGCCGCCTCGAGCTGGGTGCCACAGTCGCACCGGTGCGACCCGAACACGTCGCCGGTCAGGCACTCCGAGTGCATGCGCACCAGGATGTCGGCACCGGGAGCGGTCAGGTCGCCGAGCACCAGCGCGAGGTGCTCCGTGCCGTCGACCGAGTTCTGGTATCCGATCGCTCGCCACTCGCCGAACTCGTTGGGGAGCAGGGTCTCCACCACCCGGTGGACCACGCGTTCGTGGTGGCGCCGGTAGTCGACGATCTGCTGGATCGAGATGAGCGGCAGGCCGTGTTCGTCGGCGAACGCGCGCAGCTGCGGAAGTCGCGCCATCGTCCCGTCGTCGTTGACGATCTCGGCCAGCACCCCGGCCGGGGTCAGGCCGGCCAGCCGCGCAAGGTCGACGGCGGCCTCGGTGTGGCCCCGCCGCCGCAGCACGCCACCCGCCGTGTACCGGAGCGGGAACACGTGGCCGGGCCGGACGATCTCGTAGGCCTCGGTAGCCGAGTCGGCCAGCGTCCGGATGGTGCGGGCCCGGTCGGCGGCCGAGATGCCGGTGGTCACGCCGTCGCGGGCGTCCACGCTGATGGTGTAAGCGGTCCGCATCCGCTCGGCGTTCTGGCTGGTCATCAGCGGCAGCTGGAGGCGGTCCAGCATCTCCCCCGGCATCGGCACGCAGATCACGCCGCTGGTGTGCCGGATCATGAATGCCAGCAGCTCGGGGGTCGCTTTGCTGGCGGCGAAGATGATGTCGCCCTCGTTCTCCCGGTCGGCGTCGTCAACAACGACCACCGGCCGCCCGGCTGCGATGTCGGCCACCGCGCGGGTGACCTCGTCCAGCGGCACGGCCGGATCAGCAGTGGGATTCGGGCCGGTCACCGTGCGCTCCCGCTCTCGGCCAGCAGGCGCTCCACGTACTTGGCGATCATGTCGACCTCGAGGTTGACGACCTCGCCCGGCTGCTTGCGGCCGAGCGTAGTCCTTGTGAGGGTCTCCGGGATCAGGCTGACCTCGAACCAGGAGCCCGCCGTCTCGCCTCCGAGCGCGGAGATAGTCAGGCTGATGCCGTCGACGGCCACGGATCCTTTTTCAACCAGGTAACGGGCTAGCTGGGGCGGAATCGAGATGCGCACGGTGTGCCAGGACCCTGCTGGCTCCCTGGCCACGACCGTGCCGGTGCCGTCCACATGGCCCTGGACAATGTGCCCGCCGAGGCGGCCATCCGGGCGCAGGGGCCGCTCGAGGTTGACCTCGGCACCTGGCTGCAGGCTCCCGAGGCTGGACCGGGCCAGCGTCTCGCCCATGACATCGGCGCTGAATTCACCGTCGGCCGTGGCGGTGACGGTCAGGCACACTCCGTTGACCGCGATCGAGTCACCGCGCGTGGCGCCGGCGGCGACCAGCGGACCGCGAATCCTGATGCGGGCGCCGCTGCCATCGGGCTCGATGCCGACGACCTCGCCCAGCTCTTCCACAATCCCGGTGAACACCACGTCCTCCTCCGGAGCCTGCCTGCGGCCCTGCCGTGCCATGAGCACTGCCCTGCCACGGGCTCCGGGGAGATGCGCTGCTGCGCTGGCCGCGGCTATGCCTCCAGACCCAGATCGGGCCTGACCGGCCGCCGCGTACGTGCTGCCTCCCATCCGGACTTTAACCGTCGGTCCCGGAATTCCACCGGGTCAGCCGGCCGATGGACTCGGCCGGGTCGCGGACTATCACCGCCGGTTCGGAGTTTCACCGACCCCGGAGCACGTTAACTGCCGCAACCAGTGTGCCACGCCGGGTATTCCGCGCAAAACCGCCCGGTGCCGGCGAACGGCCGGCCCGGGCGGTCTCAGGTAGTGCGCACAGACATCGCCAGTCAGGTCACGCTCGCTGCGGCGCGCCCCGGCGGGACAGGACATCGACGGTCGCGGCCGCCAGCAGCACCCCAGCGACGGCGACATCAATCCACTGGCTCTGCACGCCGAGCAGGTAGAGGCCGTTGTAGATGGCGCCGATGACGAGGCCGCCCAGGACTCCGTGGATGGTCTTACCCCGGCCACCGAAGAGGCTGGTTCCGCCGATGACCGCCGCGGCGATCGCCAGCAGCACGTAGGCATTGGCCGACTTGATGATGTTGGTAGTCATCGAGACCTGCCACGAGACGAACAGCACGCCGGCGATGCCGGAGATCAGGGCGGAGAGAACGAAGCACCAGATCCGGACCGACGCGAGGCGAACACCGGCTCGCCGGGCCGCCTCAGGGTTGCCGCCAATCGCGTAGACGTAACGGCCGAAACGCGTTCGCTGCAGCAGGACCGTCGACGCGGCGAGCACGACCAGCACGATCGGGATGATGTAAGGAACACCCTCGATCGTCCCCGTGTGCGCCCGGTTGACGTTGCAGATCGCGACGACCGCGACTCCCGCAACGGTCATGAGCAGGATCTTCAGGACGGTGAGGCTGAGCGGCGGGGTCTCCAGGCCGTTGCGGCGCTTGCGGATGTCGGGCAGCAAGAATCCGACGGCAGCGCCTATCACCACCACGGCCAGCAGGATCCAGCCGACCACGGGGCTGAAGTGCCCCCAGAAGATGTCGTAGAGGACGCGCTCGTTAGTGAACCCGGCGTTACCGATGCCGTACAGCCCGTTTTTGCCGAGGACGATGATCGCCACGCCTTCGAGGATCAGGAAGCCGCCGAGGGTAACGATGAACGACGGCATCCGCAGCCGGGCCACGGGCCAGCCCTGGAGGGCGCCCCACCCCGCGCACGCGACCAGCGCCACGATGATCGCCGCCCACCACGGGAAGTCCGCGCCGTCTGGTTGCACGAGCTCCGCAACCAGGACGCTGCTCAGCCCCATGACCAGGCCGGTGGAGAAGTCGATCTCGCCGAGGAGCAGGACGAAGAGCTCTGCCAACGCCAGCAGCATGTAGATAGTGCTCTGCTCGAACAGATTGACCAGGTTCAGCGGCGACAGGAACTTCGAGTTGGCGATCTGGAAGGCGACGGCGACCACCACGATGGCCAGGACCACCGGCAGGACACCGCTGTCGCCGCTGCGGACCCG
>Ga0123356_10007943_pt1 | contig 10563 bp, 8 predicted proteins | sample TergutEmb28metaG_2_FD_92546 | JGI IMG/M metagenome (GOLD analysis project Ga0123356, IMG submission 92546) | Embiratermes neotenicus P3 segment gut microbial communities from Petit-Saut dam, French Guiana - Emb289 P3 | ecosystem: Host-associated > Arthropoda: Insects > Digestive system > Gut ... | reverse complement strand
TATCTCGTGACACAGTAATATTTAGGATATCAATCTAGCCCCGCAGGGCGCCCCCTTGTAGGGGGCAGCCGGTACGGCTTGCCGTGCCGGCGGGGGTATGTGAGGCACGCAACCCTTTTACTTAGAAGGGATAAATCTGTGGTTCAAGTCAAGTTATACCAAGAAGTGGCGCGAAGCGGACTGAAAACTAAGTACATGTATTTTTTATCAAAATAGAACTTCATAATAGAACTTCAAAACAAAATAAAAAACGAGCCCTTTAATTCTAAATTTTAAATTCTAAATTCTAAATTTTATCTGCGTAGCAGCCCGTAAGGAGGTAATAGTGGTGATTATCAGGGAACTGTACCGGCAAAAACAGCCGGTGTTTTCCTTAGAGGTGTTCCCGCCCCAAAAAGAAACTGACAGCGATGTTGAGGCTCTGTACGGAACATTGGCGCAGATCGCCAAGCTTTCGCCCGGTTTTATCAGCGTTACCTGCGGCGCGGGTGGTATTGGCGGTAAAAGTAAAACCGTCGGCGTGGCCGATTATATCCAAAAACAACATGGCGTCCTGTCGCTGGCTCATTTGACCTGCGCCACTGCCACGCGCCTCGAAGTTGAAAACGCGCTGGCCGAGATGCGCTTATGCGGCGTGAGCAATGTGCTGGCTTTGCGTGGCGATATCACCGCTGATGAACAACCGGCTGCCCTGGCGGAATACCGCTATGCCGCGGAACTGATCGATGATTTGCGCGGGCGGGAAAAGGATTTATGCATCGGCGCGGCTTGCTATCCGGAAGGCCATATCGAATGTGATGATTTGGGCGCCGATATGACGCATTTACTGCGCAAGCAGGAAGCCGGCGCGGATTTTTTGATCACGCAGCTCTTTTTTGAAAATGATATATTCTACCGTTTCAGGGAACGCGCCGGCGCGGCCGGCATCACCTTGCCCATATCGGCGGGGGTGATGCCGATTCTCAGCCGCGCCCAGATCCAGCGCATGATTTTTCTCTGCGGCGCTTCGCTGCCTTCGCGCATCATCAAGCTGCTGCATAAATATGAGCATCACCCCCATGATTTGCGCGCGGCGGGCATTGAGTACGCGGCGGAGCAGGTAAGAGAGCTGGCCGGGCAGGGCGCGGCCGGCGTGCATATCTATACCATGAACCGTCCGGAAATTGCCGAGGCCTGCGCCAGCGCGCTGGGCCAATCATGAAGCCCGCCGCCAAAAGCGAGGTATTGCGTTATCTGGGCTACGGCGGACAGGAGCTTGATTTTGAGCTTTCGGCGCGCGTGGACGCCGCCATGGCCGCATGCCGCGCCACCGCGCGAACGCGCCATCTGTTGCGGCGTTTTGCTCTTATGCCTGAAGCCGGCGGATTGCGCTTGGCGGATAGCGGCGTCATTCTCAGCGGCGCGTCGGCCGCGCGCTGTCTGGCGGGCGCGCAAGAGGCGGCTGTGCTGGCCGCCACACTGGGGACGGAAATAGAAACGCTCATTCGCCGCCAGCAACATACCGATATGGCTTATGCGCTGCTGTTAGACGCCGCGGCTACCCAATTGATAGAGGAAATCTGCGATAGCGCCGCGGATGCTTTACGCGCGCAGGCGGCGGAAGCGGGATTATGCACAGGCGCACGTTTCAGCCCCGGCTATGGCGATATGGAGATAGCGCTTCAGCCCTCACTACTGGCCCTGCTGGACGCGCCGCGCCGCATCGGATTAAGCTGCACCGATAAATACATATTAACGCCGCGCAAGTCGGTGACCGCGCTGATCGGCCTATTCGCCGGCCCAGCGCCGGACAGCGAACGCGGCTGCGCGCATTGTCCGCTACGCGATAGTTGTTACGTGAATAGAAAGTAGGCTGTGACATCTGGACGTCTTTAACTCGCCCCATTTTAGCAGCCCTCCCTGTCACTTCGTGACTTCCCCCTCCGTGAAAGGAATGAAAAGCCTGCTAAAGCACCAAAAGGTGCTGTTGAAATATTATTTATTTCAGCAGTCCCCTTTTTTTCTTGGCTTGGAAACACGAAAGAACAGAGAACATATGGTGAGCAGCAGGTGGTTTGAATCTGATTTTCTAAATAGAATTCACATCAAAATCCCACCAAATAGTAAAAATAAGCATGGTAAAGCCAAGCCCATACATTTTTCGTGGCAAAAAAAGAGAAGTAAATTCCCAAAGTAATCAGAGGTGATTGCCTTGGTTTTCCGGGAAAGATGTGCTACATTAAAAAAATATGCATAGGGCGGGAGAATCATTCTCTCCCACCCTATGCAAATAGCGACTCTAAACAACTACCTTTAAATCCAGGTAGAACATCAAAATGGTAACTCAACATTAGTATATTTTGGCTTAGTTATGCTATGCTTGCGTTGTCTTGAGACAAAAAATTTATTTTTCTTAGTTTCTGTATTTAAAGACTTTCTGGTACTTTGGATATCAAATTTATTGTTCTTGTTGAATCATCCCAGTCCACTATGTAACCTAAAGACTCGCAAGCGTATCTTATAGGAATATAGGTGCGAGAATCTGAGATAAACGGGTAAACTCCTGTATCCATAAATTTTTCTACAGTATTATTAAGATATGTCTCGGAACCAATAGTAAATTCAACTCTAGAAGAATTTATTGACCCGGTTGCTGTTCTTGTTTCCTCAATCCAACCAACTTCAGCTCCAATGGCTTCGAGCAGTTCACGCATCGGATAGAATGTTCTGCCATTTACATTTAGTATCGGTAAAGCGAAACTCAAAGCCTGCCCATTAAATATTACGCTAATGGTATTACTGCCTGTATCAAGTTCTAATGTGCTTACTTCCGTATTAGACGCGTAGTCATATACGTATACGTCTGTATTATTTTCTTTTTGACTTTCCACAGTCTCTTGTAATGTAGGTGTAGAAACTGTTACAATACATGTTGCTACTGCTCCGCCAACCGCCGATTTTACTGTGACAATTGCGGTTCCAGGCGCCTTCGCAGTAATTCTACCTGCACTAGATACGGAAGCAACGAAACCATTGTCAACAGAATATATGGCGGATTGGTTTTTCATGTCCTTAGGATTAAAGTCAACTGACAAATCAGCGGTACTACCCGGATTAAGGGTCAATCTGCTTTTGCTTAAGCTAATTGAAACTGAAGCAACATTTACTGTGCATTTAGCTACCGCTCCACCACTGGCTGCTGTTGCGGTAATTATAGCGGTACCGCTCTTTTTGGCTGTCACAGTACCTGTTGTTGAAACAACTGCTACTGAAGAATCGGAAGAACTCCAATTTATTCGGGCATTGGCAGGCGCTACTGATGTGAAAGAAGCATTCAAAGTCTTTGTATCGCCTATTCTCATGGAAAGTGTTTCATAATCTAACTCCAGAGGTGGAGCTTTTACAGTAACAATACAAGTTGCGGTACCGTTGCCAGATCCCGTAGCCTTTGCAGTAATTACAGCTGTTCCCGGTGATTTTGCCGTTACGAGGCCACCGGATGAAACTGACACGACACTTGAGAAACTACTGCTCCAGGAAACCGATTTGTTTACTGTATCGTCAGGGTCGAACTTAACCGTCAGTTGTGAAGAATTCCCTATATCCAAAGATAGTATCTCATTATTAATAGTAATCTTTGATCCTGTAACAGTAACTTTACATGTTGCTACAGCGCCACCGTCTGATGCTTTTGCTGTAATAGTTGCAGTACCAGGGCCATTCGCTTTGACTACGCATCCGCTGGAGACAGACGCAACGGATATATTGTCGCTGCTTAACGATACCGTTTTATTATAAGCATTGTCCGGATTAAATGAAACTGAAAGTGGTGAGGAAGACTCACCGACTTTAAGTGTAATGGCGGTTGGTGCAATGCTAATAGTTGCCGCCGTGACAGTGACTATACACGAAACTACTGCTCCACCAGCATCGGCTTTCGCTGAAATCGTCGTAGTTCCACTCGTCCTTGCCGTGACAAGTCCGTCTGATGATACAGTAGCAATAGAAGTGCTGCTGCTAGACCATGTGACTTTTTTGTTGATGGTATCGGCAGGATTAAATGTTACGGAAAGCTTTCCTGTAGAACCTGTAGCCAACGTCAATGTTGGAACGTTCATTGTTAATAGCGTGCCTGTTACAGTTACTGTGCAAACAGAAGTAGCACCGCCATCAGTAGCTTTTACGGTTATCTGGGCAGTACCAACTGCCTTCGCTGTAACAACACCACTTGAAGAAACGGTCGCGATTGATGTATTATTGCTTGACCAGCTTACATTTTTATTGCTTGCGTTACTTGGGCTAAACGATACAGAAAGCTGGGAGGTCTCGCCGGATTTTAATGTAAGCGTCGTTGGAGAAACAGTTACCGTACACGGTGTAACCGTTATTGCACACGTTGTTGTAGCTCCGCCAGCGTCGGCCTTTGCCGTAATTGTCGCGGTTCCGCTTGCTTTTGCTGTGACAAGTCCCTCTGATGATACAGTAGCGATAGAAGTGCTGCTGCTAGACCATGTGACTTTTTTATTGATAGTATCGGCCGGACTAAATGTTACTGAAAGCTGTCCTGTAGCACCTGTAGCTAAAGTCATTGTTGGCACGTTCATTGTTATTGACGTGCCCGTAACGGTTACCGCGCAAACAGAAGTCGCACCGCCATCAGAAGCTTTTACGGTTATCTGGGCAGTACCGACTGCCTTAGCTGTAACAACACCACTTGAAGAAACGGTCGCGATTGATGTATTATTGCTTGACCAGGTTACATTTTTATTGCTTGCGTTACTTGGGCTAAACGATACAGAAAGCTGGGAGGTCTCGCCGGATTTTAATGTAAGCGTCGTTGGTGAAACACTTACCGTACACGGCGTAACCGTTATAGCACATGTTGTTGTAGCTCCGCCAGCGTCGGCCTTTGCCGTAATTGTCGCGGTTCCACTTGCTTTTGCCGTGACAAGTCCCTCTGATGATACAGTAGCGATAGAAGTGCTGCTGCTAGACCATGTGACTTTTTTATTGATAGTATCAGCAGGATTAAATGCTACGGAAAGCTGTCCTGTCGAACCTGTAGCCAACGTCATTGTTGGAACGTTCATTGTAATTGCCGTGCCTGCTACAGTTACGGTGCAAACAGAAGTCGCTCCACCATCAGAAGCTTTTACGATTATCTGGGCAGTACCGACTGCCCTCGCTGTCACAACACCGCTGGAAGAAACGGTCGCGATTGATGTATTATTACTTGACCAGGTTACATTTTTGTTGCTAGCATTGCTTGGGCTAAACGAAACAGAAAGTTGGGAGGTCTCGCCAGATTTTAACATAAGCGTCGTTGGTGAAATAGTAACCGAACACGGTGTAACCGTTATAGTACACGTTGTTGTAGCTCCGCCAGCGTCGGCTTTCGCTGTAATTGTTGCGGTTCCGCTGGCTTTTGCTGTGACAAGTCCCTCCGATGATACACTAGCGATAGAAGTGCTGCTGCTAGACCATGTGACTTTTTTATTTATAGTATCAGTAGGATTAAAGGCTACGGAAAGCTGTCCTGTCGAACCTGTAGCCAACGTCATTGTTGGAACGTTCATTGTTATTGACGTGCCCGTCACGGTTACCGCACAAACTGAAGTAGCTCCGCCATCAGAAGCTTTTACGGTTATTTGGGCAGTACCAACAGCCTTCGCTGTAACAAGACCGCTTGAAGAAACAGTCGCTACCGATGTATTATTACTTGACCAAGTAACATTTTTGTTACTTGCATTACTTGGGTTGAACGAAACAGAAAGCTGGGAGGTCTCGCCGGATTTTAATGTAAGCGTTGTTGGTGAAACAGTAACAGCAGAAGCCGTAACTGTAACGGCACATGTTGCCTTGGCGCCGCCGGCAGACGCGGTTGCGGTTATAGTGGCCTGCCCGGAATTTTTTGCGGTAACGAAACCATCTGACGATACGCTGGCAATGTTTGTGTTACTGCTGGACCATGATATCTTTTGGTTCGGTATGTCAGAAGGATTTAAAGTGGCAGTCAATTGACCGACTTCGCCCGATAGTAAAGTTAAGGAGGATTGATTTATAGTTATAGTAGGATTTAATACTGTTATTGTGCAAGTGGCAGTTTCACCATCAGCTTTTGCTTTTGCCGTAATGATGGCAGTGCCGGCGCTTTTTGCAGTTACAACGCCCGTACTGCTAACAGAAGCTATTGCAGAACTACTTGTTGACCAAGTAGCGGGCTCATCAGAATAAAGAGAGACAGTTTCTCCAATATAGAGCGTTGCACTGCTCGGTTCTATAGATATGGAACTAAAATCAGTAGCTAAAACAACCGTGGTAAAACTTAAACCACTAAGTAATATCAAAAAAGTAGCTAAAAGCAACAAAGAAATACATTTTTTATTCATAATTCATTAATTCTCCCATCATAAATTTTATTTGACTTACTGTCATTTGAAAATATTTGTTAATATTTATAGCAAATATTAACACCTGCAAATTTTATTGAAAACTCCACTACCTCTCCTCATCTAAGTATCCCGATCACCACATACCGCGCGCCGTCGAACTCATATGAGCAGGTTGAAAGCACCACCAGTTTATCTCCCTTTTCATATGTGGCATTACTCTTGAAAGTGGTATTATGCTCCGCGTAGGATAAAAGCGCGTCGATATTCTCCACATACATAAAGGCCCGCTCTCTCCATTGTCCCGCGCCGATCACGCAGCCGTATAGCAGCTCTATTTGGTAATTTTCCTGCTCCGTATACAGATACATATCGGGGTGCGCCTGATAATAGCTCTGCGTTTTATAGCCCTTCAGGCTGCCGAACATCTTTCCGGATTTCATATGATGCCCGTAAATCACCGTCAATTGTTCACTGAAATCGGCGGCGCAGTTATAGTCGATGAACAAAGCGCCATTCGCGTTGCTGGTACCATCCGCTAAATGATTGAGATAGTAATTGTAGTCATCCGCCTTCATCACAGGATAGTCGATCACTGTGTCCGGGCAGTATAACCACGCCGCCGCATCAGCGTTTATCTCCCGCAATGCCGCAAAGTCGATATCCAGGCTGGGTATATTGATATTTTTTACCGCTTCCGTATCCGCGGATTCCGCGCCTGTTTGCGGCATGGCCGGGCCGGGCCCGCTGCTTACCTGACTGCGCAATACTTCATAGGCTGTGTCGCCTTCCTGATAGACGCGTTGCGTCTCTAAAAGCCGGGTTCCCGCGGCTATCATCACGCCAATTCCCAGCAGCAGCGCCAGTAAAGCGAATATCTTGGTTTTTTTCATACTTACCGCCTTTCTTGCCGGAAAGCAGATGCAACATTGCGCCTATTATTGTATCAATATACGTGTAGGGGCGCAGTTGTGCGCCCATACCCTGTAGTCTTAGCTTTTTTTATTTGAAAGCAGATGCGCCGTCGCGCCTATAACCACTATGCCGCCCAAGGCGAACAATACGATATAAAGCATGGTGGTCGTCTCATCGCCTGTTTTAGGCCCGTCGGTCAAGCTGTATTTGTTGATGAAAGTCAAGTTGGTGACCTGTTTATTGGTATTATTCGTCAGTACCCTTGCCACCAGGAGTTCACCGTCTTCTTCAACCACCATATCCGTGATCGTGTATACTACCGTGTCATAAATGTAGCCCTTCTCATTGCTGTTGATCTCGTAGACCGTGTAGTAATAGTTTCCCGCTTCCTTGTACAGCCAGGTGCCGAAATCACTTTCGCCCGCGCCGGTGATTTGTATGGTCTTTACCCCGTCGGCGCTGCCTTCCGGCATCGGATAGGATTCATCTTGCGCTTCCAGGCGGAAGGAAAAGTTGCCCTTTTTGCTTGGCTCGCCGATAACGCTCTTTTTCACTGTTATCGCGTCCAGCGTTGGCGTGCCGCCGTCATTTTGATTGATATAAGGCGCCAAACTGACCGGCGGATCGTCTATCAGACTATTCTGATCGCCCTTTCTGCCTTTATCTCCCTGCTTATCATTATCTTCGCCTTGATCATCGTCGTCGTCATCTTCTTTACCTTTATCTTTGTCCTTATCCTTGTCTTTATCCTTATCCTTGTCCTTGTCTTTATCCTTGTCTTCATCTTCGCCTTGATCATCGTCGTCATCATCGTCATCTTCGTCATCTTTATACTTATTGGTAAATTCGATATCCGCTACTTTTTTGCCTTGCGCATTGAATACGAGTACATACATGTCGAGATTCAAATCGATATGCACCTCTATCGTATATACCTGCTTGTCATATTTATAGCCCTCTTTTGCCTTGGCTATCACCTGAAATAGCTCGTAGCGGTAGAGGCCGCTTTGGCTGTAAACCGGTGATTCTATCTGTATGCTGCTGTTGCCTTTGAGCGAAAAGTTATATCCCTCCGCCGTGCTTCCCTTGGGCATGGGATTATTGGCTTCCAGCGGCTTCAGCCTGTAGGTAAAGGTGTCGTCAACCGTGGTAAAAGAGGTTTTGAAGATTTGCTTGACTGTGATCCACAGCGGATCATTCTCCGCCAGAGCAGTTATGGGCGCCGCGGCGGCCAGAATCAGCATCATTATCACAGTTGCGCATAATACTATTTTCCCTTTTGTTTTAAGCATCTCATTCATATTCTCACCCCGCTTTTGTTCTCTTTATTATTTGTTGTCTTTTGTAACAACGGTTGCATCTTCATACACCGTATCGGTGATCCTGCCGATCAGTATATCGCGTCCATTTGTCGAACTTGCTGAGCAGGTGCTTAGCATAACGATATTATCCTCCACGGTAATGCCGATATCTCTTACATGTACTGCCAGTTCAAGCAGGTTATCCAGGTATGCTTGCCGCGCTTCTTCCTTCACATCCGGTGCGAATACCGCATCGTCATAGGCGTCCGCGTGGACAAAGGCGAAGAACTCGATCCCATGATTTCTTTCGTCGAAGTAAATATTTCCGTAACGGTGAGATTCGAACATTTTCTTTGTAGCAAAAGTGCCGATCTCACCGAACATCGCATTCTTTTCCATATGATGGCCATAAAGGATGCTGTTAAAGTTGCTGAAATCCTTGCTGTTATAGCAGTCCAAAAAGATTGATCCCGACAATGAATACTGGCCCTCCGCATTGGTATTAACATATTTCATATTATCTTCTCCCTGAGTCACAGGGTAGTCGATATTTGTACCGTATACCGTGAGCCAGGCGAATACTTCCGGATTGATAGCCTGCAATTCTCTGAAGGATTTTCCTCCATCCATTGCTGAAGGCTTGAAGGTTGCATACTTTGATTTATCCGCCGAGTGATAGAGTTGCTGCGTGTCCCATAGGGCATATCCGGCAAAGGATAATGCTAGCAGGATAATTGTCAGCACTGCGGTGTTAATTATAGCATTGATGCCAATAATCGCTGTTCTGGCTATTCCCGATGCTTTCATGCCCTATGGGACCTCCTTTTCATACACTTAACTTATATATCGTTTTTATTATTATTCCGCTTTACTTATATGCAATCGCTAGCGTTACGGCGTGATTTGATAACTACGTAGCCGGCAAGGGCGCTCAGGGCCAAAGCGATCATGGCGATATAGGGCAGGTTGTCTACACTGATACCAGTGGGGGTTACGATTTTGAAGGTGTTGAGGAAAGAAGCCATATCTTGCTTTTCAGTGATGGGGTGCAGTTCAGTGCTGAGGGGATTGTTTTGCGCGGCGTTTTTACCTTCTAATGTAACGCCATTTTCCACGATCACTAATGAGGGAGTATAGTCCTGCACCGCTTGTTCATTCGCTACATAGTTGCCGCCGATATACAGATCGGTGAAGACGAGATGTTGCTTATGCTTGAGGTTGACAACGATTTCCTGACCGGGTGTGATGGCAATATATTTGCCATATTGATCATCGCCAAGGGTGGCATAGTTATCTGTGCTGGTCACTACTTTGAATCTGTTAGTACCGTCCGCTTCCACTACATAGGCGTGGTAAGCTGTGGTGTCGTTGACATTGGCGGGATTGCTTACTTTTACATCAAAAGCGAAGTATTTGTTGGCGTTGCCGAACATGCTAACTGTTTTGTTGATATCCAGCATATGATTGTTCGGGTCTGTGGGGTCGCCGCCGCCGCCTTTTTTGACGTATTTGTTGGTGAAGATCATTCTAGAGTGATTATCTTCATAGTCGGTATCGGTATCACTGTCGCTGTCGCTGTCGCTGTCGCTATCATCATCGCCGGGCTCCGGATCAACTTTATCGTCTTTATTAGCGCCATCTTCGGTATCTTCTTCCACGACTTCAGCAATAACATCTTTCTCATACAAACCGCCGTTTTCGTCATTAGCAACATATATTTTAAGGTTATATTTTGCTGTGGAGTAGGTTACGCCATCTACCGTTTCGAGAGTTTCATATACGGTGTACTCATACAAGCCGGCGTTCGGCCAGGTGATGTCGTTAATACCGATCCGCAGTTCCTTATAGGCATTTCTAACGCCATCGATCACTATCCATTTGTCTACATCAGCCTGGGAAAAGGTGAGGGAACCGCCGGGAATTGTCGGCATTGCGTCAGCAACAGCCTTGCTATCGTCTTCATTATACGCAAACGGAAC
>Ga0123356_10007942_pt1 | contig 10563 bp, 7 predicted proteins | sample TergutEmb28metaG_2_FD_92546 | JGI IMG/M metagenome (GOLD analysis project Ga0123356, IMG submission 92546) | Embiratermes neotenicus P3 segment gut microbial communities from Petit-Saut dam, French Guiana - Emb289 P3 | ecosystem: Host-associated > Arthropoda: Insects > Digestive system > Gut ... | reverse complement strand
TCCTGCCGTTTATAAATGACACTGAAGAGAATTTAAACGGTATACTCGATTATTGTGTTCGCGCGAAAGTACATGGTATAGTCTGTTTTGCAATGGGTACAACTATGCGTGAAGGCAGCAGAGAATACTTTTACGGCAAGCTTGACGAGCATTTTCCATGGGTAAAGCAGCAGTACATCCGCACATATAGCAACAGCTATGAATGCATCAGTCCGAACAACCATCGTCTGATGGAGATTTATCGCGATACCTGCCGCAAGCACGGCATCCTCCACCGTATCGATGATGTATTTTGGTACTTGCGGAAGTTTGAAAAAAAAGAGCAACAATTGTCACTCTTTTGATCGCTGTTATTCTTCGATCCAGTTCAGGCTGCGTCCTACAGCCTTGCTCCATCCTTTGAGCAGGGTTTTTCTTTTTGCCTCGTCCATTTGCGGAATAAACTCTATCTCGCGCTGCCATCTTTGTTTGAGTTCGTCCTGGCTCTTCCACACGCCTACAGCAAGCCCTGCCAAGTATGCTGCGCCTAATGCTGTCGATTCACTTACCTTGGGACGGCATACTCTTTTTGCCAATATGTCCGCCTGAAACTGCATCAGCAGAGAGTTTACAGAAGCGCCGCCATCTGCCCTGAGTTCTTTTATATCTATGCCTGTATCGCTCTCCATTGCGCAGATCATGTCATAGCTTTGATAGGCGATCGACTCCAGAGCGGCACGCATTATATGCTCGCGTGTCGTGCCTCTTGTTATGCCGATGATACAACCGCGTGCATACATATCCCAATACGGAGAGCCGAGTCCTGTAAACGCGGGGACCAGATATATGCCGCCTGCATCTTCGACCTTTGATGAATGATACTCAACATCCCGGCTTTCGGGAATTATCCGCAGCCCGTCTCTGAGCCACTGAACGACTGCACCACCGGTGAATACACTGCCCTCGAGTACGTATGACGGTTTTGCACCGATACCTGCTGCTATCGTTGTGATGAGACCGTTTTTACTCGTATATGACTCTGTGCCGGTGTTCATTAGCAGGAAGCAGCCTGTGCCGTAAGTGTTTTTTACTTCGCCCTTGTCAAAGCAGCATTGTCCAAACAGTGCTGCTTGTTGATCGCCTGCGATCCCTGCGATCGGTACGTCGGCTCCACGTATACGTGTGTGACCGTAAACTTCACCCGAGCTGCGTACTTCCGGCAGCATCGAGCGCGGGATGTTCAGAGCATTCAGAAGCGTCTCGTCCCACTCAAGCTTGTGTATATCAAAAATCATCGTGCGGGAAGCATTCGTATAATCAGTGACATGGACTTTACCGTCCGTCAGCTTCCAAATCAGCCATGTATCTACTGTTCCGAAGAGCAGTTCACCGCGCTCCGCCTGTTCACGTGCACCTTCTACATTGTTTAATATCCATGCGATTTTTGAACCTGAGAAATACGCATCGGGCACCAATCCCGTCGTCTCGCGTATCGTTTCGGTCAACCCGTCCGACGTCAGTTTTTCGATGATATCGGCAGTTCTGCGGCATTGCCAGACGATTGCGTTGTACACCGGTTTGCCCGTTGCTTTTTCCCAGACGATCGTAGTCTCCCGCTGATTTGTGATTCCGATCGCTGCGATGTCATTGACACTTACTCCGCTGTGTGCGACCGCCTCCATCATAACGGCTACCTGGGACGAGTATATTTCTATCGGGTCATGCTCGACCCACCCCTCGCGGGGGTAAAGCTGGGTAAACTCCTTTTGAGCTATATTAACGATATTCTGCTCCTCATCAAAGAGCACTGCGCGTGAACTTGTGGTTCCCTGGTCAAGTGACAATAGGTATTTTGGCATAGTGAACTCCTTTTGGGACGGGACGCCCGGGTGTGCGTCCCCTACAACAGGTGGTGGGACGCCCGGGTTTGCGTCCTCTACTAAAATGTATTTTTGCTGTTTCTGTATTCGCGCCAGACATTTTCAAAAAAGTCGTCATCCTCCGGGATCGGTCGCACTGAGCGCCAGTTGATATCACACTTGTCGTTCTCTGTAAGTCTCAATTGCTGGACACGGTCGGCACGACTGCCATCGTCGAGAACATACGTAAACGTTGATGGAAGAAACGCATATGGTTTATCACCCGATAGATCGGTGTACATCGCACTGCCTCTGCTCTTTCCGCCTTGTTTGATGTAATCTGCCATAGCTTCAAGGTAAGCCAGTTGGCAAATGAGTGTATCCCTTAGGCGATAAACACTGCCTAGCTCACTCGGCTTATTGACTTTTACTTTGTCTCCGAATGAAGACAGAACTGCCTTGACCTCGCCAATGATGCGGTGTATCCCCTCTTCGTCGCGAATAGGACCGCCGTACAAGCTCATGTTTTTAGCGGCATCATCCCAGAGGGTTTGTACTGTCTCAGGTTCATCTCCGGAAAATGCTTTTTCTCCGAGGTCTATAGCAGATGCTATTTGCGACTTTATGTAATCAGATAATTCTTCGTTTACATCACCTGTACGCAGCGCTGCAATGTATTGTGCAGCACGTGTTGAACCTACCTGACCTGAGTTTAATGCACTGCCTCCCGGGCGGTATACTCCGTGGCTGGCTGCGACTTCTCCGGCTGCGAAAAAACCTTTGACATTCGTGTGCCACCAACAGTCGATATCAAGACCGCCGTTGTTGTGCTGAGCACAAAGCGCGATCTCCAGCATCTCCGTAGCCAGATCGACGCCAAAATCGCGGTAAAAATCTATAGCCGGGCGGTTCATGTGAAGCAGTCTGTCAAATGGTGTTCCAAAACATGCTCCGCCTTTTTCCAAGTACTCTCTTGTCTCTGGCGACAGAGATGCAAAATCTACATCTTTGTTCCCCGGATTACTCCGGAAGTCGAGAAATACCCGCCGTCCCTTCAGGGTTTCCATATATACGAGGATGTCGATGATCGATGAGCCCTGTGCCACTTTGCTGACATCAAAAGGCCACTGATAGCCCTTTAGGAAAACGAAGTCAAGAATAGGGTCTGCGTCTGTAAAATAATTATAGAGAAATTCACGTTCGTCTCCGCCGTCTTTGTCGGCCGATACGAACCTCGGGAGCACCTGCATGTACGTGCCTGAGACATTCCATCGAGGTGCAACGGACGCAAGTCCGTATTGCCACTCTGTGAGATTTTTGCCAAGAATGCCGGCTTCCAGTGCGATCCCGGTCGACCCGAAGTGACCAACAGGGAAAACGCTGTCGGCATATATACCTGCCGGTCCTCCCGTTGCGTAGACGACGTTTTTTGCTAAAAACAGCGTGTAGCTGAAATCGTTTAGATCCAGGCAAAGCAAACCACAAAAGGTTTCATCCTCTGTTAAAACACGTATCACCTGCAACTTGTCAAAGACGCGGATCCCCTTTGTTTCAACGGATGCCTGCAGCTTCTCTGTCATCATCCTTGAAGTATAGGGTCCGACACTGGTCGCTCTCTGTCGGGGGTCATGGTCTGTTTTATACCCGACAAACTCTCCGTAACGGTTTCGCGGAAATGGTACATCCAGTTCGACCAGTCTTAAGAAGCACTGTGCCGAAAGAGCAGCTTCGCAAAGAGCGTTATCACCATCCATGCATTGCCCTGCAAAAAATGTGTTTGCCATTTCTCGAACACTGTCACTGCCGCCACCGGATATGGTCAGCTTGTAATATGTCTGCTTATCCGAGCCTGTATTGCGCGATGTGCCTGTGTTGATACCCTCGGATACGATGGCAATGTCTTTTTGACCATATTGGTAAAGACGGTCTGCGGCATTATATCCTGCTGCTCCGGTTCCGACCACCACGGTGTTTAGGGAATAGACTTTGAGGGAGTCCCTGTCGATTTGTATAGTGTTTTCTTTCATGTTATATTCTTTTCTCTATCACGTCGGGCGCAGCAAGCGGCACCCCTAAAAATTATAAACGCTTGATATGAAACCCGCCATCTACGTGCAGGCATTCACCCGTAGTGTACGGCAGCATATCGCATGCAAAAATGGAGACAGCATTTGCTATGTCCTCGGGCATACCCCAGCGAGCGATCGGAAATACACCGTCCTCGATCATTTTTGTATATTTATCCCTTACTACTGTGGTCATATCTGTGATGATCACTCCCGGGCGCACTTCATTGACGAGTATCCCCTCATCTGCCAGCCGGTGTGCGTAAAGAGAGGTCAGCATCGACATGCCCGCCTTTGAAACACAATACTCGCCTCGGGATATGGACGATACATCCGAGGAAATGCTTGTGATATTTATGATCGACCCCCGCCGGGTTCCGATATACTCTTGCTTCAGCATCTGATTAGCCACTGCCTGTGTCAAAAACATCGTACCTTTTGTGTTTATTCCCATGACGCGGTCATAGCTTTCCTCTGTCATTTCGAGTAAGTCAGCGCGTACAAGAGGTGCTACTCCTGCATTATTAACAAGTACGTGGATGCCGCCGAACGTTTCGACAGCTTCTTTTATAAGATTTTTGTGATCTTCCCTCGAGCTTATATCTCCTTGAAAATACAAGTACGGGACTCCGGCATCCGAGAGTTCTGCCATGGTATCTTTATTGTCTGCTTCGCTGCGGGTAGCCATAATAACGATATTAAAACCGTCACTTCCCAGCTTTTTGGCGACTGCAAACCCGATTCCTCTGCTGCCACCGGTCACGATAGCTGTTTTTTTCATTTTGATGCCTCCCTGCTTAGTGCTTCTTCGCGTGCCTGAGTATATATCGGCAGATAGATTTCCGAATCTTTTAACACGCAGCCTGTTGTGCTGTGGTCTCTCATTATTTGTGTGCACTTTGAACAGGTCACGCAGCATTTGGACGGAGTCATTGCGCCTGAGAGCATATCACGCGGTGCATCCGGATACGCAAAAGCAAGTCGCCCAAGTCCGATGAAACTGCAGTGTCCTGCTTGAAGGTTGGCTGCTCCTGCATAAGGGATATAATTGCGAAGCCATGTATATCCATTACCGACCACGGGAATATCACCGGCGGCTTTTTGCATTTCTCTTGTGAAAACAAACATCCTTTCGATGCTCTCAAGCTGATGCTCCTGCGGTGTCGGGACACCTGTGCTTGAAGTGTCGAACGGTCTTGTGACTTGCGGATATATGTAATACGGGTTTCCCGAGCCGGTGCCTAAGAGTTCTATTCCTATTTCGCATAACTTGCGTGTAAGAGCCATTGGTTCTGTGGGATCGAATTTCATAAAATCTTCTTTGTCTTCACCAAAACCATAGGGATACGGGTGGGCATCAAAGACATTAAATCTTGACCCGACTATGAAGTCCTCACCCATCGCCTTTTTTACTTCCGAAACGATATCCAGAATCAGACGCGTCCTGTTTTCAAAGCTTCCACCGTACTTGCCTTCACGTGTATGTGATGCAAGAAGCTCACTGAGCAGATATCTGTGACAGGCTTTTATGTCAACACCGTCAAACCCTGCGTCTCTTGCCAGCTTTGACACAGACACATAATGCTCGACAAGACCCTCAAGGTATGTATCGGTCACAAGTGGATAGTCTGCGTCGATACCTATCCTTGGATCGAGGATCGGGTCGTGCTGAGGGATGATCGGCTCCATTTTGTGAGTGTTCGGGCGGCAGTATCTGCCGGAATGTGTCAGTTGCAGCACATTGACCGGTCTGTGATCGCTTCCGTTAGCATCCGCCGCTGCTTTATTGGACTTTTCCAAAAGCTCCGCAAAGCTTTTTACGTTGTCCTTCGTCAGCATCATTTGCAGAGGATTGGCTCGTCCTTCATGGATTATCGCGCAAGCTTCCCACCATAGAAGCCCGGCACCTCCGGAGGCAAAACGCAGATAACGCCGCTCGACCAACTCCGACGGGCTGCCGTCGGGATTCGAGTCACATCCCTCCATGGGGAGTATCGCAATAGAGTTCGGTGCTGTTTTTTTGCCTATTTTGAAGGGCTTCGCCAAAGGTGATAAGTCCTCTGTCAGAGAAATATCAACATTAAGCTCCTTGATTTTCGCCTTTAGGTTATCCAGCGATTTGATATTAAACAGTTCATGGGCTGCCACTAAATCACGCCTTTCGTTTTTTGCTTGTTAAATTATATATGCCAACTTTGTGCTAATTATATGCAAACTATGTGCTAATTATATGCAAGCTATGTGCTAATTATATGCGAATCTATAAATGCAACCACATCGTTGAAAAACAACTCTCTTGATTTATCGTTATGGATCGCGTGCATTGAGTCGTATTCTTTTATCGTTACTATATCCCCGGCTTTTTCGGCGAATTCTTTTATCGCTTTATTACTTATGACACGATCGGTATCTGCATATGCAAGAAATGCAGGGATTGGAAAACATGGTGCGTTTTCGATAGCGTATTTACCGCCGTCTATGAGCCCGGTGCCCATACGCATCGAAATATAGCCGTGATACAGAGGGTCAATGAGGTAACCTCCGGCTCTTTCCGGGTCGCTTGAGAGGATCTCGTGGTTAAGTTTACGCATAAATCTGTAGCGCGGTGCAATAATGTTTAAGACTTTGACCAGTTTCATCTCGAGTGAACCTGGAGGTCTATACAACTCCAGCCATGGTGTTTCAAGTATTGCACAACTGTATACCGTTGTTTCTTCAGGTGGCAGTTTCAGTAACGTGTTGATTATGATGTTTGCACCCATGCTATGCCCGTATAAAACTATGGGTTTTTCCGGTGCTATTTGTTTCGCGGTCTTTGTCAGTGAAACAATGTCATCTATAAAGCATTGGTAATTCGGCACTTGTCCATGCCATTTTTTTGCGCCTTCCGGAGGTGTTCCATGACCGCGTAGATCGGGAATAATGCTCGCAAATCCACCCTTTTGCAGCTCCTCACCGACTTCGATATATGCACCCGAGTGCTCGCCAAAACCATGGCAAATTATAACAACAGCTTTTTTTAGGCTATCATCAAGATCGATCGTTACCGCCGATATCAAAGCTCCATCCTTTGCAGGTACATTTATTCTTTTCATAGTCAACTCTCCCCGCTCCACATACTAAGCTCCACGAATTCCACTCAACGTACTCCGCTCCACATACTAAGCGTCCCTACAATTTTACGTTCATCTCTCTTAGGCGCTGCTGCAGCTTTTTAATATCAATGTCTCTTGGTGCGATCGATTCCTTTACGCACATGGCTGCGGCAGTACCGGCAGATGAGCCGATCCCCATCATATTACCCATGCTCTTGCAGGTCGTCAGGGCAAGATGTGTCAGAGAAGCACACCGACCTGCAACGAGTAAACCTTCAACGTTTTTCGGCAGCATGCAGCGGTAGGGATAAGCATGACCGTTTATTATAGAACCGTGGTAATCCTTGTCCTCTACAAGACCGCCGGGATCGATCGTTCCGTATCTGCGTGCCACAACATCATCAAACTCTACGCCTTGCTGGGAGTCTTCCAGAGTCATCACATAATCACCGATAATGCGTCTTGTTTCACGGATGCCCAAATCTGCTCCGGTTCGTATCAGCACACAGTTTTCAAGACCGGGGATTTTCAGTTCTTTTACTATTGTAATAAAGTCCATTGCAACCTGCAAGCCGGTTCGCAATGATATATTTGTATGGTGTAGATCGCTCGCGTCGATAATACCGTCATCATCCTGTCCGCCGTTGTTTATCGAGACAGCACCGGGCACTGTTGTTTTGTCAAAGGAGTAGAACATCGAAGTTGCATAGCCTTTTCCACCCATTGCTTTTATGCTGTTTACTATTGTCAGGTAGTCTTTATCCAAAGCTTCAAAGAGTCGTTCTTCATCTACACCGGCTATGACAAATCCCAATGTAACAGGCATAAACACACCGTCGCTCTCGCGACCCTTTACTGTTGGTACGCCTGCGTAATATGCGACGTCTCCGTCACCGGATGCATCGATAAATATCTTTCCGTAGTAAACGCTTCGACCGAACTTGCCATCGCATATCACAGCTTTGATTTTGTTCCCGTCCATTTCGACACCTGTCACCGGGCTGCGAAGTAAATAATGGCATCCAATGTCTTCCATGATTTCATATACCGCAAGGCGAAGGTAATCAGGATGGATATGCAGACCGTCGCCGTCTACCCATGAGGTCTTGCCCATAAGGCTTGCATCAACACCAAGGGATCTGACTTTTCGGACAAACAAGTCACAAACGTCTCCTCTGCTCAGTCCTTCAAGCATGAGTCTGTTCATTGGCATCCAGCCGGACACAGCTGCCACGCCACCAAAGAAGGTGCGGTCTTCCAGTAACAAGGTCTTTGCCCCGCCCATTGTTGAGGCGATCGCCGCTCCGATCCCGGCAGGTCCTCCGCCGACAATGATAACATCAAAATTATCTGTGCTTTGAGGCAGTAACGCCTCGATCTCGGTACGTTGCTTTCTCATTTTGCTCCCTCCATGTTGTAAATATTAATAACCGGTCACCTTCATTTGAACTCTCCTCATGCCTTCGCCGACGGCATCCAGATGTATCATGTGAGAACAATCGTAGTGACCCAATGAAAGTCCGTCTATACCCATGGTTGACAACACCTCTATAGACCGGTAAATATCCTCCGGTGTTGCATTTGGGCGAACTCCCAAAGCAGCTATAAGATTCTTGTCCATCCCTATACCCCGCCTTATATTGAGCAGACTCTTTCGCTTGGTAACAAAGTCATCGATTCCTCCAAACTGCTCCGAATACTCACAATCACGCACAGAATCAAGACAATGCGCAAGCCTCTTATACGATATTCCGTTAAACTCCGGGATCGCCGTAAAATTATTGTACCGAAAATCTATGCCCGGGCGGATTTCATGTACAAGCTTGGAAATCTCCTCCATCAAAAGAGTGACAGAATCGACACGAAACTTCAAAAACTCCATCAGACCCGGATACTCCATAAGTAAAAGAGCCTGGGTCGCGCTGCTGCCAAGTGCCATGTGCTGCTCTAAAAGATAATTGATACCATGTATATGTGTAGCTCCGGAGATACCGTTTAATATCTTCATATCCCATAAAATAATATCCCAGTCATATCCCAGTGACTCTGCAAGCGCCCGGCAATGCGGACAAAAGCACCCCGCCTGACCAAGTCCGAGCAGACTGGCGATCGCCGGATTTCCGTCAGGCAACCATGGATCAAAAAACCAGGGCGCACGCACTTTCTTCTCGCCGGCAAACGTTATAAGACAGGTTTGAATATAATCAACATCATAATTTCTGACAGTATCCGTAAAAATAGCACGCTTATACTCTCTCACATCAGGATGATTTGAACATAACATGCCTAAAAAGCCGCCGATCATCTCACCGTTTACATCTTTCTGCAATGTCTCCGGAACTTCTGCGGCAGCTTTTTTTGTATCATATAAAGTATGGGATAGTTCTACACCGGTGCGAAGTCCGCGTTTACGCGCTTCATTGACTGTGACTTCAAGCCAGTTAGTATCTTTAAGAAAAGGATCCTGCGCAAATGAAGGCTTAAGTGGTGTACTATCGAAGCTCTTCATATCCAGATGATAATAAACATGACTGTCTTCGGGAAGATAGTATTTACGATTTTGATTATGCGTAAAAAACAAACTGGTGAGCGGCCTCTTTTCGTAATGCATCACACCGATCAAGTACAAACTGTTTACATTGCATCGCTCCTGCAGGTTATCCAAAACAAAGTCCGGTTTCTCATCAGCAAGATCCCATGGGTAAACACTTGCCGCCACTTCTTTAATAAACATAGCATTCATCTCCTAAACAGTTTGATTATAAGGGTGAAAAGCCTCTACGGTGTGAGAAAAAGCCTCTACGGTGTAAATGTGACCGTGACCGGTCCTATCATATGGTTTTCAACAGAATCCGCTGTAAGTGCGGCATATCTTGAGGTACCTTCATAATGAAACTCAGCATCAGCTTGAACAGTAACAGAATCATCTCCTAAGATGATGACACCTGAGTAGAGCACAAAGTTTCTCCATCGAAGTGTACCCTCGACAAAGAACATATACTCGCCTTGTAAAACTGTATCGCCATTTAAGTCAGTCAAATCCCATGTATAAGACTGCGATCCGGTACGCGGCGTCGCACCTGCGACAGCATTTACATCAGACCTTGGCATATTAGCAAGATCGGCTCTCTCTGCCCACAAAGCGATGGAGTCCGGTCTTGTTCTGAATCCGCCGGTTGCTGTCCAACGTGAAGCAAAAAGTGATTTGACAAGATTCCCCTCCATATCTTCGATCCAAACAGCATGCTGATTACTCGCAGCTCCCGACTGCCTCACGTACTCAAAAGAAATAACAACCTCACCAGTTGCGGGTCCGGTCACAACAGGTTCCCCACTATCATCCTGTTCAGGCGTAGGTGTGGGTGTAGGAGGCACAACCGTCGCTGTAGCAGCAGGCGTCGCAGTCGGCACAGCATTCGGCGTTGCAGTAGGCGTCGCAGTTGGCACCGCAGTCGGCACTGCGGCAACAGGAACCTCACCGCCTCCCGCACAAGCAGCCAGTGCCAAACAAATTATAATACTCAATAGAATCAAAGTTCTCTTCATAAGGTCTCCATCCATATC
>Ga0123356_10007941_pt1 | contig 10563 bp, 7 predicted proteins | sample TergutEmb28metaG_2_FD_92546 | JGI IMG/M metagenome (GOLD analysis project Ga0123356, IMG submission 92546) | Embiratermes neotenicus P3 segment gut microbial communities from Petit-Saut dam, French Guiana - Emb289 P3 | ecosystem: Host-associated > Arthropoda: Insects > Digestive system > Gut ... | reverse complement strand
GGACAGCCCCGCTAAAACCATCCAATTTTCAATGACGCCGTATTCTTTGTCAAAGGTTTGCAGGGTCTGTTCCATCAGTTCCGGATCCGAGCGAAAAAGGGAAGGGTTGAACGAAAACCCGTTTTGTTGGTACATGTGGATGATTTTTTCTAAATCCTGTTGGATATTGGCATAGGAAGCCCCATAGTCGGCGATGATCACCTCATCCGGGCAACGGGCGGCTTTAAGCAGCAACATGGCCAGCACGCCCGTGCGATCCTTTCCTACGGTGCAGTTAAAGAGGGCACAACTCTCCGGGAAGTGCAACATCAGCCTGAGGGCCTCTGCCAGGCTGGCCTTCTCGTGGTTTAGTATATACATGTAGACCGGCGCCATGGTTTCCGGCATCTCTATCCCGGGGGGATTACTATTGTCGAAGTTGCCTAATTGCACATGATGATACGCTACATCCCGGTAGTCCATCAGGGGGGAGGGATACAACCGGCATTCCAGCGCGCTGCGCAAGTCCACCTGGACACGAACCCCGTACTGATAAAGCCATTCACAATCACGGCGGGTCATGGAAGCGGGGTTGTCGCTCCGCAAAAACTGACCCCAGCGTGTTCGTTTGCCATCCACGGTGGGATAGCCGCCCAAATCGCGGAGATTATGGGGACCATCCAACGGCAGGGCTTTATTGGCTTTTATCATGGAACGCCTCCTTGCCCAAGGATGGGCTCCTTGATTATATCATAATGATGGGATATTGTTTACGCTGACTCAAGCGCTATCGTGTTTTGATTTGATCGAGGTATGAAAAGTCGTGCTTTTCAAACTGCTGCTCCAAAAAATCCGACCATGTAAAGACGGCCGCACCATCTAAGCCGGCTTCTTTGATTGATTGCAAAGTATCGCCAAACTCTTCGGGCGTAATCGTTTCACTTCTCCCCTTTCCGGCGTGCATTCCTGTAATGTAAAGCGGTTGTACCTGCACCGTGCATACGACTTTTTGGCCTGTGAGTTTTTTAAAATAAAGGCCCGTTTTGGCAATCCATTCCATTGGACGGCCAAGAATCTGATGGTAGCCCATCACCTCGAAGATGTCCACAACTTCGCTCAAGCGCCGGGGGTCCTGCGCGAATACCTCTATGCCGGCATTATCGTAATGGGCGGTATCGAACGGAACGGTGTTTAATACGATTTTTGCGCCGGGATTAATCGCGCGGATACGCGCGCGGACTTCGCCTACGATGTTTGTAATCGTTGTTGTCTTAAAATCCACAAATGCGTCGTAGCAGTTTGCTTTGATCCACTCGCCTTTGGCCTTGACAGCGGGAACCCGGATGCCGCTGTGCTTTTGAAATTTTTCGATACAGCGGTGGCAGAAACAGTACTCCGGCCATTCCTTACGCTTTGTACCGGGCAGCCAGAGTTCCCAAAAACCCGGAAAGCGCATGAAACCCAAAAACACGCCGTCCATATTCATTTTGCGCATCGCATGCTCGATCTTGGAAATCTGTTCTTCCACATAGGCTTCGTCGGTGGGACAGCCGCCGAAGTACCAGTCGATTTGCCGCGCAGGGTCCCCATGGCTGTCAACAGGTATGTTGCCGTGCTTTCGTATGAGAACCGGGTCAAAAAACATATTGCAGGCGCCAAAATATTCAATGCCCTGATCTTTCAGAGCGTCCTTGAATTTTAAATCATCAAACGTGTTAAGCAAGTGCGCTTTCTCAGATGGAATCTCGCTGTCCACAGCCGAGTTGCTCATCGGAAGAAACCGGCTCATCGTGATGATATAGCTTACGCCTAATGCTTTCAGCTCTGCTGCGGCAGCCCTGTAGTCGAGGCCGTATTTCCAGTACCAATCCAACGAATACACCTTCAGGCCGATCATGAAGTCAGGCATTGTATATTTCAATCCTTACAAGAAAAATCGTTATATATAAGGGGTGATTGGTGTTTTGTTGATGTATCTGTCCACATTGCTCCTAATGGCAATTTGTGTATCTACGATCAGGCGCTTTTGAGGGGGTTCCCAACCTTCTAAAATATGGCGGACCAGCAGTGTCACCGCCTGGTAACCCTGATGATACGGCGCCTGATACAGCAGCGCGTCACACCAGCCCTCACGCAGCATCTGCGCTGTGCGCTCGGTCACGTCGTGGCCTATCACGTGAATATCGCGCCGACCCAGCTTCTTCAACGCAGTTGCCGCGCCTACGGTACTCGAATAGCCGGTACAGAAAATACCGCCTATGTCGGGCTGGCGCTCCAGCAAGTCCATGAGAATCTGGAAGGCAAGCTCCGGCACACTGTGACACTCGGAGCAGGGAATGATGTTGATATTCAGCGCATTCGTCTGCACGAATTCGCAAAAACCTCCAAAACGGTCAATGAAGGGAGCGATTCTCGCAAAATTCCCTACAACTGTAACATTTCCCTCCCCCTTCATCAGCATGCTCAAGAGCTCGCCCCCCATCAAACCGGACTGCCGGGAATCATTGCCCACATAAAATAGGCGGTCGCTTTCCGGAGCGTCGGTATTGAAGGTAACCACAGAAACTCCCGCCTGGGTAAACTCATTGATACGCGCGGCAATCGGCGGCCCCGCCGAGTTGATGGCAAGGCCGTCAAAGCGGTCAGGATCGATGTCTGCCAGCCGCTCCAGCGCCTGTTGCGGATCCTGTGATTGATAACGAAGCTTTTCAAAAGTAGCGCCGTAATCGCGCAACTCCTCGATGGCGTTATCGATACCGCTGTTGATATCATGATAGAATTCCTTTGGTTCCTCAGGATAGGCGATTCCAATATGGATCGTCCTCTTCCTGCCGAGGGCGCTGGCAAACTTGTTGGGGCGGTAACCCAATTCCTTTGCGATCATCAAAATAAGCTTCTGGCTTTTTTTACTTACCCCGCCGCGATGATTGATTGCCCTGTCGACGGTACCGATGGAGACCCCCGACTTTTCCGCAATCATTTTAAGGGTAACGCGCCGCTCTTCCCTGCTCATTTTCTGCCGCCTTCCTGTTCTAGTCATGGACATATCGTGACCCTATCATACCAGATATTTTTCTGATTGCATAGCATTTTCGTTTTCGTCAACGAATTTTTTAGATTGATTTTTTGATTCTGCGGACTGACGGTAATCGTGATTCTTACAAATTTTTTCCTTTATTCATTGGCGTTGAGCAAATTCGAGATAAAAGTTCAAAATTGGAGTGTTGACAAATTTCGCTTGAATGGATATGATGGTCCTAAATGGAGCGTTAACGTCAACGGTGAAAGGTGAGCGTGATGTCCGAAGAGCTTTTGCGTATGGAAAGGATCAGCAAGTCATTCCCCGGTGTAAAAGCGCTGGACGATGTATCCTTTACGGTGAACCAAGGTGAGGTGCACGGCTTGGTGGGTGAAAACGGGGCGGGAAAATCAACCCTGATGAAAATCATGGCCGGCGTTTACCGTGCGGATGAAGGCGATATTTACATTGAAGGAAAAAGGGTGAACATCGATTCCGTCAGCAAGGCGCATGAATATGGAATTGCCATCATTTTTCAGGAACTCACCCTCTGCCGCCATCTCACCGTGGCTGACAACATTTTTATTGGAAGGCCTCCTATGAAATGGAGGTTTATCAGCGACAGGCAAATGCACGCCGCCGCTAAAAAAATACTGGAGGAACTGGGGATTAACCTTAATACCCATGCTATCGTGGAAACCCTGAGCGTTGCGCAGCAGCAGATGGTGGAAATTGCCAAGGCCATATCCTCCAACTCACGGATATTGGTGCTGGACGAACCCAGCGCCACCTTAACCCAGCGGGAAATCTCACAGCTGTTTGAAATCATCCGCACCCTTCAGAAAAAGGGCGTTGGCATGGTATACATCTCCCACCGGATTGAGGAACTTAGCCAAATATGTAAGCGGGTAAGCGTTTTAAGGGACGGGCAGTACATCGGCACGCGGAACCTAGGGGACATCACGCTGGACGAGCTCATTCACATGATCGTAGGCCGTCCGCTTGAGGATAAATTTCCCCAGTACCGGCGCACGATTGGGGAGGTAGCCTTGGAAGCCCGAAACATCCGCCGGGGCAACCGGGTAAACGTGGATTGTTTTCATGTGCGCAAGGGTGAAATATTGGGCATTGCCGGCCTGGTAGGAGCGGGCCGCACGGAAATCATGCGCTGCGTGTTTGGCGCCGACAAGCCTGATTCCATGGAGCTTTATATGGAAGGCAAGCCCATCAAGGTTCGTTCCGTGATTCAGGCGGTGGAACGGGGCATTGGTTATGCCACCGAGGACCGTAAATATGACGGTCTCGCCCTGCGGCTGGATGTACAGTATAACACCAACATGGCGCATCTGCCCCAATTAACCCGTTTCGGGTTTATCAACGACCGGGAGGGCGCCCAAAACGCGGAAAAATACCGAAAGCTGCTTCGCACGAAGACGCCCAGCCTGCGCCAGCTGTGCTACAACCTCTCGGGCGGCAACCAGCAGAAGGTGGTTATCTCCAAATGGCTGTGCAATCAGGTGAAAGTTCTCATCATGGATGAACCTACCCGCGGCATTGATGTGGGCGCGAAATTCGAGGTGTATGAGCTGCTTAACCGCCTGAGCGACCAAGGGGTGGCGATCATCATGATTTCTTCGGAACTGCCTGAGATTTTAGGCATGAGCGACAGGGTTCTGGTTATTCACGAAGGTTCCGTGAATGGCGAGTTGGATGCCAAAGCGACGACCCAGGAAGAGATACTGTATCTGGCTGCGGGGTATAACCTTTTAGAGGGCAAGCCCCCGCCTGTTTTAAGTTCTGATGAGGGAGCGGTTGCGGGATGAGCGGTCTTTTTAAAATAGGTTCGGGGATCTTCGCGCCCAGGGACAGGAGCGGCGCTTTCAGCAATTTGAGCGTGGCGACGAAAAAGGCGATGCTTTCCGGCTCGCTGCTCATCGCGATGTATGCGGCGTTCGCCTTTTTTAACCCATTGTTCTTACAAGCCACCAATCAGATCAACCTGTTGCAGCAGATCGTTACTTTTTCCATCATCGGTTATGGCCTTACCTTCTGCCTGGTCTGCGGCGGCACGGACCTCTCCGCCGGAGCGTCCATGGCGCTGTCCGGCATTATTGTGGTTTGGTCGCTGCAGGTAGGGGTGCCCCTGTGGGCCGCCCTCCTCCTGGCGATGGCTATGGGCATTCTTACCGGTATCCTGAACGGGTTTACCATTGAAATATTGGGCGTGGTGCCGTTTATCGCGACTTTGGGCACCCAATGGGTGTACCGGGGCATCGCCAATGTGCTGATTAACGGCAACCCGATTTATACGGTGGATATCCCCTCCAAGGAGGTTCAGGAAGCGTTCTATGTGCTGGGCGGCGGGCGTACCAGCTTTTGGCTTCCCTACAGCGTGATCATTACGCTGGTCTACGGCGTTTTATTAGCGGTGCTGCTTTCCAAATCGAAAGTCGGCAGGCAGATCTACGCCTGCGGTTCCAACCACGAGGCTGCCAAGCTGTCTGGAATCAACGTCATCGGGACGCGCATGTTCGCCTATTGCGTGTCCGGCTTTTCGGCAGCCCTGTGCGGCATCCTCGTTTCATCCCGTCTATCCTCGGCGCAGCCAACAGCCGGCCAGGGCTACGAGCTGGAGGCGATCGTGGCGGCGGTTTTGGGGGGCGTATCCATTAACGGCGGGGAAGGTAACATTGTAAACGCGATGATCGGCGCCCTCACCATGGGGGTATTGCGCAACGGGCTGAACCTGTTCCGGGTCAACTCATTCTGGCAGATGGCCATCACAGGTTTCATCCTGGTTGTGGCGTGCGCCGTTGAGGCGCGCCGCCGCAGACGGAGCGGATAGATGATATGCCACTGTGTGAAGAATACCCGGGCAGCCATGCTTGGTGTTCTTATATAAGCAAAGGAGGAGATTACTAGTGAAGAAACTGATTGCGTTAATGCTGGCGGCCATCATGGCGCTGACGATGACGACGGCCCTGGCGGAGCAGGGTGGTGAAAAGAACATCGTCGTGATCCTCAAGGCATTGGGGAATGCGTACTGGTCCGTTCTGCAGGCTGGAGCGGAGAAAGCCGGAGAAGACTTTGGCTGCAACGTCACCATTCAGGGCATCCCCAATGAGGTAGACATTGAACAACAGGTAGGTATGTTACAGAACGCTGTTTCAGCCAGGGCTGACGCCATTGTAATCGCTGTGGCCGACAGCAAGGCGGAAGCCAATGAGGTATCCCAGGCGTTCCAGTCCGGCATCCCCATTGTGCTTGTTGATACCATGGCGGAAACGGAGGATTACAGCGCGGCGCTGCTGACGAACAACATTGAGGCGGGCAGGCTGGCCGCGGCGCAGCTGATCGCGAAGCTGGGAAATAAGATCTCCGAAACGGACGGCGCTGAGATCGCCATGCAGATCGGCTCTACCGGCTCGCAGACGATCATCCGGCGTATGGAAGGCTTCCAGGAGTATTGGGCCGCCAACGCGCCCGAGGCTTGGGTGCTTCTCACGGACGACATCAAGGTGAACGACGGGGATATCACCAAAGCTGTCCAGTTTGGGCATGACTTCCTGACCGCGTATCCAAACCTGAAGGGATTCTTCTCCCCCAACAACGGCTCCACAGTGGGCTTCGCTACGGCGCTGATTGAGGCAAACCGTACCGATATGTCCATGGTGGGCTTCGATTTCTCCCCGGAGATGGAAACCATCGTCCGTGACGAAAACTTCAACGTTGCCACCATGCTGCAGCGCCAGTACCTGATGGGATACGACGGCGTGAGAATCGCCTTTGAGCTGGCCAATGGCGGAACCGCCGCCCTAAAGGACATCGATACGGGCGTCCTGGCGGTTGACTTTGACAATGTGGACAGCGACGAGGTGAAGGCGGCGGCCGGTATCCAATAGCCTGTTCGCAAACGGGCGCATACCGAACCCATAGGATGGTTGATTCATAAGGTCTCGCAGAATGACGCGCGCCATCTCCGCCGCTCTTTTGCGGCGGGGATGGCGTTTGTTGAATACAGATAGTTCATGCATAGGGGAGTGCTACTGGATGTTTGACGTGGATGTGGATCGGTTCTGGAAGGATGACGCGCTGGCCCACGGGGACAATTGTTTCTGCCAAGGCCCGCAGGTAGCGTTCGGCATCCGCATGAGCGATGAATGTGTCTATGCCGAGCTCGGGGAGGAGGGGCACCCGTGGGCGCCTGAAGCATGGGCGCGGCGGGTCGAACTGAACAAACGCTACAACGACAAGGCGGAAAAGATCGTTGGCAAGCGCCTGCTCCTTGAGGAATACCCGCCTGAGGACGCGCAGTTTCCCTATGTGAAGCGCATCGGCGAGGTATTTGGCGGCCACTATCATTATCATCACAACACCGAGTGGCTGGAGGGCCGTATTGAGGATGAGGCGGCGCTTGCCGGGCTGCTGCGACAAGCTGAGACCCTGGACTATCGCGGATTCATGCTGCCTCCCAACTGGGAGAGCGAGAAGAAGCGCATCTTTGAAAGCTACGGCTTGAAACCCCAGCCATCCCGCTTGATCCGCGGACCGGTTACACTCGCGGCGTCGGTTTACGGCGCGGAGCGGCTGCTGTTCCTGCTTTCGGACGAACCGGAGCTGTCGGCGCGTTTCTCAAGGGCGATTGCCCACGCGGCGCTGCAAATGGCTCTGTTGATGGATGAGGAGGCAGGCGTATCCGCGGGAAGCCGTCCGGGCTACAGCTTTAATGATGATAACTGCTGCTTGCTATCCCCGGAGATGTATGAGTTGTTCGGATATCCGGTGCTAAAAGCGCTGTTTGACCATTTCAGCCCAGGTGAAAATGACGAGCGCTACCAGCATTCCGACAGTGCCATGAGCCACTTGCTGCCAATCCTTGGCAGACTCAATCTGACAGGCGTCAATTTTGGCCCCACCGTACTTACGCCGGAGATACGCAAATATCTTCCCCGCGCACGCATCGACGGCTGTATATCGCCTTTGGCATTCATGCGCAACGACCGGAACCGGCTGATAGAGGAGACGAAACGTGATTGCGCGGATTGCCTTGCCTATGGCGGGCTCAACCTCACCACGGCCGGATCAATCAACAACGGCAGTTCGCTGGAGAGCATGCGGCTGATGATGGCAGTGGTTCAGCAGTGGGGGAGGCGCCACTAGGCGAGGTTCCCTTGATAGCCCTTACCCGCCGGCTTGTGAATGACGCAGCAGCGCCGAGGCAACCGATCAGGAGGAAGCAATGGGTATATGTGAAATATCAAAGCGAGAAACCGGTTTTAATGACCAGGAATTGGAGCGGCTCCTGGAACAATCCCTCCGGGAGATTGGCAGGCCGTTGCGGAGGGTATTGATCATACCTTCCGACGCCACGAGATTGCATTCGGGCGCGGGAGCGCTTGCTTTTATGTATTATAAGCTGCTGAAGGATCTGTGCCAGGTAGACCTTATGCCCGCGCTGGGAACCCACGAAAAGATGAGCAAACAGGCGTGTAACGCGTTTTTTGGCCCGATCCCTTACGGCACTGTTCTGGAGCACGATTGGAGGAACGAAATCGTTCAAATTGGACAGATACCGGGGGATTTTGTCCGTGAGGTTTCTGAGGGCATGATTTCGGATCCAATTGATGTGGAAGTGAACAGAAGGCTGCTGGACCCGTCATACGACTTGATTCTGTCAATCGGGCAGGTGGTGCCTCATGAAGTAGCGGGTATGGCAAACTACAGCAAAAACATTTTTGTGGGCGTCGGCGGCAGCAAGATGATCAACAGCACCCATTTCTTGGGCGCGGTATACGGGATGGAGCGGATCATGGGGCGGGATCGGACGCCTGTGCGCCGCGTTTTTGACTACGCAGAGGAGCGTTTTATCAAAGGGATGCCGATTCAGTACGTTCTGACGGTTACCACGCAGACGGGCGGTAAAACCGCCGTCCACGGGTTGTTTATCGGCCGTGAAAGACGCCTGTTTGAAGAAGCGGTACGGTTGAGCCAGGCGAAGAACGTCACTTTCTTGGAGAAACCTCTCGAAAAAGTGGTCGTCTACCTGGATGAAGAGGAATTTACCAGCGCATGGCTGGGCAATAAAGCGATCTACCGGACCCGCATGGCTGTGGCGGACGGGGGCGAGCTGCTGATACTGGCGCCCGGCATGAAAAAATTTGGCGAGGACAACCTCCATGACACCCTGATCCGGAAGTATGGTTATGTGGGAAGGCGCAATGTACTGGAGCTGTGCAAGACGAACCGGGATCTTCGGGACAATCGATCGGTGGCGGCTCATCTCATGCATGGTTCTTCCGATGGCAGATTCTCCATTGTATATGCCACGGAGAAGCTTTCCAAACGGGAGGTGTGCGGCGTATCATTCCGGCACGCGTCTTTCGGGGATATGGTGCAAAAGTATGATCCCCGCCATCTGCAAGAAGGATATCATACGAATAACGGCGAAAATTTCTACTTTATAAGCAATCCTGCGTTGGGGCTGTGGTCTGCCAGCAGATTCTCATTGGGGGAGTAGTGGAAGGAAGCGCGCAGCATTGATCGAAGCAAGAGGAGGAAGGACAATGAGGAAAGCGGATATTGGCCTTGTGGGCTTGGCTGTCATGGGTGAAAATCTTGTGATGAACATGGAAAGCAAGGGTTTTACGGTGGCGGTATACAACAGGACGGTGGACAAGGTTACGAATTTTCTGGAAGGCCGCGGGCGGGGTAAAAACATCATTGGGGCCGCATCGCTTCAGGAGTTGGCGGATCATCTTGCATCCCCCCGAAAAGTCATGCTGATGGTAAAGTCGGGAAAAGCGGTGGATGATTTTATTGAGCAGCTTATACCGTATCTTGACAAGGGCGATATCATCATAGACGGCGGCAATTCGCATTTTCCGGATACCATACGCCGTACCCGGTATGTGGAAAGCCATGGGCTGTTATACATCGGTACGGGCGTGTCCGGCGGCGAGGAGGGGGCGCTGAAAGGGCCAAGCATCATGCCGGGAGGTTCGCCGGCGGCATGGACCCATGTGAAGGAGCTGTTCCAAGCCATTGCAGCCCACGTGGGCAGCGATCCCTGCTGCGATTGGGTGGGGGCAAACGGCGCGGGACATTTTGTGAAAATGATCCATAACGGCATTGAATATGGGGATATGCAGCTGATTTGCGAAGCGTATTTTCTGATGAAGAATTATCTGGGCATGGACGCCCGGGAAATGCACGAGGTTTTTAAGGAGTGGAACCAGGGAGAGCTGGACAGCTACCTGATTGAAATTACCCGCGACATCATCGCTTATCAGGATGCGGAGGGAACCAGCGTTCTGGATATGATATTGGATACCGCCGGGCAAAAAGGCACCGGAAAGTGGACATCCATCGCCTCTTTGGACGAAGGGGTTCCGCTGACGCTGATTGGCGAAGCGGTGTACGCGCGTTATCTTTCGGCCATGAAGGACGAGCGGGTGGCGGCGTCCAAGGTGCTGGGGGGCCCTGTACCGAAATTTGACGGTGACAAAAAAGCCTTTGTGGAAGACATCCGAAACGCGCTCTATGCTTCTAAGATCGTTTCCTACGCT
>Ga0123356_10007940_pt1 | contig 10563 bp, 10 predicted proteins | sample TergutEmb28metaG_2_FD_92546 | JGI IMG/M metagenome (GOLD analysis project Ga0123356, IMG submission 92546) | Embiratermes neotenicus P3 segment gut microbial communities from Petit-Saut dam, French Guiana - Emb289 P3 | ecosystem: Host-associated > Arthropoda: Insects > Digestive system > Gut ... | reverse complement strand
CCGGTTCTTGAAAATCTTGAAAGAAAAAAACAGCTTAAACCTGCTCCCGACGCCGATGGAGATGGTATTACTACACCCTCAAACAGAAAACATTTGGAAGATTATCTACAGTTCATTCATGTGTCAGTCCTTCCAAACATACAAGTAAGCTCTGACGGCTCAGATGTTGCAGCGAGCAGAGAATGGGTCACACATGAAGTCATGGGTGAGTTTAAACCTGCAGTTATACGGGCGCAAAACTTCCTGCATCTGCCGGGTTCAACAGAAATAGAAATAAAAAAAGAAATAAACATTCTTGACTTTGCAACATTCAGATTCTTAAACGAAGTCCGAAGAGGTATAAAACCTCCGAATGAAAGTTACTTTGACACGACTAAATTACTTTCAGTGATCTTGAATGCAGAAAGAGAAAGCCGCAATGTTTTGGTAAGCACAAATGGTGAAGATGTCGGAGTCGGAGATATGTGGGTCACTCCAGTTGAGTTCCTGACCTTTAGTATTGCTATATCAAAGGCATCTTATGTGTTTAACTTTGCAAGTAATGACCGGGAAATCACAGATGCAGTGAATGAACTGGAGCTAGTTGTTTCTGCATTTATCAAGGCGAAAAAACCAGGATCATCGCAGATGGATTTTTCTGAATTACTGCTTGCTATACAAAGTGCAAAAACTGAGTTAGCGCGGACACACACGGGTGGAGATTTACTCATTGGTACAAAAAGACAGGATTTTTACCAGGAACAGTTTTGGGTAAGTCAACCAAGAGTGGATGGACTTGAAAAAGCGTTGGAGCATGCTGTAACTGTTTTGGTGGACAATAGCACCGGACAACCGGACATCAGAGCAGCGACCGCTGTGCTGACTATGGAGACAGAGTGGTTTTTAATATCAATACTTCCCGGGTCAAAGCCACGCTCAGAATCAGAGGTGTGGCTTAGTGAAGGAAGTGGTAGAACATACTCATTTTTAAACGAAGCAGTCAATGATGCAGCGCTAAACAATGGTGATGTTTCACTAATAGCAGATGCAGAAATCGACTGTTTACAATGGAGTGAAGCAACCGGAGTCAATATAGTTATAAATAATGGTGTGACCCTGACTATAACGTCGCGCGGCTGGCTTATTATATCTGCAAGTGATTTGATCAACAATGGGACATTGATCATTGAAGGCTATTTTGATCTTGATTTTGATGTACATTTTATCAATAACGGTATAGTCAGGATCGAAAAAGGTGGCGACTTTAATTATTTACCGGGTGCGGTTATAACAAATAACGGGGAATGGTATGATGAAAATCAGGGAACATTGCCACCTGATCATACTCCGGTTGTAAATGTCGTTTCACTGGATGCAGCTATTTATGATGCACAGGCTCTTGATGAGAAAATTTTCTACTATTTGCGTTCGTCCGGTTATTCATTTGGAAATGATGAGTTAGATCAGGCTTTTGAAGCGCTACTTTATGGGATCGGGAATGCGATGACGGTTCGCAGATCAGCACCCACATCCACGCAGCAAGATATAGATACTGCCACCGAAATACTACGTACTATAATCGCAGCAACTGAAGATATCTTTGCGGACTACGGGATCGTATTATGATGAGTAAAATTAAAAAGATCATAAGTGATGTGCTGGTATCAAGCCTGTTACTGCTTACTTTTGCAACGGGTTTATTTTCATCTTTCGACCATCGCTTACAGGACCTGTTTTACCAACAGAATACACCGATAAGTCAGGATATCATCATTATCGGGATCGATGAGTACACGATCGCACAGCTTGGCATGCCTTATGAGTGGAACCGCCGGACAATGGCTGACGCTGTAAGCATCCTGAATAATGACCCGAACTATAAACCTTCGGTAATCGCACTTGATATTTTATACCTTGATGAACGGGAAGATGCAGAAGCTGATCGTGCTTTAGTTGAGGCTATAAGAAACGGTGGCAATGTGGTGCTGGCAGCAAATGTGGTCACAGGGTTTGTACCCGACCCAACAAATCCAAATCATACAATACGCGCAGCAGTGGGGTTTGAAAAGCCATTTGAAGCACTGCGGGAGCACGCGTTTTATGGCAGCGTGAACAATGTTATTTTCGACCCTGACAACATGGTAAGAAGAACAAGCCAATGGTTCACTTTTAATGGCGAAGTTATGCACAGCTTCCCATTTGAGATATACAGGCGGTTTGTCGGTGATGAAAACATATCCTACACGCCTGAAAAAATGCAAAATCAATATATCACATACTATGGCAGCACTGGTTTATACAAACAGCTTTCATTTATGGATATATTCGATGAGGATTTTGACACAGCATTTGTAGCGGATCGGGTCGTCATGATCGGTGTATATGCTCCCGGTTTTCTCAATTCCTATCTTACATCCGCTCAAAACGAACCGATGTATGGTGTTGAAATCCAAGCGAATATTGTGCAAATGTTATTAGACGAGAATTTTAGAAGTTATGTAAGCCCCGGCGTGGATTTCGCGATATTGCTCATTATTATTTCTCTTACAATGCTACTCGCATATTTGTTAAAACTGCGTGTCACATTGGTGGTTTATACAGGGATCATTCTCATATATTTCGTATGCGCGCAGATTGCTTTTAACACAGGCTGGTCCATAACCTTAGCATACCCATTTGTCGCCATACTTGTTATTTTTGCTTACCAGCTCATTTATGGCTATATAATGAATGCGATATATATTGCAGAATTGAAAAACAAGCTTTTGCAAAATGAAAATGAGATTTTACAAAATCGGGTCTCCGTTATGCTAAGCCAAATCCGCCCTCACTTCTTATTTAACTCTTTAGTGACTATTCAGGAGCTTTGTTTGATCGATGCACAAATAGCAAGCGAAACAGTAGGTGAGTTTTCAAGATACCTTAGACATAATATCGATTCGCTTTCAGACCGTAATCCCGTGGCTTTTGAAAAGGAACTGATGCATGTTGAAGCTTACTTATCCATTGAGAAGAAACGCTTTGATGAAAGGTTGAATGTGATATATGATATATCAGTGCGTAATTTCTTCATACCTTCACTGACCTTACAGCCGCTGGTTGAAAATGCTGTCCGGCATGGGGTTCTCACACGATGGGAAGGTGGAACAATAACGATCAGCACAAAAGAAATCGATGGAAACATTATTATCGCTGTGATGGATAATGGTATTGGATTTGATGAAAATGACATAGGTAAGAACTGTACCGGGATCAGAAATGTCCGAAGTCGTCTTGAGGCCATCAGCGGCGGGACATTGGATATAAAAAGCAAGATCGGTGAAGGCACGACCTCAACGATAATAATACCTATTAGGGGGCTGGATTAATTGCATGTTATTGCTGTTGATGATGAGCGTTTAGCACTAAAAAATACAGAAAAAGCAATACGCGCGGCACTGCCTGATTGTGAACTGTATTGCTTTGACAGACCGAGTATAGCTGTGGCACACGCAGGGAAAATGAAGGTAGATATAGCATTTTTAGATATAAAAATGTACGATATGGATGGACTGCAACTTGCAAAGTGGTTAAAAGAAATAAATCCTGCGACCAATATTATTTTTTCAACAGCTTATGCTGACTATTCGCTGGATTCATATAAAATCCCGGCAAGTGCATATTTATTAAAACCAATTACAGAGGAAGCGATCAAGGATGCGATGCTAAAGCTTCGTTGTCCTATATCCACAGACGCAAAATTACGTGTGCAATGCTTTGGCAACTTTGATGTCTATATCACCGGATCTTCTGTTCCCCTTAGCTTTCCCCGCAGCAAAGCTAAGGAACTGTTTGCATATCTTATTCATCGAAGAGGTGGGAGTTGTTCGGTCGAAGAGCTTGTCACGGTATTATTCGAGGGAAAAGAATATGACCGCTCAATAAACAGACAAATCCAAACAATGGTAAGCGTAATGAGAAAAGTCCTAAGAGAAGCCGGTGTGGAGGATGTGTTGATTAAACAGTACAATAGTATTGCTGTCGATACAGGATTGATCGATTGTGATTACTATCGTTTCCTGAATCAAGACCCGGAAGCAGTTAACACTTACAGATTTACAGGGGAGTATATGTCTAATTACAGCTGGGCGGAGCTGACATCCGGACTTATGACGCAAATGATGAATTGACGTTTAAATTATTATTGGAATTAATAACAAGTAAAGGTGTCCCCTTCTTCCAGAGCCTCGCGAACGAGGCCTTGTGAAGATGAAGGTGGGGGGACATCTTTTGCTCATTTTACAGCTATATTAATGTAAAGAATATGTAAACTTAGTGTTCATTTAGGCTTCTGTGTTGGCATGTTGATGTTGCTGGTGCGCTTTTGTTGTCACCTTGATATCAATAGAATGTTAAAATTAAGTAGAAACAACCTTCAAGTTTGGAGGCTGGAATAACTGAGTATTGGTTATGACAAGCAGGAGTACAAAATGAGAGTATTGCATAGTGTTGATAGTGAAACAGTAGAAAGACCTGTTTATGATGGTCTTGCCTTAGTTTGTGATAATAATCCTATGAACTTGTCGATCATATGCGAGCATCTTAGAAAAGCGGGGCTTAATATAATAATAGCTGTAAATGGAGATGATTGTGTACAAATAGTAAGGGAACGGGCACATAGATTCTTAATTAACAAGGATGCCATTAAACAGTTTGATCTAATACTCATTGATGTGCAAATGCCTGATATAAACGGCCTGGAAACATCAAGAAAAATAAGAAGTATAGACAGGGATGTTCCTATAATTGCATTAACTGAAGATATTTTTTTAGAGAACCGGATGACGTATCGGGAGTACGGGATAATGGACTGTTTAGGTAAGCCTTTTAGAAAGATGGATTTATTGTACTGCTTAAAAAAGTATATTAAACCGGTTAAACAAGCAATATGATCTTATTGAAAAGCTTCTTGTTTATGAGACTTCTCGTTTTTGAGTTGCAACTTAAGCCAAATTGCGGTATTATGCAACAAAGAACATAAACGAGGATGCCAATATGGAACAGCCTACAGATAAAGATGTATTTCGCTTTGATGATCGTCGTGAATATAATGACGGTCCGCCCAATGGGGTAGAAGAACGCAGGGTCGAGCATCGCAGAGAAGACGACCAATACAGAGCAGATATAAAAACGGTTCTTGATCTTGAAATGGATGAAACGGTGACAGATCAAGAGGTCAACAAAGTCCTCGGACCAGTATTAGAAAATATAAAAGCAGGTAAATACAAATAATTTTCGATTTCAAAGTGCAAATACACCCGCATACCGATTTTTGTTACATTTAACGGTTGACAAACGGTGGTGGGTGTTTTATTATGCAATAGATTAGTTAGCATAACTAACTAAAAGTCGGAAAACTTAAGGAGTTGCCTTATGGACGATTTTGAAAAAAGCCTAAATTATGTGCTTGTTGACACATTTAATCTAATCCTTAGATTTGAAGAAAGTTCGCTCAAAAAAATCGTTAGCGTTCCTGTAACGATAACAGAGGCGCACATGATCGAAGCGATCGGAACTCAGGAGAATGAAGAAACTACCGTCAGTGAGATTTCATCATTTTTAGGGGTTTCCATGCCGACAGCAACTGTTGCAATAAAGAAGTTGGAGAGCAAAGGGTTTATAAAAAAAGCTCCTTGCGAAAAAGATGGACGTCGAACAATCATCAGCCTGACAGAAATGGGCAGAAGGATAAACAAAGCACACAGCCTGTTCCATAGAAGGATGGTAAAAAATATAAGCAACCAATTTCAAGATGTCGAAAAAGATGTCCTGTATAGAGCGGTGACCAAACTTAGCGAATTTTTCAAGAATAAAGTTGAGGCATAAGATATGATAAAAATCCTCGGCATGGGTAAGGGTATCCCCGAAAAATGTGTCACGAATGATGAAATTGCCGGCTTTCTTGATACCGATAATGAATGGATCGTAACACGAACAGGTATCCAAACAAGATACATCTGTTCAAATGAATCATTGACCGATTTATCCGCAGCCGCTTCCAAACAAGCCATCGAAAAGTCCGGGTTATCTGTAAATGATATAGATTTAGTCATCTGTGCAACAATGGTTGGAGATTATAATACACCTTCCCTTGCATGTGCTTTAGCAGAACGACTTGGAACAAACTGCCCTGCATTTGACATAAACGCTGCGTGTACCGGATTTGTATATGCAATAGATGTGGCATCAAATTACATTGGAATGGGAAAAGCAAAAAATATCTTGATCACATGCGCAGAAAAAATGTCGACACAAATGGACTGGAATGACAGGAACACTTGCATCTTGTTCGGAGACGGTTCTGCTGCTTGTGTCGTAACAGCCGGAAATGCTCTCAAGTATATATCATTGTCAGCAATCGCAGACACGACTATCTTAAAAATCCCAAACGATACAGGGAACAGTCCTTTCATAGCTCAGAAGAAAGATAAAGGCTATTTATATATGCAAGGACAGGAAGTCTTTAAATTCGCGGTAAACATTGTTGGAGCAGATGTAAAGCAAGCGTTGGAAGCAACTTGCATGACTCCCGATGAAATCGACTTTTATCTGCTGCATCAGGCAAACAAACGGATCGTAGATTCTGCAAGGACAAGACTTAAGCAACCGGCAGAAAAGTTCCCGATAAATATAGGAAAATATGGCAACCTTTCCTCCGTCTCAATCCCGCTGCTGCTTTGTGAGATGTTGGAAGAGGAAAAAATAAAACCCGGTGATAAACTGCTGGTGTCTGCATTTGGAGCAGGTCTGACTGCCGGATGCTGCATACTGGCTTGGGAATAAAACAAAAATATTTGGAGGAAAAAACAATGTTAGAAAAAATCACAGAAATACTTAGAGATTACAAAGGCGAGCCTGATCTTGAAGTCACGGAGCAAAGCACATTTGCTGAGCTGGAACTGGATTCACTGGATACAGTCGAGCTGGTAATGAACCTTGAAGAAGAGTTCTCGGTAACGATTGAAATGAGTGAGAACATTCAAACAGTCGGCGATCTTATCAAGGTTATCGAAAGCGCACAATAACTTCGCTTCGCTACGTTGATACGTTTTACTTAATGACGTTCGCGAGAAAGTTGAACTCTTGTATTAGGAGCTACTAAATTAATGATAAAAACTCAACTTTGTGAAATGCTTGACATTGAGTATCCCATCTTCCAAGGCGGGATGGCGTGGATAGCAGATGCGGATTTGGCTGCGGCAGTTTCAAATGCCGGCGGACTCGGCTTTATTGCAGCGGGGAACGCACCGATCTCTTATGTTTCGGAACAAATCAAGAAAGCAAAATCACTTACGGACAAGCCGTTCGGCGTAAACATCATGCTTATGAGTCCGAGTGCAGAAGAAGTTGCGCAACTCGTTGTCGATGAAAAGGTTTCCGTTATTACTACAGGTGCCGGAAATCCTTCGAAGTACATGTCAAAGTGGACAGATGCCGGTATCAAGGTCATACCGTTAGTCGCTTCGACCGGATTGGCGAAAATGATGCAGCGCAGCGGAGCGTCTGCTGTGGTTGCCGAAGGTTGTGAAGCCGGAGGGCATGTCGGCGAGTTGACGACCATGACGCTTGTACCGCAAGTGCGTGATGTTGTTGACATCCCGGTCATTGCAGCGGGAGGGATCGGCGATGGTCGGGGTATTGCGGCTGCATTTATGCTCGGAGCCGTCGGTGTTCAGATCGGCACACGGTTTTTAGTGTCAAAGGAATGCAACATCCATCAAACTTACAAAGATAAAGTTATTACGGCAAAGGATATCGACACGATAACAACGGGTAAAAGACTCGGTCATCCGGTACGTTCGATCAAAACACCTTTTTCCAGAGATTTGTTCAATAAAGAATATGATATGTCCATTACAAATGAAGAATTAGAAGCATTGGCAGAGGGATCGCTCCGGTTATCGGCGGTTGAAGGTGATTTGCAAAAAGGCAGTTTTATGGCAGGGCAGATATCGGGGATGATCAAGAAAGAGCAAACGGTGAAAGAAATCATCGACGAGATGGTAAGTGAAACGGAAAGAGTACTGGGTGGAGCAACAAGATGAGCAAGTTAGCATTTGTTTTTGCCGGGCAAGGCGCACAATCTGTAGGAATGGGACAGGATCTTTACGAGCAATATGACTGTGTCAGAGAATTGTTTGATATGTCTCCTGATATTCGAGAGTTGTGTTTTAACGGCCCCAAAGAGCAGTTAGATATTACGATAAACACACAACCTGCAGTGTTCCTGACAGACCTCGCATGTGCATCAGTACTTGCAGAAAAATGTATCAAAGCAGACGGTGTTGCCGGATTTTCTCTCGGCGAGATACCCGCAGCTTGTTATGCAGGACTCATGAGCATCTCACAAGCATTCAATTTCGTGAGTTTCAGAGCAAAAGCAATGAATGACTGCGCTCTTGAAAATAAAGGTTGTATGTTCGCAACCCTTAAGCTTTCTGTCGACGCGGTTGAGAACATTTGCAAATCTATCAAAAACGCATATCCGGTCAACTATAACTCTCCCGGACAGATAGTTATCGCATGTGCTGAAGAATCTGCAGAAGAATTGCAAAAAGCTGTGTCTGAACATGGCGGAAAATCTATAAAACTGGCTGCTAGTGGCGCATTTCACAGTCCGTTTATGGATGATGCTAGTGAAAACGTACAAAAATATTTGGAAAATGAAAACCTGGGAACACTACAAATATCATTATTCTCAAACACAACAGCACAGAAGTATGATAACGCAAAAGAACTTCTGGCAAAACAAATAAATCATCCGGTATTATGGCAAAAAACAATAGAAAATATGATAAGCGACGGCTATGGAACATTCATCGAAGTCGGCCCGGGCAAAACCCTGTCAGGACTTATAAAAAAGATAGACCCGAATGTAAATGTTCATAATGTATCGGACATACCAACACTCGAGAAAACAATAGAGGAGTTTCAAAATGCTTAAAGGAAAAACAGCAGTAATAACCGGTGCATCGACCGGGATCGGAAAGTCGATCGCATTACAAATGGCACAAAACGGTGCAAACATAGCTATCATATATATAGGCGATAAAAATCTAGCTGCTGATGTAAAAAAACAAGCAGAGAACTATGGAGTAAAAGCAGAAATATACGATTGCGATGTATCAGACTTTGAAGTATCCAAAACAGTATGCGAGAACATTATCGCAGATTTTGGCTCTGTTGATATACTTGTAAATAATGCAGGTATCATAAAAGACAATTTATTGTTGCGTATGAGTGAATCAGACTTTGATGCTGTGATCAACGTCAATCTTAAAGGAGTATTCAACCTGACAAAACACCTGTCACGATCTATCATGAGATCAGGTTGCGGCAGAATAATAAATATATCCTCTGTCAGCGGCATCATGGGCAATCCCGGACAAGCGAACTACTCCGCAGCAAAAGCCGGAGTGATAGGACTGACAAAAACAACAGCAAAAGAATTTGCAGGTAAAAACATCACCTGCAATGCAATCGCCCCCGGATTCATAGCCACTGATATGACGGCAAACTTACCGCAAGCAGTCAAAGACCACGCCGATACAGTGATCCCACTGAAACGAATGGGAACACCTGAAGAAATAGCAAACGTAGCAGTATTTCTGGCATCTGACATGTCGTCGTATATAACGGGCGAAGTAATAAAAGTCGACGGCGGAATGTGCATGTAATAAGTACAGGACCGGTAGGGTCAGAGGCAGTATATGTGCTTCTGACGAGCGTAGCCACGGAAGGTGGAGCGCGTGAGTTCGACACAGGATGTGTCGCCGAACGGAAAAGAAGCATATATACTGCCTCTGATCCGTGAATTATCAAAGGAGAAGGCTATATGAAAAAAGTAGTAGTAACAGGACTAGGATGCATTTCACCTGTTGGAAACGATGTCGAAACCATGTGGCAAAACCTGATAGCAGGAAAACATGGCTTTGGCGAGATCACAAAATTTGATGCATCAGAACTAAAGGTGAGAATAGCCGGAGAAGTCAAAGACTTCAACCCGGAAGAATATATAGAAAAAGGCGATATCAGAAAGACAGACATTTACGCACAATATGCTCTTGCAGCATCAGCGCAAGCAGTTGAAGACAGCGGGATAGTTGGAAATGTGGAGTCAAACAGATTTGGAGTATATATCGGTTCGGGAATAGGTGGCATTTCAACATTTATAACGGAAACCGAAAAAATGCTGACAAAAGGACCGCAGCGTATATCGCCGTTTTTTATCCCGATGATGATCGCCAATATCGGTTCAGCATTGGTCGCTATGAAATATAAAGCAATGGGACCAAATCTACCGACAGTAAGCGCATGCGCATCAGCTACAAATGCGATCGGAGAAGCCTTCCGTGCGATAAAGTTCGGCTATGCTGATGCTATAATCGCAGGCGGAGCGGATGCATGTGTCAATCCTTTAGCATTAGGCGGGTTTATCAACTGTCAGGCACTTTCCACAACAAACGATCCTGATAACAGCTCAATGCCGTTTGATAAAAGACGTGATGGATTTGTTATGGGCGAAGGTGCCGGAGTCATAGTTTT
>Ga0123356_10007939_pt1 | contig 10564 bp, 11 predicted proteins | sample TergutEmb28metaG_2_FD_92546 | JGI IMG/M metagenome (GOLD analysis project Ga0123356, IMG submission 92546) | Embiratermes neotenicus P3 segment gut microbial communities from Petit-Saut dam, French Guiana - Emb289 P3 | ecosystem: Host-associated > Arthropoda: Insects > Digestive system > Gut ... | reverse complement strand
TGATAATGATGTTTAGGTGGGGTTTGTCACTTTTGCTCATTTTTCAATCCTCTATTAATTTATCCTAATTTTGTGAAATCGTTAACACATCAGTTCTTCCCATTATTTTAATCTTATGATTTATCCGGGACTTAAAATACGGCTGAAAAACGCAATCAGAGGAAAAAATCGCAAACCTGTTGCACACAATACGCCCATACCGCCACGACTACACCCACTCAAAACCACAAACAACACAACACAGAATCCAAAAACAACCAACCACACCAAAAAAAGAAACCCCAACACCAACACTACCTACCCACAAACCCAACAAAGACAACTACAAGAACTACTATGCCAGCAACCATTAGGGTCAATCAGTTATCGGTTTTTTAGTGCCTCTACTTTAGGAGAACCGTTTTTTATGTTGATTTTAAGTAAAGATTTTGTGCCCATCCACTCAACTAGGGGATAGCCTACTAGAATTTGGCACCAAAAAGTCAGCAGACGAACAATTGTTGTAGCAACGCCTGCAACAGCTACAGGAACTCCATATAGAACAAAAAGATTAATCATGGTTACTTCTACAGCGCCAATAGGAATACCCGCAGTTATGGTCTCAACTGTGGTAACTATGCAGTACACAGTGGCTAAATTAATTAAAGAAATTGCGGTAAAGTCAAGGGCATAAAAAATCATTAAATAAACTATAAGGCTAAACACCCAGGAAATCACTGCGAAGATGAAGGGTTTTATGAGATATCGCGGATGTTTTTTAAATGTTTTAAAGACCCCGCTAAAGGAGAATAAACTTTGACAGATTTTTTCTCTAAAGCTTTGCTGTTTTGAGGGATCTTTGATTATACGCTTGGCGACCCACATTATGATAGTTGCGATTTTGTCTGCAGCTGTTTCTTTGAAGGCTATCAAAAAGATACAGGCAAGAACAACAGCAGTACCAGATATCACCAAAATAATGGGCGTTATAAGATAGAGGGGCAACGTTTGGGTAAAGAGCAAAAGAAGAAAACCTACGATTAACCCGCCTGAATATACAAATGTACTAATTATACGTGAACCCAAAACGGTGGCAGCCGCAATACCTGTGTCATTTTGGATATCTTTTTGGGACAATGCTATACGGATGACTTCTCCGCCGATGGTTGCACTTGGGAGAATGAGTTCAACAAAGTTACCTATCCAATTATAGAGCAACAACTTGCGAAATTTTACGCTAACAGAGAGAGTCTCTAGGAGGCTGTGCCAGATCAAAGAGTCAAAGATTACCCCGGCAATTAAGGCGCCTATAGCCAGCAGTAAAAACATGGAGTATTGGTAGACATTTAGGCGGCTTAGGAGAAGAAAAAGGCCATCAAACCCCACAAAGAACCACAAATACAGAATAAAGGCTACCAAACCCAGAGCCATAAACAGAAAGGTTCGTCGTCGAGCCAAATGCAACCTTAATTCTCCACTTCCCTAAAACTGCTCAGCCAAATAGACAAGCAACACTCCCCCCCTGCAGACAAGGGCATACTTCGCCTATTACGCGCATACAGGCAGTTACATATAAACTAATTTCAACATGCATATTAATCAAGTGGCAAGGGCAAAGAACCAAAAGGTATCGTTGTAAAAATGTTTAAGGAGAAAACAAATAAGGGGTTAAACCACAAATAAACAACGCTTATCTACAGGAATGGGACATACAAAACGGCGAAGAATATGGAAAACGGTACCGAAGCTAAAATTAGACAAGATATTCTCCGAGAAATCCAAATACTTGAACAGAACTATCAAATTATCTCAGCGTTCACATCAGGATCAGACCTAGATCCCTCAACATTGGGAAACAGCCTTCAGGCATTTAAAGACAGCCTGAGCCGTGCCAGCACCTATGTACTTGCACTCTACAACCTCAGAGGTCAACGTATCGACATACCCTGGGAACAACTCTTCTCCAGCCTTGACTATGCATTAGCAGCACTCTCAGCGTCAGCATCAATTACACAAAGGGATACTGTCCGAGCGACACTGGCGATGTCAAAAGATCAAATGCAACAAGTATTAACATACTTTGCAGCACTAAAACAATCCATCACAAACTAACATATTTTTTCTTAGTTTATTTCTAGCAAAAATCGTTAGTCAAAATTTTGCCGCTAAAACAGGCCAAGTTTGCAGTGGCGGGGTATCGCAAACTCTTTTTAGCCGCAACAACACTATTTTGAGCCTAAGCGAGAGGGTGTAAACATGAGCCAGCCCAGCGGCAGACAGCTAGATCATCAGCGCAGAGAACCATTTATTCTAAGACATAAGTATAGGCTGGCTTTGATGGTTTTTCTGGTTATTTTCGTTTCGGCAACAGTGTATAATTTGGGGTATATGTCGGTACAGTGGGATGAGATGCCTCACCTCTATGGAGGCGTATTGCTAAGTCGAGGACAAACCGGAGAATACATGATGACATATGGGTACTATCCGCCCATCTTTGATTTGGCCACAACCGGATTCTTTAGCGTTTTGGGTGTAAGTGAGTTTTCAGGTCGTCTTGTTGCGGTTGTCTTCTCAGTGTTGGCAATTTTGGTTCTCTTTGAATTTACTAAACGGACCTACGGCGACAAAACCGCCTTAATTGCTAGTGTACTCTTAGGCACCATGCCAGGGTTTTTTTGGCTCAGCCGGGTCGCCATGATAGAAACCCTGCTCATATTCTTCTTTACACTAACAATGTTTACATTCTACACCTGGCTAACCAAAAATGACAGCCGTCGAGCATTACTCTTTGCAGGCTTGGCGTTAGGGTTGGGGGTGCTGGCAAAGTATCAGATAGTTGTTGCGGCTCTGGCTATGCTTTTGAGCATACTGTTCTTAACTCGAAAACGCCTCAAAGGCAATTTAGGAAAGTTTTTGCTAATTGGAATCATTGCAGTCTTGGTTGTTGCACCCTGGTTTGCGGCCATCTACCACTACAATGGCATAACAAAATTTGAAACGCTCCAATATGTTATGTCTGAGGGGGGACAAGATCGGCCTGCTTATGGGAATCGTTTCCAACCGCTCCCGGTCTTCTATCTTGTTGAGATGACTTGGCCCTTTAGTGACTTGCCTGTTCACCCCATTACATTGCCCATTTTTATCTTGGGGTTATGTGGTTTGGGTTTGTTTGCTTATCGCCGAAGTAAACAAGACATATTTTTCCTAACTTGGTTTTTGGTAGTTTACATATTTTTTACGTTAGTTCCTAATCGACAATGGCGCTACGTAACGCCTCTGTTTCCCATTTTAGCTATAGCGGCGGCTTGTTTTATTTTGTTTCTCTATAACAACATGCAAACTTGGAAGCCACTACAGACCAAAGTCAGGGGCATAAAATATCAAAAACTTGCCTCCATTGCATTCATAGCCATAATTATCGGTGCTGTTGCCTATAGCGGCTATAGCGCATATGAGATGACTGTACGCGATCAAATTCACATTCCAGTTAAAGAATCAACTGCGTATTTGGCAGCAAACATGACACAAAACGAGTCAGCGGCACTAGTTTGCAGTTTTAATTTACTTAACCAAGACATGTTTCGCTTCTACTTACCAGCCAATATGTCAAGCGAGCAGGTTTGGCAATACCCCGAATTGGCTGTTGATGCCTTCACCCCCGACTTTGATATAGATGAGTTTGTGGATCTATGTGTTGAGAGAAATGTAAAATACATAATCCTCTACGATTTTGGCGTATATACACAGTTTTTCAATACAACACTAGATTATACTGCTGTGAGACAGATGATCTTTGAAACTGGCCGATTTGATGATCCTGAAGAGCGACCGTTTTGGGGTGAATATTATGGCTGGTATGGCTATCGAATCTTTCTGGTTCGCTTCTTGGGCTAAGTAGGTTCTATGCCAGTTCAACACAAAAAAGGTTTAAACCAACAAACAAGGTTGGCCTAATTACTTTTTCACATATTTTCGGTCTATTACGTTTTCAGCTTTTAATGGTCTTGCAAGACGTAAGTAATTGGAACCTATTGGGTTTCTAGGAGTTCGAAGCCGGTTTCTTTATTTTTTGTTCGTTTGGCTGTGCTACCGGTTAGTTCTATGATGATGACTTCGCCTATTTGCCATACATCCACACCTGCTCGTATGCAACCGGTGATGGCATTGTCGCCTCGGCCAAAGCTTGCGTGCATATGTAGTTTAGGTTTGCCTGCATCGTCACAGAACAGTGTGCCTACACCTGCGCCTTCATGTACACCACGTAGAAGCGTAATTACTGGGTCGGGCGGCATTGCTTTGCCGTCTTTGGGGCCCACAACAACTTTGCTTTGGTCTTCTGCACCGCCTAAGAAAAAGCACAAAGCACCACTGAGTTGGTTTTCGGTGGCGAATTTTTCTATAACTTCATGTATACGTTCGTTTTGGTGGAGTCGAAGGATAAAGATTCGGCCAAGCTGTGCTTGAGTGTAATTCAAAAGTAACCCTCAGCTACGATGTATTATGGAAATGCTTAAAAACTTTTTTACAAACAGGTATCAGGGCTAAATTGTGGACATAGGGAAGAGTATTGTAGTTGATGCCATAGTTTCAATAGTAATTCTGGTGGTTGTTTACTATTTTGCACGTGTGGCTGACAATATTTTCTTGGCAGCCATATCGTTTATTGTTGGTATTGGCGTTATTTTGGGTTTGCGACGTATTATGCGCAAATCAGGTATGAAGGTTTATCAAACTAGTTATAAATGGCGAGTGAATACCCTACGTCCAGAGTATAGAATAGCGGTAATGATTTTTTCAGGCATACTTTTTGCCGGTATAGTAATAGGCGTTATTAGGGTATTTGCAGGTTGGCTACCAATCTATATTCATGTGCCTGTGGTCATCTTAAGTGGTGTTGTGGGAGCCATTATTGGAGATATCCTAAGAAAAACACTCCAAAAACAATAGCAAAAATGGTTGACTACCAACTCGTGGCAGGTCTAGTAATACAAGAGCTCGGCAGGTTGTTAAGGGTAGAAGAAGCTTGAGAGTTGTTTTTGTTTAGGTTCCTCTTTGCTAAATCCTGCGACTCTAACACCGACGCGACGTATGTCCATGGTTGATTCATCGATAAATCGTTCAAAGAGTATACGTACACTGCGCAGAATTGTATCTTTATCTTTAGCGGGTTGTTCGAGAGTGATACTGCGTGTTTTGCTACTTAGATCTACATTAACCACATAGATTGATATGGTTTTGAAGCTATAGTTTTTCTCTGTGAGTTCTTTGTAGATGGGTTCGGTGAGTTCGGTTGTTTTTTGTAGGATGAAGTCTAGGTCGTGTGTATCTTGTTTTAGGGTACCGATTTTGCTGATGGATTCTGCTTCACCTTGTTCTTGTACTGGTTCGTTGTCAACTGCGTTGGCGGCGTTGTGGAAATAGAGACCTAGAACTTTACCAAAGGTTTCGATGAGACGCTGACTGTCATATTTGGCAAGTTCGCCAATAGTTTTTATGCCCATTTGATCCATTTTAGCCGAGGTCTTTTTACCTACCCCCAATAGACGATCAACTGATAGGGGAGCAAGAAAGGCTTCAGCTTCCTCGGGTTTTATTATGGTTAAGCCGTTGGGTTTTTGACTATCACATGCAATTTTGGCGACAAGCTTGTTGGGTCCAACACCTATGGTGAAAGAAATGCCGATTTGGGTTTTTACAGCGTCTTTGATGGTTTGGGCGTAAGTACGTGCTTTTTCAAAGCTACCCTCGACTTGTTGGGTTACATCTAGGTAGGCCTCATCTATACTGACCTGCTCAAGTGTGGTGGCGTAGGTGCGAAAGATGTCCATGATGTTGTTGCTGATTTGGCTATAGTATTCATGGTCAACTTTGAAGAAAACTGCGTTTGTGCCGTCTAGTTTTTGTTTGGCTATAAATAGTGGCAAGCCTGATTTGACTCCGTAGCTACGGGCGATATAGTTGCTTGTGGAAACGGCTCCACTTTCCTCAGTTCGACCGGAATAGACTCCAACAACTATGGGTTGGTCTTTGATTGCGGGGTTGCGGAGTTCTTCGCATTGGGCAAAAAAGTAGTCAAAATCTGCGAGGAAAATAATTCGTTTTTGCATTTTAGTTGCTCCGTTTTGGCATAAGCCAAGATCCATCACATGCCGCGGTGCTTAATCCGTGGAGGGCTTCGCGACAAATTCCAAACTGCATACCCTGAGCTAAGACTGTGTCGCGTATGTTTTTGAGGAGTTTATAGCGGTATTCGCTAGGTAATAATGAACTGCCGCCGACTTTTTCGCCTTCTGTTGAGTAGAGGGGTTTTAGTTGTTCCATCACTTTGGGCAGGGCTTGGTTGAGACGGCTCCAGTTGTCGGGTTTGGCTTTGTAGGTGGAGCAGGTTATGTGTTTGACGCCGATGTCGGCGAGGGTTTTTATGAGTTTTTGGGGTTGGTCGTTTATGTGTGGGATAAGAGGATCGATGCGGACCGAGACGGGTATGCCTGCTTTTTGGAGGTCTTGGGCGGCTCGGATGCGTTGGTTGGGGGTGGGTGCGTTGGGTTCGAGTATGTTTGCTATGAATTCGTTGTCAGTTGTTATGGTTAGGGCCACTGTTGCGGGTATGCGGCATAATAAATCGTCGTCTCGGGTGACTATGTTGCTTTTGGTTATGATTTGGATTTTGCAGTTGCATCCGGCTAAAATTTCTATGCATCTGCGGGTTAGGCCTTCGGTGGCTTCTATTTTTGAGTAGGGATCAGATGAGTTGCAAAGTGAGATGGTTTGGCCGGTTAGTTTTATTGCTTCTTTGCGAAGCATGGTGAGGCATTCTTTTTTGGGGTGGATTTGTTTAAAGTTTGGGATGTAGCTTGTGGCATAGCAGTAGAGGCATTGGTGGTCACAGCCCGTGTAGGGGTTAAATGTGAGTTTGGTGGGGCATGTGCAGAGGCCTGAACGCCAGGGGTCAAAGTTACTAATTAAGGGCATGGGAACTTTTCGACCAGGATAATAATATAGTTATTCAGATATTTACTTAGGTGTTTCTTAACCAAAAAAATAAACACACCAAACTAACTATGAGCAGATAAACTAGTGAACCGCTATTGTTGCTTAAAAGAACTGACTAATTGGGTTTAGGTGTTATTTTTAGTCTTTACTAAGAAGGGTGGTTAGGTTGCTTTTTGGTTTATGGCGCCTTTGGTGTATGGTATGAATTCTCGGATTTGTTCGATGCTTGTTTTGCCGGCTTTTTCGCGTTGTTCTTTTGAGAGTTTGGCGGTTATTGAGCGCATGGCCATTTGTAGGAGTTCTTTGCCTTGGTAGTCGCCTGGAAGTAAAACGATGTAGGTTTTGGTTTTTGCTTTCACTGAGTCTAGGGGGCCGCCTACAAAGCTGGTTTCATCATCGTCAAGAATTAGGCCTATGGCGACTTTGAGGGGTGTGTTTCGGTACCAGTTGCGTTTACCTACTACGAAAAATGCGCCGTGGGGAATGGATTCGCCGCTTGGGCCGCTTTTGCTTAGTTGATCGACTTTGACCCAGTAGACATCAGCTGAGCCTGCGTTTTCTCGCCAGGCACGTGAGAAAGAAGCGGCATATTCTGCGGCTTCTTTGAGTGCCTGCTCAGTTATGGGTTTACCTTCAGTTTTGATTACAACAAAAGGGGAACCCGTAATTTCTGCGTGGAACACAATGTCATCTTGGGTGGTGTATTTTTTTATGAGCACTTCGTTGCTAACAGTGTCTTTGCCTGCGGTTACTAAAAAGTCATCTGATGTGATGAACCAGCGGAATTTTTCGTACCATTGTTTGTTGGCCATGGCTTCTTTGCGTCTTGAGAGGGCATCCATGATTTGGGCGGGTTTGAGGCTTTTTAGTTCTTCGGCGTCTTGGAGTTCTTTTTCGGCTTGGGCAAGTTTCTTTTTGGATTGATTGAGTGCGGTTTGGGCGCCTTGGACTTTTTGTTTGGCGGTTTTGCCTTTCTCATAGTAGGTGTTGGCGTTTTCAAAGATGGATTTGCGTAAACTTAGGCCAAAGTTGTATCCATCAATGGAGAGGTTTAGGGCGAGGTTTTTGCTGTCAAAGGATTCGGTGTATGCGGCTGGGAGTTTGTTGGCTTTTTTGGCAATCATGATTTGTGCGATTATGGCTTTCCATTCATAGCCTTGGTTGTTAGCTTTGAGGATTTGTTCTTGGAAGGTTTGGAGTTCATTGAAGTGTACATAGATGACATCACCGATTTGTTTGACATGTTCGGCTTTTTTTTCTTCCTCAGCTATGGATTTTTCTTGTTCATTCACTACGCGTTTTAGGCGTTGGGCTTCTTGTTTTAGTTGAGTGACATCAGCAGTGTTTGCGGCTTTTTCAACTGCAGTGACTCGAAGATAGAATTCATCTAGGGCGGCGTTGAAGGTTTGGAAGGGTTGGGTTTTGCAGGTTTCGTAGCGTTTTAGTTTGAAGGGGATGGCATCTAAAAAGTTGTCCTCGTCATCTAGGACTATTGCGGGGTCTAGTTTGTTTTCTCTAACGGCGGATAGCAAAGATTGGAGTGCGTCGAAAATGGTTGTTGTTTCGGTTTGGGTGAGATCTTTGCATTTTTTGGTTTTTTCTATGGCGGCTCGGAGTAAGAGTTCTTCGGCATATACGCCGCCTATGCCTAAAAATCGGGCGAGTGTTCGCACTATTTCGGTGTCGCCGGCATTTTTTATGCCCTTTTCGAGTTCTTGAGGGGTGATTTGGAAGGGGTTTTTGCCGCTTGCGGGGGGATAGATTAGAACTTGGCTTCGTTTGATGTCACGATCGCGCATGTGTTTGAAGTGCATTGCTTGGATGATAACGCCTTGGTCGTTTGTGAGGATCATGTTACCATCGCCAAACAGTTCGATTACCAAGTTTAGCAAACCAGTTTTGGTTTCAAAGGTTAGAGTTATAATACGTTCAAATTCGTATTGTTCGATTTTTCTTAGCCAGGAATCGCGGAGGTAGCGTCGCATGAGCATGCAAAAGGGTGGAGGTTCTGCGGGGCTTTCCTCGGCGTAGCTAGTGCTGTGGAGACGTCTGCCTGCTTCTATAACGATGCGCAGGGGGGGTTGGTCGGTTTTGTGGAGTTTAAAGATGAGGTCTTTTTCGCCGAATTGGTAGATGTTATTCACTCTTGAGTCAGAAACTATGGGTTGGAGTTCTTTGACTGCGGCGGATATGTCAAAGCTTGTGAGTTCTTTTTTAGCCAATTCGGGCACCGTTTAGCTGTATAGTGTTAGCTATAAATTAATTAACCGTTTGTAAATGGGTTTGTAAATGGATGTAAATGATTGCTTTTACAGTGTAGAAATGGTTAATACTTGGGTATTGTTTTTAAGAGGGCACAAAATATAGTGTGCCAAGGATTAGGTTTAGATGACTCCTATCGTTCAGCTTTACTGGCTTCGAGCCTTATTGGGTATAGTTACAGGCAGTATAACTGCGGCTTTAGCGCATTTTGTTTTTGGCGGCGCAATTGGGTTTACATCATTGATTAACTGTATATCTGTAGCCATACTTATCTATCTTATAACATACTATATCCTGCGGGGCGTTTTTAAGAGCAAAGTAGAGCAGCAATCAAAGATCCTCAGCACAGGCATAGGCATATACTTCTTTGCATGGATAGCCTTCCTTGTGATTTTCTACACTGCAATGCAGATATATTTGTAGAAAAACGTTTATTCTTCTTTCTTTTCCTTTGTGCTTTTAAAAAATTAAGTAAAATGTTGTTTTGTGCAGTCGATTTTAGTTTGAGGTCCATTTGGACCGGATTAGGGATGGATAACTATTCTTTTTTGCTTTCTTTGGCTTCTGCAACTACTACTGTCGCTTGATCTTTGGCTTTGACTTCTTTGACCTTGGCATCTTTGACTTCTTTGACCTTGGCATCTTTGACTTCTTTGACCTTGGCATCTTTGACTTCTTTGACCTTGGCATCTTTGACTTCTTTGACCTTGGCATCTTTGACTTCTTCGGCTACTTGATCTGGGACTTTGTCGTCTTCTTGGTCTTGGGCTTTGGCTTCTTTAGCTTCTTTTAAAAAGTTTGCAATGGTGGCTTGGCTTTTGTCGCCTTTTGTTGTTTCGATTTTTTCGCCTGTTTTTTCGGGTGCAGGGATGTTCATGCGTGAGAGGATGCGCATGCAGTCGGCCCATGCAGAAAAGTATCCGCGGTCAAAGTCGCCATGTAGACCGTTGCCCATGTGTGTGAGGAATTCTTTGCGGTAGTCGTTTAGGGCTACTTTATCGGTTACATCTACTTTTGAGAAAAATGCGTAGTCGTCGGCGGTGTTTTTACGGGATAGATACATGCCATAGAGGGCACGGAAGTATCCGCGGTTCCATTCGGTTCTCTGCATTTTTTGTTTGACCCGTTCCAGTTCACGTTCAGCTTCAGCAAACTGTCTGCTGACTATGAGCTGGAAGTATCGGGTAACTAGGGCTTGTGCGATAGGCATATTTAGCGTCCACGGGGTTTAGTTGCTTTCTCTTCTTCAGAGACATCTTCTATTCCGTTTTCGGTGACTTTAAGTATTTCCTCTCCTTCAGGCAGATATGGGCTTGAAACAAGCCTTGCG
>Ga0123356_10007938_pt1 | contig 10564 bp, 11 predicted proteins | sample TergutEmb28metaG_2_FD_92546 | JGI IMG/M metagenome (GOLD analysis project Ga0123356, IMG submission 92546) | Embiratermes neotenicus P3 segment gut microbial communities from Petit-Saut dam, French Guiana - Emb289 P3 | ecosystem: Host-associated > Arthropoda: Insects > Digestive system > Gut ... | reverse complement strand
TCGTATATAGGCTGTTCCTTCATAAGTATAGTTCCTCCTGCAGTCCTTATCATAGTTCCTACAATTCTCACAGAGAAAGATACGCGTATATAGGGGAAGTGCAACACGATTTTTTGAGGTGAGCCTCGCGCTGCAGGCGGCGATCATGCGGTTGATTTTCTGGTTGTCGGTGCCGCCAAAAAACGTTTTTTCGCTAAAAAAACGTATTTCGCCCAAGACACGCGCAATTTCCCCATCAGAAGGCACAGCGTTCACAGTGCCAGTAGGGTATTTTGTATTGAAAACCAGGCAGCCGTAGGAACCAGGCAGCTTGCGCAGCGGGAAGACATCCCCATGCTTTTGGAGGAACCGCCACACTTTCGTCTTTTCCCAGCCCCAGCGGGCGCCGAGTGTTTCCAGAGTAAGGGCCGCGCCCTCGCGGCCGAACTGAATGACAGGAGCCATATGTGAAAACGCGTTGTTCGGATCCCGCCAAACTGTGTGGCACCAGAGATCCAGCCATGCGTCCGATTCTTCAAATTTGTATTGCATATCAGCCAGCCGCTGTGTGATATTCCGTGGCAGGCAGAGGAAGCCATAGCCATCTGTTGCGTAGATGGCGCCGTCAGCGCAAGCTACGCCGGAGCATTCAACAACCCAGTCTAGGATAGTGTAGCTGAGTTTTTTGGTCGCCTTGTCGAGGGTATAGCTGATGTAGCCCAGCTCAGATAATTTCTCCATAACATCCATGGCCTTTTGCCGACTGCTGATGCCAAGGATGTTCTTTAGGCCGACAATGCCTCCGACCCATGAGGCCAATTCCACATCGTTGCGATGGCCACAGTAGTCGGCCTGCCCGGGGCGGTAGGCTGCCCGTGCTGCGAGGCGCGCCCATGAGCCCATTAGCCCCTTGCCTTCAGGCAGGGTTTCGCGGGGTAGTTTGACCCAGTTGAATCTAAGCAGACAAGACATGACAGTGGCTCCTTCTGACAAAGTAAATTGTCCCCCGGCATTGCTGCCGAGGCGTTGAAAAAGAAATAATTCGACTTCTCTTCAAAAAAATGCACACACTCCTATTTACAAACCTATCAAAACGTGCTATACTATTGATAGTTTCGTAAAAAGAGGTGATTCTCATGGACATCCAGCAAAGTCTACGCACCATCGCTGAGCAGAGGGGCGGTGTTATCCGCACAGCCGATGCGCAGGTAGCAGGCATATCACGCACGATGCTCTCCAAGCTTGAGCAGGCGGGCTTCATCGAACGCGCCGCACGGGGGCAGTATATCTTGGCTGAATCCTTTCCCGATGAGCTGTATCTGTGGCAGTGCCGTCGCGCCGATTTGGTATATTCCCACGAAACCGCGCTGTATTTGCTCGATATGGCTGAGCGCGTCCCGTTGCAGCACAGCGCGACACTGCCGAACAATAAGCGCCTGTCGTCCGTTTTCCCCGGCGACTTCAAGCTCTATTATGTTAAGCCGGAGCTGCACGAATTGGGGATGGTAACCCTGCCAACAAAGTTTGGCCATGACGTTAGTGCATACAATGCCGAACGCACCATCTGCGATGTTCTGCGCAGCCGGCGGCGTATAGACGACCAAACCGCCGCTGCCGCCATAAAAAAATATGCCGCTCGCCCTAAAAAAGATTTCACCGCTCTGGGTGAAATGGCACGGGTGTTTCGCGTAACAGCGCAATTGCAAACGTATCTGGAGGTGCTCCTATGATTCCGAACGCCATGTCGCTCAAAGCTAAAATCAAAAATCTCGCCAAACAGACGGGCGTAGCCCCGCAGGCCCTGCTCCAGGTGTTCTTCTTTGAGCGCTTTCTTGAGCGCCTCAGCCGCTCAGAGTACCGGGATAAGTTCGTCGTTAAGGGCGGAGTGCTGATTTCTGCGATGGTTGGTGTCGCGCAGCGCTCCACGATGGACTTGGATACCACCATCCGAAATTTGCATATGTCGCCCGACAGCATTCAGAAAGCGGTCGCGAATATCTGCGCTGCCCATGCAGATGACGGTATAATTTTTGAAGCGGGCAGCGTTGTTGCCATCCGCGCCGAAGACCCCTACGGCGGTTTCCGCGCCTCTCTGACGGCACACTTTGGCGTTATTGAACAGCCAATGACGATGGACGTAACGACCGGCGACGCTATCACACCCGGTCCTGTACGTTTTTTCATTTTAGGAATGCTTGACGGTGAAGAAATTCCCGTCTGGGCATACAACATTGAAACCATCCTTGCCGAGAAGGCCGAGTCTATCCTTGCGAGGAATATCACGAGCACCCGGCCGCGTGACTTCTATGATGTATATATCCTCAGTGCTTTGAACTCGTATGACACTACTGTTTTCCAGGCTGCCCTCGCCGCTACTGCTGCCCACAGAGGCTCCACCTCCGCTATCGGGGATACAGCTGTTCTAATTTCTCGTATCGCTGAAAGTCCCGAGCTCCAGGCGCAATGGGCGAGGTACCAAAAGCAGTTCCCGTATGCCGCGGGCATTCGTTATGAGGATACCGTTAAGGCGTTGTCGCGGTTGTTGTCTGCCTAATTTTGTGCCCGCATGGAAGGGCTGCGAGAGACTTGTCGATCTCGCAGGTATTAACAGAAATTCCCTTGACTTCTATCAAATGCTGTGCTAAAATGTCCAGTAAGCTAGTTTAACGTGACCAACCCCATCCACCAGAGAGGAGAGCGTAGTCCATGGTGTTCAACGTGCCCGTTCTTGACGAAACCTTTGAGATAGCGGAGCAACTTGGCCAGGGCGGTGGCGGGATCATCTACAAGGCTTATCACAAGCGCTTGCAGAAGTATGTCGTAGTCAAGCAGACAAAGGACAGGATTAAAGGCGTAATGGATGTACGCGGAGAAGCGGATATCCTAAAACGTCTTCATCATACATACCTTCCCCAAGTCTACGATTTCATTATTGTGGGAAATGACTACTATACAGTGATTGATTTTGTGGACGGCTCATCGTTCGACTGCCTGCTAAATGCGAAACAAGTTTTTTCGCGGAGCAACGTCGTGAAATGGGCAATACAGCTGTGCGAGGCGTTAAACTATCTGCACACAAATGGTATCTTGCACAGCGACATCAAACCTGCAAATATCATACTTCGGTCCGAAGGTGATATTTGCCTGATTGATTTTAATATTTCAGTAGCCTTTGAACAGTCCGCAACCGCCATAGGTATGTGCAGCGGTTATTCGCCGCCCGAACAATGTGTACGATCTGCCGGTTCGACTGCTCCAAAGCCATTATATAAGGAGCTCTCCATTTTCGATGATTCACATAGCACCGCAACCTCATTCGATGCAGTCGAGGATGCTACCGACCCACTTGTACCCAGTGAACGCGACAATCAGACCATTCCAGGTCGCATTGATCAGCGTTCAGATATTTATAGGTGCTACACTCTATCATTTAGTCACCGGCCATAGGCCCGCTTTAGCCACGATGTACTTAGTCCCACTGAAACAATATGTTCCTGATATCGGCGATGATCTAAGGCGCGTCATTGAGAAGGCTATGCAATCCAATCCTGAGCAGCGATTCCAGTCGGCACAGGAAATGATGCGTGCACTGCAAAAAATTGTGCAGCTTGAATCGAAAAAAATTATCCGAGCCCTTGGCAACGTAAAGAGCAAGAAGAATGCTGACCTTGGTGCGGCTTTTCGAATTTACATGGAGTTTGCCTGGGAAAGATACTCCATGGTAAAAACGTTGCTTTACCGCGATGAACCCAGATTCCTTTACGAAGTATATGAGCACCCTTCGGTTAAGTTGAAAGATAACGTCCTTGATACAAGGCGTCTGATTGATATAATGAAAATTTCGCATTTTTTGATTGTGTCCAGTCAGAGTGGCACAGGAAAATCAATGCTTATGCGGCACTTCTTCATAGACGCTTTACGTAATGACCAATTTTATATACCCATATTTGTAGAGCTGCGCAATCTGCGGAGCGAGCGATCACTGATGGATGTAATGTTTCATTCCGTTTCCAGCATGGGTTGTTCGTTGGACCAGCAAGACTTTGAACACGCGCTGGTGCGGGGTCGTTTTATCCTCTTGCTCGACGGTTTTGACGAAGTAGAAAGCAACCTCTGGGAGGATGTGTACCGCGAGATCAACGAGCTATGTGATAAGAACAGCAATAACTACTTTATTATTTCCTCGCGACCCTGCGATATTTTCGTACAATGGCAGCAGTTTTCTTTGCTTGAATTATTGCCATTCAATAAGCAGCAGGCACTCAACCTGATAGGACGGCTGGATTATGATGCAGAGGTGAAAGATCGTTTTTTGCGGGCTCTTGACATCCAACTATTTGATGCTCATGCATCTTTTGCTTCTAATCCTTTGTTGCTTACCATTATGTTATTAACCTTTCAACAATATATTTTTGTAGAGATACCGAGTAAGCTGCATTTGTTCTGTGATATGGCGTTCGATACGCTTTATAGACGGCATGATGCATCCAAAGGCTTTAAGCGATTACTAGAGTGCAACCTCTCTCAGGATTCTTTCCGCAGCATACTATCTGAATTATGTTTTCGCACTTATGCTGACCAAAAAACTACCTTTACCAGACAGGAACTGCGGGAGTACATCAATAAAATAAAACGCCTTGACGGTACTCCGCCGGATAGCTTTATTGATGATTTAAGGGTTTCTATTTGCCTTCTGATCCAAGTTGGCTACGAGGAATACCAGTTTTCTCACCGCTCATTTCAAGAGTTTTTTACAGCGTGCTTCCTGAGAGATGCAATAGATGAAATAATGCAAAAAGTCGGGTTATGGTTGCTAAGGCAAAACCCTTTCATGGTCTGTGACGACGATGTTTTCAGAATGCTTTTCGATATGAATCGGACGCGCTTTCTCAGAAATATAGCGCTGCCCTTTTTACTGGCGGATGCTCCAAAAATAGAGGGTTTCGAGATGCATCCTGATTGCATGGATTATTTCCGAAGTATAAACGTATTTGCTGATGAATTGGATGTATTGATTGATGAAGGCATAGAAAGTGATATGCCACGTAAAAGAGGAAGCGAAGTCGATATCGACTCCCATGATGCCTATGTAGACATTGAGCAGGGCTGGGAACTCGTCCGGCAGCATTATGCTCAATTAAGACGTGGAAAATCCTCTGATGAGGATGATATGCCCTTCACTGCTACAGAACTAAAGGTTATGGTTATCGGCGCGGGCAGCTCTGGGAAATCCTCTTTATCTAAGGCTATTGCTCAAGAGGAGCACGACCCAAATGAGCCCTCCACGAAAGGCATTACACTGAAGAACATAAGGCCCTTCACTCTTGACGGCCAGGACTGGACGCTGCGGATATGGGATTTTGGCGGTCAGGAAGCCTATGCTGCTACCCAAACAATGTTTATGGCCAACAACACGCTCTACCTGGTGGTAGCTGATGGTCGCACCGAGGTCCCGCCAGATCCATATCTGGCTTATATCAAGACCTTTGCACCGAACTCCCCGGTCATTCTTGTTATCAATAAGATGGACGAAAATGATCGTGCCGACCTAAACCGCCAGAACTATATCGATGAGTACGATAACCTACACCCGGAAATGGTGCGTTTTAGTTGCGTCGAGCCATATAGAGATGATTGCTTAGAAACCCTGCGCAAACGAATGGAGGAGGTCCTAAAGAGTCCAAATGGGCAACCTCTTATAAAGCAATGGAGCAACCGCGGGCACTTGGTCAGAAGCGATTTAGTAACCCTTCTTAATCAGAGAGGTACATATGTTTTTGCAAAAGAGTATTATGCCTTGTGCAAGAAAAGAGGCCTCACAGAAGAGAGCGGGGATATCATTCGCAATATCTGCAACGAATCGGGTATCATTTTTTCTATTAAGGATAGAGAATCGGGCATTGACCTTATACTTCATCCCGTGTGGGTGACAGAGGGGATCAATCGCATATGCAGACTTCCCGAGAAAGGATGGTATTCTCGCGGCGAAATCAACGAATACATGAGCGAGTACGGCTATGAGACAGAGGCTGTTCGTTACATACTGGATATTCTATGTATGAAGAAGCTTGCGTTCACAACCCCCCAGAATAGCATGGGATATTTTATTCCCGCTCTCTTGCCAGGTAAAGAGCCTGACGGCTTCCTCCAAAGATATGCGAATTGGCCCATGAGTAAACAGGGAGACATTAACCATCGTGAAATACATTACCGCTATTGCTTTTTGCATCCTGTTATCAAGCAGACTTTTTTGGTAAGATTATGTTGCAATGGTATTTTTCCACAGGCATACCGCTTCAGTGCGTATTGGGAGAACAACGGTGTACATATCTTGATGCGGGAAAAAGTAAACGATATTACCTTTTATCTATCTAGCAGCGACAGCGGCGTTCTGTGCGAAGAGCAAAAATTCGTGCAGCGATTGATGGAGGGCGCGCACGAGGAATGGAACATCGTTGGGCAGCTTCATTTCGCTTTTCGTGTTGTTGAAGATGGCACAATCCTTACCGCAGAGTATTCCTACGATGATCTCTTGACGTTGAAAGAGCAAATGAAGGTAGACGAGCTGCCATTGCCAGGCCTTAGAAGGGTACTGTCGGTTGACGAAATATTAACCGGTTTCAGAAATACATCTAATGAAAGAGAGAGCGAAATGGGAAAAACCACGACTATTGTTCACGGAAACCAGATCAATGTGCATGACAGTCCCGGAGCTGTAACAGCAGGTGAAAAATTGGAAGGCACTGTCACAACAACCGTAGGTTCCACCCCAGAGCAAACACTCTTTTCAGAGCAAACCAAAGAAGCCATCAGCATCATTGAAAAAATGAAGGGCCTTGATGCAGCGAAAAAAGCAAAACTAATCGCATACCTTAATGAAGCCAACGAGGCTACTCTAAAAGGCGATGACGCCGCGAAAAAATCATGCAAGGAGAGGTTTGAGGCTTTTGCGGCGGGTGCGGGCAAAGCAATCAATAAGGCATTAAAGGCCTTATCAGATTTCGCAACGATAGTGAGCTTTTTTGGTCCTCTCATTGCCAAATAGACGCGAGCAAAAAAAAGCATGAAGATCCTCGCTGGTAGAACCAAGCGCGAGTAATGGCGAAGCTGTTCTACGTTGGTTCTACTTTTTTCCTGGAAAACGTCAATTTCGGGATGCTTTGACGGTCAAGGGATTGCGGGCTTCAGGGCCGAAAAAAGCGCGAAAAAGCGTTGTACCACAAGGGATTAGGCGGGATTAGCCGGTAATAGGCGGGAGCGGTTAATAAGCTCCTCGAGCGTTTCGGGACCAAGAGGCCTCGAGTTCGAATCTCGACACTCCGACCAATTTAACCCAGCGCCGCGAAGCCTTGACAGCCTTGAATCCTATGATGCATAAGGGATTCGAGGCTGTCTCATTTTTCCGGCAACTCCGACAAATCAGAGAAAAAACGGTCAAAATGCAAGTAGCGTGCAAGTAAAAAAGTGCCCCCGACATACTAGGCCGGAGGCACTGCTTACACTATTCGGCGTCCGCGTCCTCAGCGGGCGCGGCTTCCTCGCCGGGGGCGACCGCGAGCGCATCCTCGGCCGGCAGGGTTTCAGCGTCCACCTCGCCGGGAGCGTCCAGTACCGCCACAAAGCCGGTGCCGACAGGTTCCCAGTGGTGGCCGACCGGGCAAAGCTCTTCCTTGAGCTTCTCGAATATAGCCGCACTTTCCTCCGGCGGGAGACAACGGTCATCGACTTCCACGGCATCGCCCTGTGGGTCAGTGGCGGTCAGGGTGGAGATGCTGTCATAAAGGGCAGCGGCGTCAACAGTGACAGCACCATTATCGTCACTCGGCCCCACCTGCTCATTGTGTTCTGTGATCTGATTCTTAAACAGTACGCCGGGCAGCTCATCCCATAATTCACGCACGCCGCCCAGGGCCATTTCAATCATGTTATTCAGTCGCGCTTCGCCGATGGTTGCAATTAATTCTGGCGGCGTAATTTTCAGCAGCTCAGCTTTGACAGCGGATTTTTTCAATCGCCCGCTATCAGGACAAAGCCATTCATTTTCAACTTTCGTAATCAATGCGGGCAACGCGCCCCGCAGCCAGGTTTCGGCGTGAGCCAGAAACAGGGCTTTTTGGTCAATGTCGCCCTCGCCGGCAGCGTCGCTGCGCAGGCGTTCGCTGCGCATCCAGAACAGCATGCCGACGGCAAAGGTCAGCATGAGCAGCGGGTAAATGACGGACAGGATTGCTTGCAGTTTTTCCATGGGGATACCTACTTTCTATTATGTTTTCCCGCGCGTTCACGCGGTGCCGGGGCTTGCATTTCTGATAATTTCCTCTAACGGCGTCAACCGCTGTTTTAACTGCGACACTTCTCTTTTTGCCGCGTCGCGTTCGGATTTCAGCTTTTTGTTGGCGTCCTGCGCAACTGTCAGTTGTTGTTGAACCTGCAACAACTCCTCGGATGGCGCTTGCATCAACATTTGCAGCTTGATCTCATTCTCGGCCTTCGCTTTGTCGCTGTAGAAACCAATTGCGACGGGAACGGCAACACTCCATATGCCGCCCACCACAGGGACGGTCACGGCCAATTCGCCTGACAGGTAGGCCAATATTAAAGCCACGGTGGAGAAAACGCTTGATAATGCGATGATGGTCCACAGCAAAATTTTGCTGGTTTCGCGATGCTTTTTCTCGTTCATGACGCCTCACCTCCTGCGTTGATAGCCCACGGGTTTCCCTCGCGCGGTGGGATCACCGGCGGCTCGGGGCGGATCACCCGATGCCGAAAATATGCCCCGGCGGCAAAAATACCCGCGCCGACTATAGCGCTGACAAGAGCGCCGACAAGCGCGGCGACAAATTCATTCATTTCCTGGCCTCCAGTCCGCTGATACGATGGTGCGCTGACTTTGTGGATTGCTCTACAACCACCATGCGCTCAACAAGATTGTTATGTTTCTCAACTTTCTTTTCCAGCTGTTCGATGCGCCAAGCGGTCAGCTTGTTCGCGATTAGCCCGGAAATCAGGCCGCTCAGAATCGCGACCACCCCAGAAATCAATGCCGCCGTGATTGCGTCGCTCATGTTTTTGTCCCTCACTTTTCATATCTCGGTATTTTGATCTTCTGATTTGGGTGTATGATTGCGCCCTCTTTCAGCCCGTTGAATTCCAGCAGTTCTTTATAGCGCAGTTCGTTGCCTAAAAGCTGCCGCGCGATGCGCCGGGGGCTGTCGCCGGGCTTCACGGTATACTCGGAAAACGCAACATCCTGGCCGCAGCTGTCGCACTTTTCGGCTGCGGGATTTTGTGCCTGTTGCGCGGGGCGCTTGGTATGCTCGGCTGGCCGCGCGGGTTTGCCGTATTCGATCCACGGGCACAGCCCCCAGGATGTCCACGGCCTGGACTTCAGCGCGGTCTGCACCACGCCGTAGTCGCTGCCTCTGGCCTCGACCACCTGCCCGCCGCCGATGTAAACGCCCACGTGGCCGTCGAAAAAAACGAGAGCGCCCGGCGTTTCCGGCAAGGTGCTCATGGAACCCTTGACCACGCATTTGCTGCGCATGCCGTTGGCGCTGACATCCTGCGCGGCGTTGTACTTCGGCGGGGTATTCAGATCAGGCGACCACAAATAGCCCTTGATCAGTCCCACGCAGTCGTGGACGCGGTCAAATTTCCCGATATGCGCGCGGAATTTCGGCATGCGCGCGGGGGTGTATGAGCCGAATTTCGGGTATGAGTACTGCGTGAAAGCTTTGTATTGCAGCAGTTCAGCGGTCGGTTTGTTACCGAAACAACCATACCAATACGGCTTTCCGAGTTGGGCACGCGCGTAGGCCACGAGGCCCGTAGCGGTTTTCGATAGCATCTTCATCCATCCTTTCAAAACGGGCGCGGCGGTGTGGACCCCTTGGCCTTGCCGCCGCGCCCTTTGATTTCTACAGGCGGTTTTTCGCCTGTGCTGGCGCGAAGGGCTTCCATGTCGCGCCGCAGTTGCGCAGCCTGGTTTGACCAGTTGCGTGCGATTTTGTCCTGTAAGGCCGCCTCGTCTTCTGCGGCCTTTTTCCGCTTCCGGGCCTCGCTTGCGTTGCGGGCACAGTCGGCGGCGCGCTCTTCGTAAGCCGCGATTAGCTCTTCGTCTGTCATCCAATCCATGCGAAGCCCTCCATTTCATAAATTCAGCGGACAGATCACTCTGCCCGCCGCTCTTTTTTCTCATAGTCCGCGCACGCCGCCCGGCAGTCCTTCACGATAAACGACCGGCCCCTGTAGCGGGGGCCGGAACAGCAGACTTTACCGAACGGGGCATATACGGTGGTATGCCGGTCTTCTTTGCCGCGAACATACAGGACGGTCGCGTGCGCGCAGGTTTTGCAATCGATCATTGTTTCAGCCCTCCAATATCTTTGTTAACTGCGCCCGGAACGCCTCTTTGCCAAAGCGCTCATGCGTCACAGCCGCCAGCTCCCGCCGGAAAGCAATCTTGCGGTATTTCGCAAGATCAAGCTCAGCCAGCTGCTCACCGAAGGGCCGTTTCGGATCAAGGAAGATGTTTCTTTCATTATCCAGGCCTTCCCGGTACAACGGGATATCCGGCACAATG
>Ga0123356_10007937_pt1 | contig 10565 bp, 13 predicted proteins | sample TergutEmb28metaG_2_FD_92546 | JGI IMG/M metagenome (GOLD analysis project Ga0123356, IMG submission 92546) | Embiratermes neotenicus P3 segment gut microbial communities from Petit-Saut dam, French Guiana - Emb289 P3 | ecosystem: Host-associated > Arthropoda: Insects > Digestive system > Gut ... | reverse complement strand
GCCTCCGCCTCCGCCGCCACCCAAGCCGGCTGCGACGCCGGCGCCCTCGCCTACGCTAGCCCAGGCACTGCAGGCCAACCCGATCACTGCGCATATAGCCCCTAGCAACCTCGACGCGTTCGGCGACATGAAGCTGAAACTGCCGCAGGCGACAAACACCACGCAGGCAAAAGACCCACCGTCACAGGGCGACGTCAACGCCGTGGCGTTCGGCGGTTCAGCCAAGGGCCTCAACCTCCCCGGAGGAAAAGCCACTGTGGTGAAAGACCTGTCCCGTACGCTCAGACCGGGTACGCGCATTCCCTGCACACTACAGAACGCGATCGACACCACCACCGGAGACGGAGCGATTACATGTGTGGTCTCGCAAAACGTCATGTCGTGGGATGGGACCGTGGCGCTAATGCCTGCCGGCACGTTGATATCAGGCACCTACAAGCCGCTGCAAAACGGGCGGCATCGCATCTTTGCCTTAGCGGCTTACGCGACTGGCGACGATGGGCTTGTCGTTCCCTTGGGCGATCCGATCGCCGACGCCGAGGGTCGCATGGGCACCGATGGGGAAACAGTTTCCAATTTCTGGCCGCGTATGAAGACCGCACTGGTCTTGGATTTGGCGCAGAACTTGATGAGTGCGATTCCATCGGTGGCTCAAGGACTGGCCCAGCACGGCAACAGCAATCAGTACTTCAACTTCTCGACCGGCGGCATGGATCAGGCGATTACCGAAAGCTTGCGTAGAGATTCCGAAATCCCCGACATCCTGAAGAAGAACCAAGGCGAGACGATTTCGCTCTTGGTAACAAGCCCGGTCTTTTTCCAGGACGCTATCCGCCTGAGAATGCGTGGAGGTTAAGGATGGAACAGCCGGGTATGGCCGCGATGCGGCATCACTTTGCTCCCTTGCGGGCTTTCATGGACAACCCGGCCGTCACCGAAATCGTCATTCAGAAGCCGGGCGAGTTTGGCGTTGAAGCAGACGGCGCCTGGACGTGGCATGTGTGTGACAACCTCACATTCGATCGCCTCGATGGCATGGCAATGCTCGCCGCCGGACTTACCGGGCAAACGCTGTCCTCACGCACACCCCGGTGCTCAACACTGCTTCCTGGGGGACTCAGGGTCCAGGTTGCGCGTCCTCCCCAGGTGCCGGAGGGCACAGTCAGCTTCACCATTAGAAAGCGAGCGACGAACTTCGTCCCAACGCTCGAGTGGCTGAACGACCACGACTATTTCTCGGAACTGCCACAAAACCGGGACTGGGTCGCGTGGTGGCATAAGGCCGTCGAAGACCGCAAGACAATCATAATTTCTGGCAACACCGGCAGTGGAAAGACTACGACAGGGGAGGCATTGCTGCGCGCTGTTCCGCGGGACGAGCGCCTCGTGGTCATCGAGCGGACGCCGGAATGGACCACACTGCCGCACCGCAATCTGGTGATGATTTACTACGGCGCCTCGGGCGATGGTGCCGATGCCGAACGAGCTGCCACGAGCGCTGTGGAAGACGCGCTGCGCCAGCGTCCTGACCGCATCATGATTGGTGAGGTTCGATCAGGGGGAGAGGCCTGGGCCTATCTGCGAGCCGAGGCGGCGGGGCATCCGGGGGGTATTATGACGGTGCATTCGCTGAGCGCTGCGACGACAATAGACTCGCTCTCGCTAATCATGCGCCAGTCCGGAGATGCCGCAAATCTGCACGACGATGTGATTCGTGCCCAGCTGAAACTGTTTATCGGGGTCATCGCCCACTGCAAGCGTAATCCGTATAGAATGACTGATGTCATAGAAATCAAGTAATGCTCTGGTTTCTAATCCCAGGCGGTCTGGCCGTCTGCACGGCAGTCTGGACGGCCATCGCCTCAGCAGCGGCTCTAGCCATGATCGGCCAGATGCACCTGTTCCAGCCACCATACTGGCAGTGGTGGGAGTTGCGGCCTTACTGGTCAACCGGGCCGTGGCCTATGTTTGTCGTGTGGGTCAGCGGTGGCGTGGCCTTTGCTCCTTTCGCCATTGCCTACAGCATTGTACTGGCAAGTTGGCGCGCCGGGTGGAATACCAGGATGCAACCGTCTCTCTGGTGGTTGTGGCAATCCGGACGGGTTCAGCGCGGGATCACCGACAATTACGGCAACACATGTTGGATGAGCGTAGCCGAGATGTGCCGGCGGTTTCATGCACGTAAGGGAGTTCCTGTTGGCGAGGCATATCGCCCAGACCAGGACCTCTCAATCCGCGCCGTCCAGTTTGACCCACGGAATAAACGGACCTGGGGGAAAGGCGGCAAGCGGCGTCTGCTGATTCACGATCCGACGGACGGACCAGGCCACTCTGTCGTCTTCGCCGGCAGCCGAAAATACAAGACGACGACTGCTGTCACTACTATCCTCAGCTGGGTCGGATTAGGCAGTTGCGTTGTGCTCGATCCATCGTGCGAGCTGGCTCCGATGCTGACCGACGAGCTGCGCAAGCGCAAACAGGAGGTCTATGTCTTATCTCCTGAGGCCAGTCAGCAGTGTAACGTGAACGTTCTGGATTGGATTAACCCAAAAGATCCGATGGCGGCAGAACATATCCAAACGGTGGTGTCTTGGATATGGCATGATGAAGAGAATAGGCAGACGAAGACTGCAGAGGATAATTTGTTTGAGGGAAATGCCCGCAACCTTGTAGCCTGTTTCCTCGCGCATCTCGTGTGGGATTGCCCCAACGTGCCCCGGACGCTTGAAACCGTCCGAGAATGGCTTGCCTCCCCGGAGCCGCAGGTGAGGGCCGCTCTGCAGCACATTCTCGATAACTCGAATAGCAAGTTTGCTAGGCAGCGCGCTGCCGAGCTGGTCGGGATCGTGCATGAGACATTCAGCGGCATGCTATTCAATGTCGCTCATGGCACGAGTTGGCTTAGCACCGGAGCCTATGCCCAGCTTGTTTCCGGCAGCACTTTTGATACGCGGGCGCTCCGCAAAGGCAACGTCGTTGTCTTCATCCAGGTCAGCTTAGACGCCTTGATGAACCAGCCAGCGGTCGCCCGAACTCTAATAGGTTCTCTTATGAACTCTGTTTATCAGGCAAAGGGGAACCCGAGACTTATCGCGGGGCGCGTCTTGTTTTTACTTGATGAAGCGGCGCTACTGGGACCAATGAGATTGCTGCAAACGGTTGGGGCCACCGGTAGCAAATATCGTCTTCATATACACATGCTTTATCAAAGCGTTGGCCAATTCGAGAAACAGTGGGGCAGCCAGGGAAAGAAGACGTGGTATGACAATCTTTCCTGGCGTGGCTACGCGGCAATCCAAGACCTCGAAACTGCGGAAGAGGTCTCAAAGCTGTTTGGCTATAACACTGTGATGGCTTTCGCCGAAAGCGACAACACAGGTAGCGGCAATATCGCCAAATCCCTCTGGCACAACACCAATCGACGGGAGGAAAGGCGAGCGCTCATACTGCCGCAGGACCTCCTGCAAAACACTCGCCATGACGTGCTTTATGGATATGCCGGGGGACGTCCCTTCCAGTGCAGTCGTGCGATCTACTTCCGTAGGCCGGAGATCGCGTCTGTCGTCAACTTGAGTGCCTACGCCTAAGGCTCGGGGGAACCACATGCATAATAACATCGATGACACAGGCGACGGATCAGACATCGGTGAGAACATAATGGTCGAAGCTGGCCATGCAGGAGCAAATGCTGCTTCCGTGGCCGTTGATGGCCCCATAACGAGGTCCGATGTGCACCAGGTTTTGGCGTTCTTCGTATCCATCGAGCCGGATCCGGAAGACGTTGACAGTATAGAAGAGTACCAAGCCTATATGGACCACTATCAGAATCAGATAACCGAGGGCAATCACATTTTGCGTGCATACGGAGAGCAGATCAGGGAAAAGACTTTGAGCAATATGCGAGAAGTATATTATAGCTTTACAAACGACGGCCGCTACACCAACGAGCCTAAAAACATAGCCGTTGTCACGGCCGTGCTAACCAGGGCTTGGAACGGCATTGGCCCTTGGATGACATGACTAGGGAGAAGACAGGTGAGCGACACGAATGATTCCTCGTCTCAGGACGAGTCAATTGCCGCTGCGGACTACTGGAGGATAATCTCTCAAACAATGCCTCCACAGCAGCAACAGACTGCCGAGCAACAAGAACAAAAGATTTCAAGTGAGAATACCAATCAACCGCCCGACCAGGTCAAAAGGCGTCGCCGCCACCTCTAGCGGTGACATATCGAACTCCGATAAATCCTTGAACAGCGAGCCGCCTCGTTTCGGTGCAAGATTACGGGAGGCCCGGAAAAACGCCGGGCTGACACAAAAGGCGTTGGCTAAGCTCGCCGGCATCACGTCCAAGCATGTATCCGAGTTGGAGCGGTGTGTAACTCAGCCTGGGCTAGCCGTGGCCCAGGCGCTGGCAAAAGCAATGGATATCACCGTTGCTGACTTCAGCGCGGACGCCAGAGCTTCAGCGGGGCGACGACGATAACGCTTTAACGCGCTGCGGCAGACGGCCGGATTGATCGTTTGCTTTACCGTTGCGGTAGTTCCATCGCAGAACCCGCTGAGAAACCAGTGGCCCTGGACTTGTCGGTATGAACGACGCAGCTCAACAAGGACTCCCGCCGAGAGTGGCTAAGATCCGAGCAAGGTGCGCAGTGCGATTTGGCATTCTGGGCGCAGAGTTCCGTGCTTACCGAGTGGTGCGGTTTCGATGACCCGCCTGGCCAGGCGAAGCCACACTGCCAGTTCGGATGGGATTGGCTCAGTGCCGCGGACCATCTTACGCACTCTGGCTTCGTCCCTCCGCAGGATGCGGGCCAGCTCACGCTGGCCACAGTCCATCGCAACCAGGCACTCGCGCATCTCATTTGAGGTCATTGCCGCCTCGCTCATATACGGCTTGTGCCACATTTTTGCGTTCTCATATCAACCTGAAACCGGAGTAATCCCGACTTAGCGCGTTCGACGAATTTCAAAGGCCAGTGGCTCACTGTCTGTGCCTCGACTGCGATGGCGTTGTTTTCCCACGTCTACCGCACGATGGCGAGGACTGCGCGGAGGGAACACTTCGGAGTCGTCTCCGACATATATTCCGTTCATCAGGAGCCTGACGGCCTTGAGCGCCTCATCAGCGCGGTTCTCGGGATCGCCGAATGCGCTGACGCACGGCTGGTAGATCCGTATGCGGATATCGCGCCACAGCCTTCGATCAGTTCGCGCACGTCTTCAAGCCCTGCCCGCAGGTGGGTGCGCTCGTCCTCGAGCTGAAGCAGGCATTCGCTCCAAGTTTGTTGATTGGGATGTATCGGATAGGTCACGGGCTGGTTTCCTCCGCTGGTCAGGTGTGGTGCGCAATGCACACCGAGAGGGCCGTGAAATTCATATTGCTTGTACTCTTGCCCTGCGCAAATTGCAAACCCCGAATCGGCTTACATGCCAGAAAGCACAGGCAGACTATCGCCGGGACATGCCCCGGCCCGGGCATCCGGAGGCCATACAGGCCTCCTGACGGTCGTGCCGTCCGAGATAATCCAGAAGGCTCAGAAGCGCTCCAGCGCGTCCCCTGAGGCCCTTTACCTCGCCAAATCTTCCCTGGGCGCCCGTGCGATATTTTTCCCACAGCGGCACCAGCGTCACATTCGCCCGACGCAGCTCGGTGGATGGCGGCCTAATCCGGCAGCGGTCGTTGATCCAGGTCTCGCCGCGATGCCATGTTTTAGAGGTCACAAGCGGCCTCTACCACTTCCGCTGGTTTCGGCGCCTCCGATCTTGTCCCAGGAAGCGATCTTCTCGGCAACGTAGCGGGCTTCAGCCTCTGCTTTTCGGTCAGCTGCTAGCTTCGCTTGGTCTGTGTTGTCGTACTTGCCCTCAAGGACCTTCGTTACCGAGTCAGACTGCAACAGGAAATCGATGTCGGCCTTCCAGCCCCTGCTGCCACGGCAGAAGTCGGACCGCTCGATGCGCTCGATCGCCGCCAAGATTTGCTTGAGACCCTGATCTTTGAGGCGAGCAATGAGCGCCGTCCGGCGGCTCTTGGTCACCTCCCGAGGCACGGGAAGGCCAGCCCGTTTGGCCATCGCCTTCCAGGCATCAACCACAAGATCGATATCGGGCACAACCCGGGTCGGGGACTCTGACGAGCTGCCCAAAGGCAACGTACGCTGTGTCTGGTCTGTGTGTGGTACTAACTTAAATACAGACTCATTCGGGCCACCGGTGGCCCCACTGAGGGGCCGCTTATGGCCCCACTGGGAAAGCCCTGTTGGAGCCATTTTCGGCCCTACTGGATCTAGTGGGGCCATTTTTGGCCCCACTGACGAATTCTCTATATTCTGGGGCTGTTCTGCCGCCTTGCTCGGCTCCAGGATCTGATATGCATTCGCTTCGCCGAAGCCCTGGCGCTGCCGCGCAATCACACCGCGCTCGACCAATTCGGCGGTCGCGCGCTTAACCGCCCGAAGAGACAAACCGAGATCGTCTGCGATCGCCTCCAGAGGGTCCCAGAAGCTTCTTGTGCCGTCCTTTGCCCGATCGCGAAGATACGACCAGACAAACTTGGCAGTCGTGCTGAGTTCATGACGCTTGGGTGCCGGATATTTGCCGATCAGGTTCACGACCCATTCTCCGAGAACGAGGTCGTCGGTGCATGAAACTGCAGGAGGTCCGTGCCAGGAGCCCCATCTCGGAGCTTGGCCCAAATCACTTCGGACCGGCCCGCGAGCATGACCCTCCTACGCTCCCACTGCTCACGCAGGGCCTCCGGCTCATCGGCTCCCGGCTCCGACCCGAGGTAGTATTCCGGACGGTAAAGCAGCCCGACGGCGTGGGCGTCCTGTTCAATGTCTCCCGACTGTCTGAGATCGGCCAGGTGTGGGCGCTTGTCTTCGCGGTTCTCAGGACCTCGGTTGAGCTGGACGCAGAGGATTGCCGGCACGCCGCAATCCTTGGCGATCTGCAACACGGTGTGCGACGCCTGCCCGGTCGCCCACGTCCCGCCGTGTCGAGCATCCTGGGATTCTGGCTTCATGAGGTTCAGGTGATCAATGACCACCAGACCGAGGCCGTGACGACGCCGCGACTCCCGTGCCTTTGCCGCGATCACCGACGGCGTCTGCCCTGCCGCGTCGCTGATGACGAGCGGCAAATCCCGCAGTCTCTGGTGCGCTTGAACGACGCGAGAGGCTTCTGTCGGAGAGAGCTTGCCACGCCGTATCGCCACCACTGACACGCCGGACTGCAGCGCCAGCGTCCGTATCCCGATCTGCTCTGCTGACATCTCCAGCGAGACGATCAGGACTCCGACGCCCTGACGCGCGACATTCAGCGCGATTTGGTTGGCGAGTGCACTTTTGCCCATCGCAGGGCGGCCACCCAGCACGTAGACTAGCCCTGAATCCAGGCCGCCCAGGCGCTCGTCGAGGCAGGTGAAGCCAGTGTGGAGTGCGGTACGTTTGGCGAAGTTATTCAGCGCCGCCATGACCCGGCCCAGCGCCGCACCGAGAGGCTCCTCCGGAGGTATGCCATTGAGCACTAGCCGGTCGAGCGCCGCAGCCCCCTGCGATCGCACCTCCTCCACCGGTAGTTGCGCATAGGCGCCGTCCAGCAGGGTCTGTCCGATGGCGATGATCGACCGTCGATCGGCGTCGTCCCGCACCACCCGGGCATAACCAGGCGCGGTGTTGATGCTCACCATCGATGTCAGCAGCGAGGCGAGCAGGGTATTGTCAAACCGACTTTTGAGCGAGACTGCGGTGACGGTGCGGCCCTGTTCGACCCCTTCCTTAATCGCGGAAAAGACCGCGCCCAGGCCCTCCCCGATGAAGTGTTCCGGCTTTAGCGGCACGCACTGGTCGAGCACCTTGTTATTTGCGAGCAGAGCGCCGAGCAGCGCCATCTCCGCCATGACATTTCCCGGCGGCTGGCGGCTGAACGTGTCTCCATCTTCACTCACGGCCGCGCCCTCCACCCATAGTGGAGTCCGGCCGGTGCATCGCGCGCCTTGTCTCTTCGGCACACGTGCGCGCTTCCCTCTCAGAAAGTTCCGGGAATGCTGCCTGAAACGTCCTGAGCAGCCGCTGACGCTCGGTCTCGAGCTGGCGGGCCCGCAACCGCCGAGACGGCCACCACCACTCGGGCGGGCGGAACGAAATGTTCATGACGACGCCTTCGCGGGTGCCGCCAATGCTGCTTGCTAAACGGGTAAGATGTGCTAGTTGTAGCGCCGTGGTTCGCACCATGCGGCGATCCTTTCACGTGTGGGGCCATTGACTGATTTTCTCCGGGAAGACAACGAGATACGCCCGTCAGGCTCCGACACCTGGCGGGCGTTCTGTTTTCATTTTATGCCCCTTCTCGCACTCCTTTCCTCCTTTAGCTGTGCATTTTGCACGCGCTGTATCAGTGCAGTTTGCACACTATAATCACACGAGCGAATCTGGACAAGACTATGGCTACTTGTCCCCGCCCCGGGCATATCAACGGAGACTTGCCGCCCCTATTCCCGCCTCGCCGACCCGATAAACACACCGCCAGCTATTGCTTGCCGCCCTGCGTTTACTGTGGTGTGTTTTCGGTATCGCGAGTATTCGACGCGTCTATTCCCCAACCCGGGAAACAGGAGAGGCGCCCCTTGGGCGTATTGCATAATGCAACGGTGGCGCCGGCGGCTCGGTGCCTTACTCGGGCAAGACCGAGTCTACGAACAGGTATCGTCATCGCCTTGTCGGCGGACCCGAGTCCGGGGGCTTGGTCCGAGGGGCTCTGTCTAGGGTTTCCCCACCGTGCATGCGGGACGGCGTTATGATGCCCGAACCGTCGCCACCGAAACGGTCAGCGCAACACGCAATAAAACGAAAGCCGAAAAGTGCAAAGCGCAATCCCGCTGTTGGATTACAAGGACCGTCAATCACAACACCCGCAGAGCGTCTCAAAGCACTCCGTATCGCGCGCGGCTATTCTTCAGCCATGGAAGCCGCGCGAGCGCTCGACGTTAACCCCGTTACTTACCAGCACCACGAGAATGGGCGGCGCAAAATCTCCCGCAAGGCGGCGGAATATTACAGCCGCGCCTTCGGCGTACCGGCAGGTCAACTCCTTTATGGCGAGATCTTGCGCGAACCCAGCCTTACACCGGTCGCTTGGCAGATCCTTGACGAAGGCCGCGTCGCGCCGATCGCTAAGCCCCGCCTCGTCGAGCAACCGGCCGGTGAATTCACCTCCGTCATCGCCGCCACCGTCGCCACAGACAAGCTCTGGCCACACTACCGGCGCGGCGACGTGCTGTTCTTCCGGGCCGGGGATCCACCAGCAAGTGCCGAGGACCATGGCTATCCCGTGCTTGCCATAACCGAAGACGGCCAGCGTCTGCTTACATTACCGATCGCACAGGCCGACGGACGCTTTACCCTACTCCGAGTGACCCAAGGCCCGATCGCCAAGGACGTGCACCTGAAGAGCGCAGCCCCGCTCGTCTGGCTGCGTATCGCCAGGCCCAAATCAACACACCGGTAAAATCACGGCCCCCGATGCAGATGCTATCGCGCCCATAGCGTGGTTTTTTGGACCGTAGAAATGCGCGGGCTCCATTAATCAGGGCGGGTTAATTCATCAGATTGTGATAATCGGCTGGTTCGACCTACATCGCCCATGTTGTCGGCGCCGGCAAAACATGCGCGATGGCAGCCTACAATCAGCACAAGGGGGCGACGGCGCGCCAGGAGTGGATGAAGGATCGCCGCGCCGGGCACTGCAAAGCCGCCCGCTCTGCGACGGGAGAGAACGCGATGCCCGGAATGCAGAGTTCTGGCTCGAGAGTCTGCAGGTTGCGGTTCTTGAACATACTTGACTCGCATTTTACGTTAAGGAAGCTGTCGATCTTCGCGTCGCCTAGATCCGCACGACCTCGCGCGGGACGCGGCCGGGATTGACGAGAGATCAACCAATGAATGAAGTCAAGAAACACACTGGGCTCATCGAGCATACCGAACATATTGGCCATACCTGTCGTTTTTGCCCACTCAAAACAAAAGCCACTCCCGTCCTGAGTCAAAGTCAAGATCTTCGATGTTTATTCGCCTCTTAGCATTTCATTTGACGTTAAAATAACGAACGTCGCTACTATGCCCTACTCCGACAGTAAAAACTCCAGAGGTAGATCTAGTTGACACCGACGTACGGGGAGATCAATTTGGCGCGCCCGGTTTTCATACCGCCATCACCACGGCGCTCATCCATTGGAAGGGACGCTGTATGCTCGGGCTTGAAGATCAGCTACGAGTTACGCTCTCGCGCCACGACGGTCCGCCACGGATCTTTTTCCTGCCGCTTTGCCCGCCGCACTTTCGCCCCTACCCACGGCGCCGGTCTATGTGCAGCGCTCGCAGATATAGCGAAATCCGAGTCAAGAACGTTCAAGAAGCGATCATGAGCGCGGCGACAACACAATCCACGGATGAGACATTCCACGGCAGCGTCCCCGTGTTGCGTCTGCGACTGATCGGCCGGATGGAAGCCTGGACGATCACCAGCGAGAACGTACTCCCTGTCGGGCGCAAAACGCGCGCGTT
>Ga0123356_10007936_pt1 | contig 10565 bp, 8 predicted proteins | sample TergutEmb28metaG_2_FD_92546 | JGI IMG/M metagenome (GOLD analysis project Ga0123356, IMG submission 92546) | Embiratermes neotenicus P3 segment gut microbial communities from Petit-Saut dam, French Guiana - Emb289 P3 | ecosystem: Host-associated > Arthropoda: Insects > Digestive system > Gut ... | reverse complement strand
TCGGCATTTCCGCGATGTTGACACGAGGCTTGCCAAACTTTACGATTTTGCCGACAGTTTATATGCGATGTCTAACGATCTGCTTAACTTGTACGACAGTAAGGCTTCAGCGCAAATGAATGAAACGGTAAAAAAGCTGACTATATTGACATTGTTCTTCGGACCGCCAACTGTGATAGCAGGAATTTACGGCATGAATTTCATAAGAATGCCGGAATTGGAATGGGAGTTAGGTTATCCGATCGTAATAGCATTTATGTTGCTTGTCAGTACTGTAATATATCTCATTTTGAAAAAGAAAAAGTGGCTGTAGCAATAAAAACATACTTTAATGAACAGTAAGAGCATACTCAAATGAGTATGTTCTTTACATGTGGCAGTACTCATGGTATTCTGTGTTCAGGATAATGCTGTTATTAAGGATATTTTCGCCGGTAATTTATGAGTTAACATGACATGTTGAGCAGGCAGTTGGACAGGCACAAGGGGATAATGATGTTATGATAAAGAAAACTGTCCGGTGGAGCGATTCAATAAAGTTTCGTTTAATGATGCCGCTGATAGCAATGCCGCTTTTGGTATTTGCTATCATTGTTCTGCTTTTACCCGTCATTCAAAACCGTTTCATTGATGAGTTTAAAGGCAGAGCGACATTGGTTGCACAGGTTGCCGCTACATTTTTAGACGGTGAAGCGATCGATCACTATGTTAACACACTTGAAAAAGACGAAGAGTATGAGCGTATCCAAAACGCGTTATTTGCCCTTCTCGCAAAATCGAACGTTGAATACATATATATCTCCGTGATGGTAGAAGGTGGAGAGATATATGTTTTTTCCACGGAAGAAGATGCCTCAACCAACATAGGAGAGTTTGAAGATTGGACAACAGATGATTATCCTTCTGATCTTATTCCGCGTCTGATAGCGGGAGAAAATGTTGAGCCTTATGTTATGGTTACAAGATGGGGTTGGCTTCTAACCGCACATGAGCCTATCCGTCGTGCCGACGGAACTGTTGCAGGGTATGCAAATGTAGATATATCTATGGATCAGATCATGCGCGAATACAGGGTCATATATTTTGCTCTTGGTGCCATTGCATTACTTGTTATTCTAATAAGCATCTTTATGTACATTTTTGTAGTAAATTCAAATGTAGTAAAACCCGTTAGGAAAACCATCAAAAGTGTCTACGAATATGAACCCGGCAAAACCAAAAAAAGCGATGATGTACCTCTACGCCCATACAATGAAATCGCACTTTTAGATTCTGCATTCAAGGAGATGAGATCTCGCACGGAAGAAGTCCTGGAGATCGCCAACGAAGCAAACAAAGCCAAAAGCGACTTTTTAGCGAAAATGAGCCATGAGATACGCACACCCATGAATGCGATCGTCGGAATGACAGAGCTTGCTATGAGGGAAGTAATGTCTAATATTGTGCGCGAGCATATAATCACAATTAAACAAGCAAGTGTGAATCTGTTATCCATAATCAACGACATATTAGACTTATCAAAAATTGAATCAGGAAGTATGCACCTTATTCCTGTTCAGTACATGCTTTCATCTATGATAAATGACGTTGTCAACATCATCAGGATGAGAGCTGTTGATTCACAAATACGCTTTGTTGTAAACATCGACAGCAATCTGCCAAACGATTTGACCGGCGATGAAACCAGAATCCGTCAAATTCTGATCAACCTCCTGGGGAATGCCGTAAAATACACCGAAAACGGTTTTATCTCATTTACTGTTTACGGTAATATCCTTAACGAAGATATAGTAAGCTTGATCTTTGAAGTTGAAGACAGCGGGATCGGCATCCGTGAGGAGAACATAGATAAGCTCTTCCACAACTATTTCCAGGTAGAATCGGAAACCGAGCAAAATGTAGAAGGCGTCGGTTTGGGTCTTGCGATCACCTGGAATCTTATCAAAGCGATGGATGGTGATATATCAGTCAAATCTGAGTTTGGTGTCGGCAGTAAGTTTACTGTTGAGATCCCTCAAAAAGTAAACAGTTATGAGAAACTGGCATTTGTTGAAGGTCGTGACAGCAAGAACAGTGTCGTATATTATGAACGGCGTGAGAAATATGCAGAGTCTTTGTATAATACGATCGATAATCTTGGCGTAAACTGCGAGGTTGCCACTGACATGGATATGCTGCGCGAGATGATCGGTAAAGAACCGTTTTCATATTTGTTCATATCGAATGGTTTATTTGAAAAACATAAAGATGAACTAATGACATTCCTGAAAGCGCAGAAAATTGTTTTACTAACAGAGTTTGGCGAATCACCTCCCTCAGGAAACTGGAATGTCATATCCATGCCTGCGCATGCTATGTCTGTTGCAAACCTGTACAACGGAAAAACGGGAAGCTATATATATAGTACTCATGCTGATAACACAGCACGGTTTACCGCTCCCGGCGCGAAAGTACTGGTTGTCGATGATATCAACACAAACCTGAAGGTCGCACACGGACTGCTTGTACCATATGAGTTTGATGTTGAGCTTTGCAGCAGCGGATTTGAAGCAATTGAAGCCGTTAAAGCAAATGATTATGACATTGTTTTTATGGATTATAAAATGCCGGTTTTGGATGGTATCGAAGCCATGCAGATCATCAGGAATTTAACCGACAGACCTGCGTATTTCAGAAAGCTACCTATAATCGCATTAACTGCCAATGCTGTATCCGGAGTAAAAGAAAATTTCATAAAAAGCGGATTTTCAGACTTTTTATCAAAGCCGATCGATACAACACAACTGAATTCTATCTTGGAAAAATGGATTCCCGCTGACAAGCAAAACAGATCGGTGCAAAACAATGACCCTGAAATACATAAACCGTTAAATTTGGATGATATCCAAATCGAAGGATTGGACGCTGCAAAAGGAGCCGGCCTCTTCAGAGGTAATGTCGAGTTTTATCTTGAAACACTTGCTACATTTTATGAAGACGGAATACAAAAAACCGAAGAGATACGAAATGCTCTTGATACAGGAAATATTAATGATTATGTCACCTATGTTCATGCAATAAAAAGTGCGGCTGCCAGTATCGGTGCAGACAAACTTTCCGCAGCCGCATTTGATTTGGAAATGGCAGGAGAAAATGATGATATGGCTTTCATAGAATCCAACAACAATAATTTCTTCGAGCTCCTTGAACATCTTTTAAGCGATATCAAAGCGACTTTAAATATATGATCATCTATCAGATTTAAAAAGATAATGCTTTGAATTAATGAGAAATTTATGTTACAATAACTTGGTCATTGAAGCCCTACGGGGCTTCTCTTAGAGAGTTTCTTTATTCTTTTACGAAAGGAAATGACTTATGATAGATACAATAATGTTTGATTTGGATGGCACTCTGGTCCGATTTTATCAGGATGATTTTATCAATACTTACTTTAGAGAGCTTAGTAAGGTTTTTATAAAATTGGGGTTGGATGCGGAGAAAGCCTGTAAGGGCGTTTGGGTCGGTACTAAGGCGATGGTGCAAAACGACGGTGCTGAGCTGAACACCCGCCGGTTTTGGGATGCCTTTTCGGGTTATATGGGTATCGAGGGTGATTTACTGAAAGCAACTGAAGCCGCATGTGATAATTTCTATTCTAATGAGTTCAACGTTGCTAAATCTGTCGTTAAGCATAGCGATATTCCAGCCCGGTTGGTTCGTACCATGGCGGATAAAGGATACACGATCGTTCTTGCGACAAATCCGCTGTTCCCTCCGTGTGCCGTTGATTCGCGACTCGGATGGATAGAGCTTCATCGTGATGACTTCAAGCTTATAACTCATTATGAAAACAGTTCTTATTGCAAACCGAATCCTGCTTATTACAATGAAGTGCTTTCAAAGATAGGAAAAATACCTGAGCAATGCATCATGATAGGGAACAACCCGGCAGAAGATATGTGTGCCGCTCACCTGGGTATGGATGTTTTTCTCGTTACTGATTTTATGGAAAATGAAGCAGATATAGATATCTCTGTATTCCGGCGTGGTACAATGGAGGAGTTGGAAGAGTTCTTGCTGGCTTTTCCGGAAGTTTTTTAATATGAAAATTGGTCTTATTGGTCTTAATCAAACAGGGAAGACTACATTGTTTAGTTTGCTCACCGGGAGAGATGAAAATTCAAGCCTTACGGGTGGAAAAGGGTCTGTAAATATCGGCACTTGTATTGTTCCCGATGAGCGTGTTGATTTTCTCTCGGATCTGTACAAGCCGAAAAAAACAACCTTCGCAAGGATCGAGCTTACCGATATAGCGGGTTTTTCACCATCTAATGACGGGCATAACTCAGGTGCAGCCCGGTTTCTTAACGATGTTCGTCCGTGTGATGCGATAGTTCACGTCCTTCGTGCCTTTGAATCGGATTCTGTTATTCATGATTCAGGCAGTATCGATCCTGCCCGTGATCTTGAAGCAGTCGAAATGGAAATGCTTTTTGCCGATTTGGAGATGATAGAGAAAAGGATCGGACGGATCAAAGCCGGTAAAAAGGTAACCCGGGAGCATGAAACCGAGATCGCTCTGTTGGAACGGTGCTTTGATTGGCTGGAAAAAGGCGGCTCTATCCTTGATATGGATTTGTCCGAACAAGAGCGTTTATTTACCCGAAGTTTTGCTTTTTTAACAGAAAAACCCCGACTGGCTGTTATCAATCTTGATGAAGCGCAATGGGAGTCAAAAATATACCCGAATCAAAAAGTGCTTCGTTCCTTATGTGCAAAGCTTAACATTCCCCTTTTAGAGCTATGTGTTGAAATGGAATTGGAAATAAGCCGTTTACCGCAAGATGAAAAGCAATTTTTTCTGACCGACATGGGTATAACACAATCAGGGCTCGCTGTGCTGGCTAAAGCTGCGTACAGTTTACTTGGGTTGATCTCTTTTCTAACGGTTGGTGATGATGAGGTCAAAGCATGGACGATCGATAAAGGGACTATTGCCCGCAGTGCAGCAGGTAAGATCCATACCGACATCGAGCGTGGTTTTATTCGTGCTGAAGTGGTGAAATACAAAAATCTCCTTGAGCTTGGCTCTATGCCAAATGTCAAGGAGAAGGGGCTTTTCCGTCTTGAAGGTAAAGAGTATAAAGTCGAAGACGGAGATATTATCAATTTCAGATTTAATGTTTGAAGCAAAAACTGTAGTGATTAGATTTATAATTACAATGTTATCAGTGTTTTTAATGTAAATATCTTACAGTATAATTTTCACCGTCACCAATGTATTGTGCTACAGCAGATGATGATCCGCTTGCTGCAAAGGTCGGATCCATAAGCTCCCATTTTAAGCCGTCAAAGAATATTATATCGTCGAGCCAGCCGTCTACTTCACTATATACACTGATCCAGGCGTGATATACATCCCCGGTATATCCTATTACCAGCTTCGTCGGAATGCCCTGACTTCGCAGCATTGCTGCCATGAGTGCGGCATAGTCAAAGCAAATGCCTTTCCCGCTTGCCAGTATTCTGTCTATTTCCGGCAGATAGTCTGTTTGTACGGTTTCCGCCAGATGTACATCATATACAATGTTTGTTATAACAAAGTGGTATATTGCTCCGACTTTTTCCATAAATGTGTCTGCACCGGCAACAAGTTCTGCCGCTTTTAAAACGGCTTTACTGTCTTGATTAAAATCTACAAACTGGTTAGGACGCAGGAACGGTGCAAATTCATCCACTAAAACCACATCTAACACTGTTGACAGAACCATTGAATATCTCGTGCCCTCAACCTGCTTAAAAACACCTATCTCGTATCTGCCGTTTCCGCCGGACAATGGGAAAACTTCAAAATCACGATTTGGCCGGAGCGTATATTGGTACTGCGTGCCTTCAGGTACTGTTATCAGTATTTTTACCTTCATATCGGTGACTTCCAGGTATTTTGCCATTATGTACCCGTCTTGTTTGTTTGAGAAATCTACTATAGCCTGACCGTTTTCTTCTACAGCTATGCCTGAAGCGGTTGGAACTAAAATATCCGGGACTTCTACGGTCGGCCTTGCAGCAGGTTCGTAATCAGGCATTTCCTCTTCTGAATGCGAAGGCTGCGGAACTTCAGTACTTCCCGGGTTGCTGCTGCCGGGATTTTCAGGTCTTCCACTGCTGCCGCCGCCACTGGAACCAAGATCGAAATTTTCACATCCGGCAGATAAAAGCAAAGAAGATAACCCCAGAATGACAGTGATTATAACTATGATCCATTTGCTGATTTTCACTCGAGGTCACCTCCTTTCAAAGCTATAACTCGTGCTGCATACATAGAATATTTTCTCATATTGCTCAAAAAATGTCAAGCGTATTCACAGAATATTGACATTTTGGATAAAATGTGACATTTTCACAGATTCTCAGTAAATCAGCAAAATAAGTTGACAGGTACATACACGTGTTATATAATTCATTTCTGCGTAAAAATGCTCTGTACGAAAGGATTATACTCTAATCATGTTAAGAACATATCAGCCTAAAAAAAGAAAACGTGCCAAGGAACATGGCTTCCGCAAAAGAATGTCGACAAGAAGCGGACGTAAAGTCCTTGCCCGCCGTCGTCAAAAAGGACGTGCAAAACTCTCTGCATAAATGGAGTTTACCACATCACTTAATAAGAATCATGAATTCAGACGGCTATATAACAAGGGAAAAAGTGCTGCATCAAAGTATGTTGTCGTCTACTGTATTCGCAACAATAGCGTTAGAAACAACAGACCGGAAAACCGCCTCGGGGTTACAGTCAGTACTAAGCTTGGAAATGCAGTACAGCGTAACCGGATACGGCGTCGCCTAAAAGAGATTTACCGTATCAATGAGCAATCATTTCGTAAAGGGTACAATATTGTACTGGTTGCAAGGCAAAGCAGCCGGAATGCCGGGTGGAACGAGCTTGTATCGTCTGTTATTTTTCTTTTTACCAAGCTTGGGTTGATCAATACCAAAGATGACATGGTCAAAGATGATTCAGGTTCCACTGCTGCTGATGCCGGCAAAAGCATTGTAATTAATTGATCAGCATTGCAACCGGCAGGGAGATATCCATAAAATGAAACGTGTGTTGATTGCAATAGTGCGATTTTATAGAAAACATCTTTCGACTCCCTCAATGCCGAAATGCAGGTTCTTTCCAACCTGCTCATTATATGCCCTTGAAGCTCTGGAAAAGTATGGTGCTCTAAAGGGCAGTCGGCTTGCACTCGGGCGTTTTTTCAAGTGTCATCCGTTCCACAAGGGCGGTTTTGATCCTGTACCTTAACTGCATGGCAGAATGATTATTATACCGGATTATAATGTTTGATATAGGCATTATCTGACGGTAAGTAAATAGGAGTAGTTCATATGGATTGTATGAGGATGTTCGAACCAATTGCTGTGCCGTTCGGCTGGTTGTTGATGGTTCTTTATGACTTTGTTTATAATTATGGTTTGGCATTATTTCTTGTCGCTGTGATCGTAAAGGTTATTTTGCTGCCATTCCAAATGAAGGGTAAACGAGGTCAGTTGAGGCAGGCAAGGCTTCAGCCGAGAATCCAGGAGCTTCAGAAAAAGCACGGAGCAAATAAGCAAAAGCTGAACGAAGAGATGGCTAAGCTTTACAAAGAAGAGGGTATCAACCCCGCATCAGGCTGTTTGTGGAGTTTCATACAAATGCCGATCATGATAGCTCTTTTCGTAGCGATCCGCCAACCACTGACTCTGATGATGGGTGTTGCGCCTGAATTGTTCGAAAGAGGCGGCAGGATACTGCAGGTGCTCGAGGAAGCCGGTGTAACATACACAGACGAAATATTAAATGGTTTTTACGCTCAAATCAATATCGCCCATGATGTCAGCCGATACTGGGGGCATTTTGAGAACTTAGTGCCACCTATCGAAAGACTGCAGAATATATCATTTTATCTCGGACCCATTGATCTCTCACAAATCCCGCAGTGGCAATTCTGGAACTTCCCGTGGGATAACGGAGCAGCCCTTTTCCCGATCCTTCTTTTATTCTTCCTGCCGGTACTTTCCAGTGGCGCACAGTTCGTATCGATGCATATCATGCGGAAAATGAATGTTTCAGGTACACCCGAAGCCGCCGGCGGTACTATGGGAACAGTCTTGAAATTTATGCCTCTGATGTCGCTCTGGTTTGGTTTTATCCTCCCTGCAGCGCTGAGCTTCTACTGGACGATCGGCACAGTGTTGCAAATCGGACAGGATATCTGGCTCACTAAGAAGTACACTAAGATCCTCGATGAAGAAGATGCTGTAAAAGCAGTGGCTCGTAAGGCAAAAGAAGCAGAGATCGAAGCTAAACGCGAAGAGACAGAGCGTAAAAAAGCCGAAGGGCTTGTTGAGCGCAATACAAATACTTCAAAACGCAAGAAGAAAAAGAGCAATAAACAAGGACAACGCGAAAAAGCTGCCGAGTGGGAAAAGAAAAACACACCTGTTATTGCCGCGGCCGAAACCGGCAGCGAGCCAAGCAGGGTCGGGAACAGACGATACGCCAGAGGGCGTGCATACGATCCTGACAGATTTTCCGCAGAGATGCAGGAAGCGTCCGAATCGGATGAAGAGATCGAAGTTCTTGACGAAATCCCTGATGAGCAGGATTCCGGAGCTTACGCATATGCCGGAGAAGATATTGAGTATGTTGACGATTCCTATACAGACGACGATGACTACGAAGACGATGACGATGATGACATCGATGATGACGACATCGACGATGACGATGATGATGACTACGACGACGATGATAATGACTACGACGACGATGATGATAATGACTACGACGATGATGACGAAGACGACGAAGACGACGAAGACGACAGCGATGATGATGATGACTACGACGACGATGATGACGACGACAGCGACGATGACATCGACGACGGCGATGATGACGCCAGCGACGGTAACGACGCTCCATCGTCTGAGAAGTTTGAAACAAAACGATTTGACTAGAATTAACGAATAAAACGTGTGAAAGATGAACTTTCACCCCATAAGTTTTGTGCCGCCACAAGCGGCGGAATGGAAAAAAATTATGCAAAAATCAATCGAAGTACAAGGGCGCACAGAAGACGAAGCCATTGAAACGGCTTTGGAGCAGCTTGGTATGGCACGTGACGATGTTTCGGTAGAAATCGTTGAGCAGGCAAGAACAGGGTTTCTGGGCTTAAAAAACACTCCCGCAATTGTTAAGGTTTTTTATGAGGCAAAAGAAGAACGAGCCGAACAAGTGGACGTTTTTCTTTCCGGACTTTTTAAGCACATGGACATTGAAGTAGATTTGGATATATCTGAAGCAGACGGTTCTATAAATGTCATCCTGACAGGAAAAGATCCCGGTGCACTTATAGGACGCCGCGGAGAAACACTTGACGCTATACAGCATTTGTCTAATTATGTTGTGAACCGCAGTGTTTCCGGGCGTGTCAGGATCAATCTTGATGCTGAGAATTACAGGCAAAGAAGGAATGAAGCTCTCGAGAGCCTGGCAACAAGAACAGCCGGCAAGGTGATCAAGTACCGCCGCAACATGACTCTTGACCCAATGAATGCATACGAGCGTCATGTCATCCATACTGCTCTGCAGGAACATAAAAATGTCTCGACATTTTCGGTCGGCAGTGAGCCGAACAGACGTGTTGTGGTTGCATTCGGCGAAAGCGGAGAAAGTTCCCAAAGCTCAGAATCGCCGCAATACCGCGAATGGCGATAATCAGATAACCTGAGTCGGGGGTCGTTTCACTACGCCCGACTCTTTATATTACATAATAATTTCTATCAGAGTTGGATTTAGGAGGGGTACTATGGTATTTGATAAAATGAAAGAAGTCCTGGCAGAGCAGTTTGACGTGGATCCCGAAACGATTACAAGAGATACCGATCTAATGAACGACTTAGGTGCAGATTCACTGGATCTTGTCGAACTGATAATGACTCTCGAGGAAGAGTATGGTGTAAGCGCAACCGATGAATCTGTTTACGAGCATAAAACAGTCGGCGAGATTTCTGACTACATCGAAACTCTGGTGAAGTAAGGTGAAAAAACACGGATTGAATGAATTGCGGGAAATGTTCCTGGCTTTTTTCGAGGAAAAAGGCCATTTAAGACTGCCCAGCTTCCCGCTCATACCACAAAACGATCCGTCTCTCCTGTTAATAAACTCAGGTATGGCACCGATGAAGCCCTGGTTTACGGGAGAGCATGAACCGCCCCGGAAGCGTGTTTGTTCTTGCCAGAAATGCATACGAACGATCGATATCGAACATGTCGGAAAAACAGCACGGCATGGTTCATACTTTGAGATGCTCGGCAACTTCTCATTCGGCGACTATTTTAAGCATGACGCGATAATTTGGTGCTGGGAGTTTCTAACGAAATGGCTGGGCATGGATCCGGATCTTTTATATCCGTCCGTGTATCTTGAAGATGATGAAGCTTTTAATATCTGGACTGATGTAGTCGGTATCGCTCCCGAGCGTATGACGAGACTTGGCAGGGAAGATAACTTTTGGGATCATGGCAGCGG
>Ga0123356_10007935_pt1 | contig 10565 bp, 13 predicted proteins | sample TergutEmb28metaG_2_FD_92546 | JGI IMG/M metagenome (GOLD analysis project Ga0123356, IMG submission 92546) | Embiratermes neotenicus P3 segment gut microbial communities from Petit-Saut dam, French Guiana - Emb289 P3 | ecosystem: Host-associated > Arthropoda: Insects > Digestive system > Gut ... | reverse complement strand
ATTAAACGATGTTGTGAAACAGGGAAGAAGAAAGGGGAATTATTAAATTTATTGAAAATATTTTTATGATAGAAATAAACATAGAATAAGTTATGCCCAACACTATTTTTGAAAGTATGTTCTCTCGTTATGAAATTCATACGAATGAGGACAGAGCAAACGCCCTGCACGAAATAATGCAGCAAATAACGTTATCTGGATTGTATCGCGGCGGTTTTTTTGACAAGGCTGCATTTTACGGTGGCACTTGTCTGCGGATTTTTTATGGTATGCAACGATTTTCTGAAGATATGGATTTTTCGCTGCTACAAGCAGATGAAAACTTCCCTCTCGAAAATTATTTTAATGCAATAGTATCTGAATTTCAAGCAATTGGACGAGATATTACGATTTCCAAAAAAGAAAAAAAAACACAATCAAATATAGAATCAGCGTTTTTAAAAGACAATACCGAAGTTTACAACCTTTCATTTTCAACTGAAAAGCAAATCAAAATTAAAATAGAAGTTGATACACAGCCACCTGCGGGTTTTTCCACCGAATACAAATTATTACTCTTGCCGTTTTCATTTATGGCACGATGTTATACTTTGTCCGACTTGTATGCAGGAAAAATGCACGCTTTGCTTTTTAGAAATTGGAAAACTCGTGTGAAGGGGCGTGACTGGTATGATTTTGAATGGTATGTGCGAAATAATGTTGCATTGAATTTCAATCATTTACAAAAACGCACGACACAAATCAGTGGTTTGAGCGAACAGGATTTTACTCTCGGAATTTTCAAAGAAATGCTGAAAGAAAGGATAGAAAAAACTAATATTGAAATGGTTAAGAACGATGTAAACCCTTTTTTAAAAAATCCGTCAGAAATGGAAATTTGGAGTACGGCATATTTTTTACAGCTTGTTGATATGATAAACATTGCAAGATAAAGCCGAATCAATACCTAACGCTCAGGTAGTATCTCTGCATCGCAGCACCATGATTCCGGTGTTGGAGGAGATGCTTTTGCAATATTCGTAGATCGATTTTGGGTCTATGACCACTTTTCTCGCTGTGGATGATGCGTGGATGAAGGTAAGCTCATCCCCGCGCCAGTAGGCGATCCCTACGTGCGAAATGTCTAATCCTTCGATTGAGGTGGTGAAGCAGATGAGGTCGCCGCTTTTGATCTCGCCCTGCAGGGATGGGATCTTCTCTTTGGGGATGTAGTGGTACTTCCCTTTTTTGCTGATCAGTTCTTCTATTTGTCTGATCCGGGCAGTTCTTTCCGGTTGGCCTTTAAGGTGCACGTAGGAGTCGGGGCGAGAAGACATAAAGGAGAGTTGCATCTTAATGGGCTCTCCCCCGATCTTTCCGGTGATATCTTCAATCACCCCTTTTGCCGAATTATCTGCGATCCAGTCGGATGTATAGTGGAGTCGGGAAATATAGCCGTTTACGGTACCGTTTCTGTATCTGAGTCGTTGTAATTGTTTGCAATATGCATCAAAAAAGGGCGTTTGCATCTGCTGGACGCGGCTTAAGGCTACGCATGTTTCCATAAACGTGGTGCAGTCCAACTCCCGTAGGTTAATAATCAGTTGCTCCTCTTTGCCGCCGACCTCCAGAGTGTGGCCTACATAGGGGGTATTGAGAAAAAAGAGGGCGGACTTTATGATCAACTCACCCATTGTGGTTCCGTTCTCTGCCCCCGCCTGTGCAAAGAAGGTGGAGAGGATGCGCTGGTCTTGTTGCATGTTGGAGCTCCACTGTGCATCTGCAACCGGACCGTAGAGCATAAGTGCCGGTAACAGGAGCGTAAACAGTTTGGTTTTTTTCATGATCGTTCTTTTGTTTATCTATTTTGGGGTTATTTAAGTATTTTATAGATGATCTCTTGAAGTAGTGCGCCATCGTCCGATTCGCCCCTCTCGTTGCTTTTATAGCGGGCGTCGTAGGCGCGAATCGTCCAAATAGCCTGAACGGTTTGTTTTAAAGAGAAGTGACGTGCCGCCGTTTCCACTTCGTTTAAAAAGTAGGGCTGCATCCCCAATTTAGAGGCAATCTCCTGTCGTGATGAAGACTCCCTGCATACGGCATGGTACTTGAGGATGCGCACAAATTGAGAAAAAAGCGTTGGCAAGACCTTCACCCACGGATAACTTTTGGGGTTGTTCCCAAAGTAGTGAGTGATGCGCATTGCTTTTGGCAAATCTCTAAAAGATACTGCTTTACACAATGCAAAGGGGGTATACTCCTTGCTGATTCCCACATTTTGCTCCACCACATCCGCCGTGATCTGCCTTTGGTCTACGGGAAGCAACACCAACAACTTATCCATCTCCATGCTCACCTTATTGAGATCAGTGCCTAAGTAGTCGGCCAGCATAGCAGCGGCGTCCGGGGTTATTTTTACCTGTACTTCAGATGCATAACGGGTAATCCAACCGGCCGTTTCATCTTCACGCAAAACCGCCGACTCCAACACCACCCCTTTGGATAGCGCTGCTTTATAAAAGGCGGTACGCTTGTCAACCGTTTTTCCGGGATAACAGATCACGAGCACGGTGGTATCGGGCGCCTGACGCAGGTACACCTCCAATTTGTCAATATCTTTTACCTGCTGCCCCTCCCTCACAATCACCACCTGTCTTGGGGCCATCATGGGATAACGCCTTGCAGTCTCAATAATTTGCAGCGCCGTCACATCCGATCCGTAGATCGTCACTTGATTAAATCCCTGTTCCTCAGGAGTTAAAATATGTTCCGACATATAACGGCACAACTTGTCTATGTAGTATGGCTCCTCTCCCATCAGCAGGTAAAAAGGCTTATACCTTTTTGCTTCCAAGTCCAAAAGGATACTACTGTATTGACTATAACTCTCTTTTGCGCTTACTTTTGCCATAAAACAAGATCAAGGGAAACAAAGATACATCATTTTTTTCTATTTTTGCACAATGTTTGACCCAGTAAGAAAAAAAGAAATTCCAGACACTCCGGAGGAGGAGGTGCGTCAGGCTTTAATCGCTTATTTGCACGACGTTTGCGAAACCCCCTATCATTTAATGTGTTGCGAATACGTACTCAAAGCGGGCAGAAAAACGTACCGCGCCGACATCCTGATTTTTGACAAGAAAGGGCAACCCCTGCTCTTGGCCGAATGCAAGGCGCCCTCTGTGCCGATTGACCGCGTCGTTTTTGAACAAATCATCAAGTACAACAAACTGCTCAAAGTCCCCTACCTGCTGCTCACCAACGGAACCGATAGCTTTTTTTGCCGCTACCATCTTTGGGAAAATCGATTTGAAGCGCTCACACAGATACCTTCCTACCACCAAATGATTCAAAACACAACAGAAACTTATGCCCCTCTCTAACCCCATATTTCCCCTTATAGCCCAAGCCGCCCGCCAATCGGGAGTGCGTGCCTTTGTGATTGGCGGCTATGTCCGCGACTTTTTTCTGGAACGTCCCTGTAAAGATATTGATATTGTGGTAGAAGGGAGCGGTATCGATTTGGCCGAAAAGGTGGCGGTGTTACTTCATACGCCGGTTCATACCTTTAAACAATTTGGCACCGCCATGCTCCGACACCACGACATGGAGGTGGAGTTTGTGGGCGCCCGCAGGGAGTCTTACCGCGCCAACTCCCGCAAGCCCATTGTAGAAGACGGTACGCTGGTCGACGACCAGTTGCGCCGCGACTTTACGGTGAACGCGCTTGCGTTTAGCTTGCAAGAAGAGGATTGGGGCTGTTTGATCGACCCGTTTGGCGGCGTTAAAGATTTGCAAAATGGTCTGTTGCGTACACCACTCGACCCCGATACTACTTATAGCGACGATCCGTTGCGTATGGTGCGCGCTGTCCGTTTTTCGGCTCAGTTGGGATTTACCATTGTTCCCGAATCGCTTGTTTCGATTCAACGCAACGCCCCCCGTCTTGAGATTGTCTCTATGGAACGCATTTCTGATGAGCTGCATAAGATACTGATGAGTCCCCGTCCCTCTTACGGATTCCGATTGCTGGACCAATGCGAACTCCTCCCGTTGATTCTGCCCCAGATCTCTGCCTTAAAGGGGGTCGCGACGATGGAGGGGCGGGGTCATAAAGAGATCTTTAGCCACACCCTGCAGGTGGTGGAGAACATCTCACAAAAATCGGTTGACCTTTGGCTTCGCTGGGCCGCCCTGCTCCACGACATGGGCAAGCCGGCCACTAAACATTGGGACCCAAAAATCGGATGGAGTTTTCACGGGCACGACTTTGTGGGGAGTAAAATGGTTCCCGCCCTCTTTAAGCACCTCAAGTTGCCCCTGAACGAGAAGATGAAGTTTGTCCAAAAAATGGTGCTGCTTCACCTGCGTCCCATCTCGTTGGTGCAAGACGAAGTGAGCGACAGCGCAGTACGCCGCCTCCTCTTTGACGCCGGAGACGATATAGATGCACTCATGCTCCTCTGTGAGGCCGACATCACCTCTAAAAATGAGCAGACCGCCAAACGCCACTTGGAGAACTTTATCAAAGTGCGCAAAAAACTGATAGAAGTCGAAGAAAAAGACGCCATCCGCAACTTTCAGCCTCCCATTTCGGGCGATCTGATTATGCAAAAATATGGACTAAGCCCCTGTCAGGAAGTGGGACAGATCAAGGAGCGCATCAAAAACGCCATCCTTGACGGTCGGATTCGTAACGATTACCAAGAAGCGTATGCCTTAATGGAGCAGATTGTGAAAGAGATGGGGATTGTTTAACAGCAGCCTGGCTACTTAATCAAATGCATAAACTCCTCACGGGTTTTGGGGTCTTTTAGGAAGGCGCCGGTAAAGGCGGAGGTCACCGTAATGGAGTGTTGTTTTTGCACACCTCTGATTTGCATACACATGTGTTCCGCCTCGATCACCACGGCTACGCCAAGTGGATTGAGCGTCTCCTGAATGCAGTCTCGAATCTGCACCGTAAGGCGCTCCTGAACCTGCAAACGACGTGCAAAGGCGTCCACAACACGCGCTACTTTGCTTAGCCCCGTGATGTATCCATTTGGAATATAAGCTACATGCACCTTCCCGTAAAAGGGAAGCATGTGGTGTTCGCACATCGAATTGAGTTCGATGTCTTTTACAAGTACAATCTGCCTGTACTCCTCTTTAAAACGCGCCGAATTGAGGATCGCTGCGGGATCGTCGTTGTATCCCTGCGTTAAAAACTGCATGGAGCGCGCCACCCTGATGGGTGTTTTTAACAACCCTTCTCGCTCAACATCCTCCCCTAAAATACTGAGTATCTCTTTGTAGTGAAAAGCTAACTTTTGCAAAGCCTCCTCGTCGTAACGATCATTTTTTGTAAAACCCATTTATTGTCTTATTTTAGCGGCAAATATATAAAATAATGCGTATCCTCATCACAGCCGCTACCGCCCCTGAACTATTACCTGCCCAAGAAGTTTGGGAGGCGATACGCCATCAGGCAGGCAACCACCTTTGGGTCAAAAATCTAGTAACCGGAATCGGCACTACCGCTACTGCGTACCACACCCTTAAAGCGTTGTCGGATTCCTCAGAAGCGCCCTACGATTTGGCCATCAACGTGGGTATTGCCGGCAGTTTTCACGACTCTTTGCCCATAGGCTCGGTGGTCAGGGTGACGTCGGACTACTTTGGAGATTGCGGGATCCAAACCGCGTCGGGTTTTCAAAGTTTGTTTGATACCCGCTTGATTGACGCCGACACTTTTCCTTTTTCAATGGGCAAGCTCACCCCTGCCCCGCTCCCTCTCAAGACAGAATCGGCAATCGCCTTTCTGCCCGCTGTGGAAGGGGTTACGGTACAGCATCTTGTTGAGACCGGATTTGCAGCGCTACATGCTCATGCCCAGGTGGAGACGATGGAGGGCGCCGCTTTTTTTTATGTATGCATGAACGAGAGGATTCCTTGCATAGCGCTACGATCCGTCTCTAACATGGCGGGAGAACGGGATAAGAAAAGATGGGACATTCCGTTGGCCCTCACTACACTCAGGAAAACGATCCTCAGTTTTCTTAGCGCTCAATGACGCCCCTGCCCCTCTTTTTCTCCCCCTGCCCCAACGACACCTTTTGTTTTCATGCAATGGTTAACCACATCGTTGATACAGAAGGAATGCGATTTGAGGCACATTTGGAGGATGTGGAGCAGCTCAACCACAGGGCCAAGCACAGCGACCCGCATCTTTGCAAAATATCGTACCAACTCTTGCCCCAAATCGCCCACCGCTATCGGATGCTGCCTTGCGGCAGCGCCTTAGGTTTTGGCAACGGACCGCTGTTGGTGGCGCGTGAACCGCTGCCATCCATGACTTCCCAAACCCGGATCGCCATTCCCGGCAACCATACCACGGCTAACTTTCTGCTGAAATTTGCCTATCCGCAAGCGGTCAATACCCAACCGCTCCTCTTTTCTGAAATCGCCGGAGCGGTTCTGCAAAACAGATTTGACGCGGGCGTATTGATCCACGAGGGCCGATTTGTGTATAAGCAACAAGGGTTGCATTTGATCGCCGACTTGGGAGTGTGTTGGGAATCGCATACCGGTTTGCCCGTCCCTTTGGGGGGTATTGCCGTCTCCCGAAAACTGCCCGACACTGAGCAACAGAAATTGGCGCGTATCTTGCACCGCAGCATCGGTCACGCTTTAGCGCATCCATCGGACAGTCAGGAGTATGTATATAGTCATGCACGCGAATTGGAGCCGACAGTTGTCCACAACCACATCAAGTTATTTGTCAACCACCATACATTGGATTTGGGGGAGAGGGGTCAAATGGCCGTAATCGCTCTGTGTAAGCTCATAGCCTCGCAACAGAACGGTCCGGATATCGATTGGACGGATATCTTCGTGCCATTGATTTCATCAAATCAAAAAAAAATCGCATCTTTGTAGCATCATCTATTGTCTCAATATCTTATGGCCAAAGGAAAGAAAATCATCGAAATTACCGATATCAGCAAAATATATCAGATGGGCTCGCAGGAGGTACGCGCCCTTAATGGTGTATCGTTAGACATTTATCAAAACGAATATGTGGCCATCATGGGGCCATCCGGTTCGGGTAAATCTACGCTCATGAACCTTTTGGGATGCCTTGACTCGCCCACTAACGGCACCTATATTCTTAATGGTACCGATGTAAGCCAAATGGAAGACAACGAGTTGGCAGAAATCAGAAATAAGGAGATTGGTTTTGTTTTTCAATCTTTTAACCTGCTTCCACGTTACAGCGCCTTAGACAACGTAGCGCTCCCCCTGATCTATGCAGGAGCGCCACGTGCAAAAAGAGAGGAGATGGCTATCGCCGCCCTCTCCAGCGTCGACTTGCTCAATCGTATGGAGCATAAACCCAACGAGTTATCCGGAGGACAAAAGCAGCGGGTGGCTTTGGCACGCGCCCTTGTCAACAACCCCTCCATCATCTTAGCCGATGAGCCAACCGGCAACCTCGACTCCAAAACTTCGATCGACATTATGAATCTGTTTGAGGATATCCACGCCAACGGCAACACCGTGATTGTGGTGACCCATGAGGAGGAGATCGCCCTCCATGCCCACCGTGTGGTCAGGCTCAGGGATGGACTGATTGAGAGCGACCAAATCAACACCCATCCGATTAGAGTTCGTACCTCATAGTGAAAATTTATACCAAAAACGGAGATGCAGGCGCCACCTCTTTAATAGGCGGCGGTCGGGTGCCTAAAAACCACCCCCGTGTAGAAGCGTATGGAAATGTGGACGAAGTCATTGCCCATATTGGTCTTGTAAGGGCTTATGTAACCGATACGGCCACGTCCGGGTTGTTGCAGCAGATCCAGGAAACGTTGATGGTTCTCTCTGCCCATTTGGCCAACCAAGGCTCCCACAAAAAGTTACCTCCTTTGAAAGAGGAGTCAATTGCTCTGTTAGAGACCTCTATCGATGCCATACAAGAGCAGTTGCCGCCACTATCGTCCTTTATACTTCCGGGCCCTCCTTTGGCCGCCGCTTTTTGCCAGGTAGCCCGCACTGTCTGTCGCCGCGCCGAACGCTCGGTGGTTGCCCTGGGAACAGAAGCAGCGCCTCCGCAAACCGTCACCTACCTTAATCGCCTCTCCGACTTTCTCTTTGTTTTAGGTCGATTGATTGATTTGCAGAAATCTTAATTTTTTCTCACTTTTTTTGCTTTTTGATCCATTGGTGTCGTTTTTTTTTATATCTTCGCACTCCCATTTCTAACTATTAATAATCATCATTATGTACTGGACGTTAGAACTTGCATCCAAATTAGAGGATGCCCCCTGGCCCGCAACAAGAGACGAGTTGATCGACTATGCCACCCGCTCCGGAGCGCCGCTCGAAGTGATTGAAAACTTAGAAGACCTTGACGACGATGGCGAGGTCTACGACAGCATCGAAGATATTTGGCCCGACTATCCGAGTAAGGAAGACTTCTTCTTTAATGAGGACGAATATTAGTCAAAATGTAACAAATCGTTGTCTCTTGTGACTAATATTACAAAACAATCACAGTGAAAAGAGACGAAAAAGAGGAACAGTTTAATCAAATCGTCACTGAAAATAGTGAACGGATCAGGCGGGTATGCAGTTATTACAGTGCAAATCAGCATGATCAGCAAGAGATCTTTCAAGAGGTATTGATTCATATCTGGAAGGGATTGGAGCGATTCAGAGGCGAATCGGCCATGGGAACGTGGATCTATCGGATCGCTGTGAATACCGCAATCACTCACACCGGAAGAGTACGTAGACACTTAAAAGTATCGATGTATACAGATACGCAACGACTAAGCTCCCTGTTAGATGACGATGCTTTGGAAGAGGAGCGACTTAAAGAGAAACAACTCAATGCGTTGCAAAGTGAGCTTAATACCCTGTCAATCATAGACAAAATACTCATCTCATTAATGCTGGAAGAATTGAGTACCAAACAGATGGCAGATATTATCGGCATTACCGAACCTAATGTAAGGGTTAAGATACATCGAATTAAAACTGAATTAAAAAGAAAATTATCGGGAAAAAATTATGGAAACGAATAATCTTATCAATAGAATTAGAAGAGAAGACGAGCGCTATGCGCGGATCACCAAAACCTTTCAGATTGTTTACTGGGCTTTCGTTGTTATCTATTTAGTACTCATCATTATGCATATTGCAACAAAGAGTCCCGTTGCAGAAATTGCAGGCAGCTTATGCTTTCTGTTGGGTATGATTGTATTTGCCATCTTATTTAGGATCTATTATTTTGAATACAAATCTGTTGACTATGGACAGCCCACTCTTGAAATGCTCAAAAAAGCAGCACACCGGTATAAGCCGTTTCAGGGTAAATTGTGGTTTGCTTTCATAGCGGTATTGCTTGTCGGCACAGGACTGTCGCTCAACGGCCCCTTTGCCGACTTTGTACAAACTCAAATCCTTTTCTGGAGCTCCATGACCGTAGCGCTTATCATTGGCCTTATTGTATGGTGGATACGCTACAAGCCACTACGTGACGACATGTTACGCATGATTCGTGAAATTGAAGAAGAGACATCTTGATTATTTACACCGTGTTGATCTTGTAGCTAAAACTGCTTTCAAGAGAATCAGGATGATGAGAATATTGGCACAATAATTGTGACAAAATCTGATTATTCTAAAAACATATGGAAACACCCAAAACAAAATTCACGCAATCCCTTACATTTAAGGGAATCACGATTGCTATTTTGATTCTGATTTTGCTTATTCCTGGCGCAATGATTCAAAACTTGATTAAGGAAAGGCAAGAGAGAAGTTTCGAAACCATTCAAAAAATCAACGACAAATGGAGTCGCTCCCAAACGCTCTGCGCTCCCCTGTTGCTTGTTCCTTACACAACTGCCAAATTAGACAAAGATCAAAAGATTTATTATGAAGAACATACGCTTTATATTACCCCCAAAGAGTTGAAAATAGACGCCACCCTCACTCCGGAAGAGAGGTATTATGGTATTTATAAGGCGATTCTTTACAAAAGCGACATTCATTTTAAGGGAACGTTTACAGGACTTGCCGATCTCAAAATCGACAATAGTCAACTTCATTTTAACAAGGCCCAAATTGCCATAGGCATCACCGACCTAAAGGGCGTAACCCAAAATCCGGAATTTAAGATCGGAAATCAAACACTCGAAACAACCATTTCTGGTAAAACGCTGATTGTAAAAATAGTAGATGATATTAGCTTGACAGACAGTATGCATTTTGATTGCAAGATGCAACTAAACGGGAGTAGCGCTATGGGCTTTATTCCCCTTGGACGACATACCGCTGTAACCCTTAAGGGACAATGGCCGTCTCCTTCGTTTATCGGCAGGTTCTCTCCGGAGTCAACTATTGATAAAGCGCAGTTTAGCGCTTCCTGGAATATTTTAAGTTTCAATCGTGAAATTCCGGACATGTGGTCGGATGACAATATGGTTCATTTGGGCGACACCTCTTTTGGCGTCAATCTTATTGAAACGGTTGATCATTATCAGCAAAATATGCGTTCGGCAAAATATGCATTGATGTTTATTGCATTGACCTTT
>Ga0123356_10007934_pt1 | contig 10565 bp, 6 predicted proteins | sample TergutEmb28metaG_2_FD_92546 | JGI IMG/M metagenome (GOLD analysis project Ga0123356, IMG submission 92546) | Embiratermes neotenicus P3 segment gut microbial communities from Petit-Saut dam, French Guiana - Emb289 P3 | ecosystem: Host-associated > Arthropoda: Insects > Digestive system > Gut ... | reverse complement strand
CGCGTTTGCCGATGGTGGGGGCGAGATCGGCTTCATCTCGTCGGTGACGCAGCCTTTCTGCGGTGATTGCTCGCGCGCGCGGCTGTCGTCCGACGGCGTGTTCTACACGTGTCTGTTTGCCACACAAGGCACCAGCCTGCGCGACCCGCTGCGCGGCGGCGTGAGTGATGAGCAGCTGCTCGAGCTGGTGCGCGATGTGTGGCTGCAGCGCCGCGATCGTTACAGCGAGCTGCGCGCGAGCCTGCCCGGCCAGACCACCGAGCAGCGCAAGGTCGAGATGTTCTACATCGGCGGCTGAAGCGCCCAAGCACGGATCTGATGACATGTCGCGCTCCGGTCTAACGCACCTTGACGCCCAGGATCGACCCACGATGGTCGATGTGGGCTCGAAGGAGGTCACGCATCGCACCGCGGTGGCGGAGGCCCGTGTGCTGCTGCCCAAAGAGGTTGCCCTGGCGCTACGCGAGAGCCATCACCGCACGAAGAAGGGGCCCGTGTTCGACACGGCGATCGTCGCCGGCGTGATGGCCGCGAAGCGCACGCATGAGTTGATCCCGTTCTGTCATCCGCTGGGGCTTGAGCGCTGCACTGTCGAGATCGAGGAGCCGGTGGATGGGGAGATCCTCATCCGTTGCCAGGTCTCCGTGCACCACAGGACCGGTGTGGAGATGGAGGCGCTCACCGGGGCCACGGTCGCTGCGCTGACGATATACGATATGTGCAAGGCGCTCTCTCACGACATCGAGATTGCGAGCGTGCGCTTGCTCGAGAAGTCAGGCGGCAAGCGCGATTTCAAGCGTTCCTGAGGGCAGGTACCGACATGTCCAGCTCCCCTCCTCTCGTGCCGGTCTACGGCCTGGTGCTCGCCGGCGGCCGCAGCACCCGCATGCACCGGGACAAGGCCGCGCTGCGCTATCACGGGCGCACGCAGCTCGAGTGGGCCATGGAGTTGATCGAGCCGCACGTCGAGCGCGCCTTCGTCTCGGTGCGCGCCGAGCAGCGCGATGATCCGATGCGCGCACGCTTCGAGCAGATCGTGGATACCCAGGAGAGCCTCGGGCCGATCGCCGGCATCGTGGCCGCTCAGGCGCGCTACCCGCAGGTCACGTGGCTGGTCCTGGCCTGCGATCTGCCCTTCCTGGATGGCTCAACGCTCGAGCATCTGCTCAAGGCACGGGCCGCTCACCGCCAGGCCACCGCTTACCGCTCCAGCCACGATGGCTTGCCGGAACCGCTATGCGCCCTCTACGAGCCCTCGAGCCGGGAGGCGCTCATCGCCTACATCGCAGCCGGCAAGACCTGTCCGCGCCAGTTCCTGGTGGGGAGCGACGTTGAGCTCCTGCAGCAGCCACGCCCGAGCTCGCTCGATAACATCAACACCCCTGAGGAGTACGGCTCCGCCCTGGCCACGCTCAGGCCCGGGGCGGACAGCGAGGTCAAGCAGATCAAGGTGCAGTACTACGCCTTGCTGCGTGAGCAGGCCGGCCGCAGCCATGAATCGATCCTGACGAAGGCGCGCAGCCCGCGTGAGCTGTACGAGGAGCTCAAGACCCGCTACCCGTTCTCGCTCGCCCCGCAGATGCTGCGAGTTGCCGTCAACGCCGACTTCGGGGAATGGTCGCAGCCGCTCGCTGATGGAGACTCGGTCGTGTTCATCCCACCGGTGGCTGGCGGTTGATGGCCTTGGGGTTCTAGCAAGGAGCTGTACGGAACATGGCCCATTTTCGCTTCGCTCGAACCTCGATCGACGCGACTGCCCTGCGCGGGGAGCTCGCCGATCCCGCGTGCGGCGGCTACGCTTCCTTCGAGGGCTGGGTGCGGGATCACAACGAGGGCTTGAAGGTAAGGCACCTCGAGTACGAGGCATTTGAGCCGCTTGCGATCAAGGAGGGCGAGCGGATCATCGCCGAGGCCATCGCCCGCTTCGGTATCGCGCACGCCGCCTGCGTGCATCGCATCGGCGACCTCGCGATCGGGGAGATGGCCGTATGGGTGGGGGTGACTGCCCGGCACCGGCACGAGGCCTTTGTGGCGTGCCGCTACATCATCGATGAGGTCAAGCACCGCATTCCGATCTGGAAGAAGGAGCACTACGAGAACGGCGACTCGGGCTGGGTGAACTGCGAGCGCTGCGCGGCGCCCGCTGCGGTCACGAGCGAGCCTGCTCATGCGGTCGCTCACGTGCACCGACATGACCATGCTGATCACTCCCACCACGCCAGCAGACCGCAGAGTGCTGACTACTCGCGCCAGATGGCGCTGAAGGAGGTGGGTGCCGCCGGTCAGGCGAGGCTGCGCGCCAGCCGAGTGCTGGTTGTCGGGTGCGGCGGGCTGGGTGTTCCGGTCATTAGCTACCTGGCCGGAGCCGGAATCGGGCACCTCGGGCTAGTCGATGGCGATGCGCTCGAGGCCTCGAACCTGCACCGCCAGACCCTGTATGCGCTGGCCGATGTCGGTGAGCCAAAGGCACGGCTGGCCGCCGCAAGGGTCAAGGCCCTGAATCCCGAAGTTCAGGTGCAGGCCCATGCGCTGCGCCTGGATGCCGCCTCCGCCCCCGGCCTCATCGAGCAGCACGATCTCGTCATCGACTGCACGGATAACTTCGCAACCAAGTTTTTGCTGAATGACCTGTGCGTGCAGCTGGGCAAGCCGGTCATCTTCTCGAGCGTGTACCAGTACGAAGGTCAGCTGCAGGTCGTGCGTCCGGAGCGTGGCGGCGCCTGTCTGCGCTGCATCTGGCCCGAGGCTACTCGCGACGGCATCGTGGGCAACTGCGCCGAGGCCGGCGTGCTGGGCCCGGTGCCCGGCCTCTTCGGCAGCCTGCAGGCGCTTGAAGCCCTGAAGCTGCTGCTGGGTCTGCCCGGACAGCTCGGTGAGGAGCTCCTGGTCCTGGATCTGCTCACGATGTCGGTTGCGCGCGTGCGCACCCGGCGCGCTGACAGCTGCCCCGAGCATGCACGCCGCGACCGCGGCGCGCGCTGGCCGGAGCAGACTACCGCGGAGTCCCCGATCGAAGTGCGGTTCGACTCGCTTGATCAGGCCCTCGAGGCAGGGTTCGAGGTCATCGACATCCGCGAGCCGGGCGAGCTAGCAAGCACGCCGGCGCCGGGGGCGGCACGGCTGCGCCATGTGCCCATGGCCGAGCTTCTGCACGGCAGCCCAGCATTCGAAGTCTCCGGCCAGACGCTGCTCATCTGTGCGACCGGCCGGCGAAGCCTCGCGGCGGCGCAGGAGCTGCGCGCCCGGGGGCAGCGCTCGGTCTACTCGTTACGCGGCGGCCTGGCCGGCCTCGCGTCTGCCGCGCAAGCTCCCGCCGCAAGCCAGAGCCTCCAGTGACCGAGAGCTAGGCGCCTCTCCCGGTGAAGGCATCACGGTGCCGCGCGTTGTCGGCGCGGACCGCGAATGGTTCTGTCACGTTGCTGGGTGAGAATTCCTGCTCGCGCGCGCGGTCTAGTTAGGCACGCCGCGCTTGATGACGAAAGCTGCCCGGCATCGGGCTTCAAGCAGCCGCAATTTGCAGAGCTGGAAGGGGTTTCATTCATGACCGTGCGCGTCCGTGACTGGCGCTATGATGTAATCGCGCTCGGCGCGGTCGCCGTGCTCCTCACGGTCGTGTTCTCTGTCACGTCGCTTGATATCGCGGCGGCCAGGCTCTTCTACAGTCCGCAGCCCCTTGATCACTGGCCGCTCGCCAGCAAGGCGCCCTGGTCAGTGCTCTACCAGATGGCATCGTGGATCACTGGAGCGCTGCTGCTCTCGGGGCTGGCAGCGCTCGGGGTTGGCTTGCTGCGCCGGAACGCCAGCGCCAGGCGCTACGGCGTGTTCATACTGCTGGCGGTCGCGCTCGGACCAGGGCTCATCGTCAACGCAATATGCAAGGACCACTGGGACCGGCCGCGCCCACGCGACATCGTGCAGTTCGGTGGAGCTGCCCACTATGTGGCGGCACCGCTCCCGGGTGAGGGAGGTGCCTCCTTCCCGTGCGGCCACTGCTCAGTGGCATTCCTGTGCGCCGCCGGCTGGTGGATCTGGAGACAGCGCCGCCCTTATCTCGCGGCCGCGTCGCTGGCGACCGGCCTGATCGGGGGCGCCGCGATGGGAATCTGCCGCATGAGCGCGGGCGCGCATTTCCTCTCGGACGTCCTCTGGTCCGCGCTCATAGTGCTGGGGGTCGCCCATCTGCTCTATCACTACGTGCTGCGCATCCCTGTCTACGAAGCGATTGATCAGGGAGTGCTCACGGCGCAAGCCCCTGGCACGCGGCCGCTCTGGCAGAAGGTCCTCACCGCCTGCGGCGCCCTGCTGGTCCTGGCCGCGCTGCTGGCGACTCCGCACAGCATCCAGCTGGCCGATGAGATCCAACTCGCACCGCGCCCGCCGCGGATACTCGAGGTGACAGCGCGAACGGCCAATGTCGAGGTCATCCTGACCGATTCCCCCGCGACCCTGGCGGAGGTCTCCGGTGAGCTGCATGGTTTCGGGCTGGTGACCGACCGCATCCGCGCGCATGCGCAGCTCGATGCCGCTCCGACGGCAACGCTGCGCTACGAGGTCCAGCAGAGCGGCTGGTTCATCGGTCTGGACGGCGCCGTGACAGTCCGCATGCCCGCAGCGGAGCTGCAAAGAGTCACCGTGCATATAAGCCGCGGCACGATCAAGGTGACCGACACCACGCGCGACGGCGCGGCAAGCAGCGGCAAGCTGTGTCTTGATCTGCAGACTGCAGCAGGGCGCGTGCTGGAAAGCCCGCCGGAGCGCTTTGCAGGCGTGGCGAACTGCAGAGGCCCCTTCCAGGCACGACGGGCTGCGCTCCCGCCACCAGGGGCCACATCCGGCAATGCGGGCCCTCGCCTACAAGCTACGCCGGACTCCAGCTGACACCAGGGCGAACGCCCTGTTCCGCAGTTCACTTTGTCCGCGCGCCCCGGCGGCGCCCGACTCAGGCGCATCCCTCCCCCCTCGCCTGCTGCAGAGCTTGCGGGCGGGGCGGACCTCAGAGCGTCCGCCCCGCGCGTGCGGCTTCCTCTGCCCTTTCTCCCTCCCTTGAACTTTAGAAGCTGACCGTCGCCCGGGCGTAGTAGAAGCCGCCGTCTATCCCGAAGGGCGAGAACGACGGGTAGTGGCCCACGCTGGTGTAGTCGTCGGCGTTGAACTCGCGCGTGAGGATCGTGCTGTTCAGGTTCGGCGGATAACGGTTGAACAGGTTTAGCGCCCCGACGTTGATCGCCACGTGCTTGTTGAAGTGGTAGGCCAGGTCGAGATTGGTGATCGGCGTGAAGGGGATCGTGTCACGGAAGTACTGGGGAAGGTTCGTCGCGTTGTCGCCGTCGTCGTTCTCGTAGTCCCAGGACTGACCGTAGAGCTTCTCCAGGAGGTTGACCGTCAGCTTCTCGTACGTCCAGGTGAAACCCAGGTCCACCACGTATGTCGGGTTTTGCGTGGTGACCTCAGACAGTGCTGTCATGTCATATAGCGGCACACCTGGCAAGGCCGGCAGCGACGGCGGCGTGTTGGTGAGGCGGGTCTCATCGTAGGTCGCCGCAATGGTCCAGTCGACATGCCCGAAGGGGTAGTCTGTCGGGATCTTGAAGGTGAGATCAGCGCCGCGGGTACGGGTATCGAGGCCATTGGAGAACACCGCTATGCCGGTCGTGCCGGTCGCGAGCACGCGCGGGTCGAGCTCATTGCCGCTGGCATCGATTGCCGCGTTCACGATGGGCGCGGTGGGCGAGGGCACGCCGTTGACATTGCCAAAGATCTCACCCGAGCCGGCGATCCGGTTCGAGATCGCGATCTGATACAGATCCAGGGTAGCCATCACTCTCGGCAGCGGCCGCCACACGATGCCGACACTGTAGTTCAACGACTTCTCCGCCTGCAGGCCGTTGCCCAGGCCAACGACCTTGCCGGCTGCCGAGTTCGGCGGCAGCTGCACCTCGGCGGTGCTCGGGCCCACGTTGGTGGAAGTGTAGTACTCCTCCGCCAGGGTGGGAGCGCGGAAGCCGTTGCTGCCAGTCGCGCGGATTCCAAACTCTGGTGTCAGGTCGTATTTCAGCGATAGCTTGCCGGCAGTCGCATCGCCGAAATCACTGTAGTGCTCAAAGCGCACGGCGGCATCGAACCGCAGCGCCTGGGTCAGCTTGCCGGCGAAATCGAGATAGCCTGACTTGGCCGTGCGGCTGTGCTCGCCGGCCGATGTGGGCGCAAAGCCCGGGTAGGACTGCGCGCCGCCGTCCTGCCAGGAGTCCGGGATCCCGGCGCCAATCTGGTAGGTCTCGCGCCGGTACTCGAGCCCGAGGGCTACGTTGAGCGGCCCAGCCAGGCCGACGTCGAGGTCGCGATTGAGGTCGAGATTCGAGGTCCACTGTGTCGCCTTGAGGAAACCGTCGTAGAAGTCAGACGGGGTCGGCAAGCCGTTCACGGGATAGGAGTTGCCGATCGAGTCGTTCGTGTACAGATCGAGCTTGTCCGCGCCGTAGCTGCTCGAGAGATCCCAGCTGAAGCCGGCCGCGATCCCCTTGATGCCGCCGGTGACCTGCCAGTCCTTCTCCGCGGTCGCCTCCTGGGGATTGAAGCCGAAGGGGTAGGGGTAGGTCGTGACGTTAGTCGTGGGGTCCGTGTAGCTGATGCGATCTGGCTGGCGGTAGTTCTCGTACGAGGCGGCGAGCTTGTTGCCGTAGCTGCCGAAGGCATAGATCTCAGTGCCGCCCTCCAGCGGCAAGCCGCTGTTGAACATCGCCAGCTTGGTGTGGGTCTCCGCATCGCCGAAGATGTGATTCAGGTAGGGATAGCCTGGGATCTGCAGCATGTTCGAGTTTGGATAGGTCCCGATGTCCTGGAACGCTCGCGGATCGGGGGCCCCCACATCGCTGTGCCCGTGGTTGTGGTCAGAGCCGGTGAGATTGAAGTAGGCGCCCTCGTAGGGCTCGAGCCCCACGTGACCGTCGTAGTCCGTGGTCTTGCCGCCGCCGTTGAAGTACTGACCGTAGGTGCCGCTCACGTCACCCCCGGAGCTGTCCTTCTTCAGGATGATGTTGATCACACCGGCGATGGCATCGCTGCCGTACTGGGCTGCAGCGCCGTCGGTGAGCACCTCGATGTGATCGATGGCATCGAGCGGGATGAAGTTCAGGTCTACCCCGGCGCCGCCCTGATATGGCGAGCCCTCGTCGACCGCGAGGTTGGCCGTCGTGTGGCGGCGCTTGCCGTTGATCAGCACCAGCACCTGGTTGGGGCTCAGACCGCGCAGGCGCGCGAGCAGGGTCTGGCCGGCCATGTCAGCGCCGAAGGCCTCCACGGTGAGCGAGGGCACAATCTGCGCAAGCGTCGACATCAGATCAGGGTTGCCAGCGGCGGCCTTGAGCGCATCGGTGCTCAGGATCTGGATCGGCGATGGGCTGTCCGCCGCGATGAGACCCGAGGTGCGCGTGCCTGTCACGACCACCTCGCTGATCGGGGTGCTCTCGCTGCCTGCCGGAGCCTCCGCGGCGGCATCGGCCGCCCCACTTGCGTGCGACGCACCCGCGGCGAGCACAGCCGCCACGTACATCGACACGATGTGACGTCTCCCGTTTGAACTCGCTTGCATGACCTGACTCTCCCAAAGGCAAATATGTTCTCGTCTGGAAGGCCCCCGGCTCGTGGCGGTCACAAGTCCTTGAAGGCGACTCCCCCGTCTTGTTGTGGCGCCGCTGCGCTACAGACCCTGGCAACCTTGCAATAATTTGGCCAGCTCACGTCCGATTGTTGTGTCTGTGTAGGAGAGGCACATTGGCCTAGCGAATAACATATTGATTTATATTAGCTATTTGCCCATTTCCTGCCTGTCGCTCAAACCGCGACGGGAAGTCACGGCAGGCCCTCGCACCATGGCGGGGCGCGAACCGCGGGCGCATGCAGTGCATGCAAGCAACACACCTGCTCCGCAATGAGGCCGATGCAACGATGTCCGTCACACCATGGGGCAGCGTGCGGCCGCGGGGTGCGCGCGTGACCTCTCAGTGAAGCAACACGCCAACCCCGCTCGTTGCTGGAGCAAAATGCTGGGCCGGACGCCCCTCAGGGGGCCTTCTGCGCCTTCGCCGCGCCCACCTTCTGTGCGAGCACGACTTCTATCTCAACCAGCACGCCTGGCGAGGCGAGGCCCGCCACCTGCACGGCGGAGCGCGCGGGCAGCCGCGGCTGCTCGACGGTACCGAAGTATTTGGTATAGCCGTCCATGAATCCCTTGAAATCCATCTTCCCGGTGGCGGGGTCCCCCACCAGGAAGACATTCATCTTGACCACGTCACCGAAGCCGAGCCCCAGGCTGGTGAGTGACTCCTGCATCTTGGTAAGAACGGAGAGCGTCTGCGTCTTCGTGTCTCCCCAGTACTCAGGGGTACCCTCCGGCGCGCTCCTGTTGGCCGGGTCGGGAGTCGTGCCGCTGTGGAAGATCAGCTTGAAACCCGCCGGCACCTCCACCGCGCGTGCGATTGGAAACTTGCTGCCCCCGGGTAGCGGGTCACGCACGATGTCGGCCGCCTGTATCCGGCCGGCCGCGAGGGCCACCACGGCTGCAAGCACGGCAAGGCCTCGGCCACTTCTGCTCATCCCAGCATCTCCTGTTGAGTTTCATCTAGCTCGCAAGCAGCGCCTGCGGGGCGCTGCGTCGCTTCAGCTGCAGTGCGAGCTATTCAAGCGACATGCCAGAGGAGCGGTCGCGACCGGGCTGTGTGCCGAAATACGCCATGCAGCGGCCTTTGCACCCAGCCGGAGGGATCGATCCGAGCCCCGATCGAGCGCGGCGGCGCACCTGGAGGGTGCACCGGGCTCAGGTCCCTGCCCGCGGGAGTGCATCGAGAAGTCAGCGCCTTGAGGAAGGGACAGGTCTGTAACGGCCTTTCAGGAGCCAGTGGTGGCTTTATCGGGCATGCAGGCTGCGCGGGACGCCCATCTCCGGAAGCCAGCGCGCAGCAGCGGCCGCCCGGAGGTGCCGGGCCGGCATGACCGGGCTACCTCGCCCCGTCAAACCTCATCACCGGGATCGCACCAGTGGCGGATTCACCTGCATGCCGGGATGCCGCTTGCTTCGCTCACGCGCTGGTGTGGACGATCGCAAGTTGTGACCGGGATACTGCTGGCGTCAGCGTCGAGATACCGCCGTTGCAAGGACGCTCAGGAAGGTCTCGCCTCTGTGACGGCCGATCCTCACGATCAAGCGTGCGCGAGCGCAGCTTGCACGCGAGCCGGAGAGAGTGGCACACGCCGCATGCGCACGCCGGTCGCATCCCAGAACGCATTGGCGACGGCTGCCGGTATGCAACGCATCGTCGGCTCGCCGGCGCCTGACGGCGCAACCTCCGTGCTGTTGATGAGCACAACGTCGATCGACTCCGGAGCGTCGCGCATCTCCAGGATCGGGTAGCTCGCCCAGTCGATGCTCTGCACACGGCTGCGGTCGAAGCGTACCTCCTCGAACAAGGTCCGCGAGAGGCCCTGAACCACATTCCCCTCGATCGTCTGCCGCAGCGATTGCGGGTTGATGATGAGCCCACAATCATGCGCGACGGTGAACCTGCGGGCCCAGATCCGTCCATCCCTGGGATAGACCTCGATGTCAGCAACAACGGCGACGATTGTGTCGCCGCGTTGCGCGTACGCAAAGCCCCTGCCGTGGAGCACCTTGGCGTGCAGCGGCCGCTTGCCATGCGCTGGATACTTGCGTGTGACCCAGGCCGCCTTCTGAGCAGCCGCCTTGACGACCGCAGCGTCGCGAGGAGCGCTGATGTACTGCAGCCGGAAATCGACAGGATCGGCCTTCACAGCGATGGCGATCTCGTCGATGAATTGCTCGCTGCCGAAGTGCACCTCCGGGCCCAGAGGATCGCGCAAGTGCGAGGTGCGCAGCGGTGAGCACCGCGCAAGGAGCGGCGGCACCACTTCCCAGGCGAGCAGCTTCGCAGGGAAGGCATAGCTCTCGGACGGTGTCCCCAGGCCGACACCGGGATTCAGGGGCATGCCAAGGGTCATGCCGGCGAGGCAATCCCGGGGGTCGGCCTCGTTGAACAGCACGTTGACCCGCGAGAGGCCCTTGGAAACGAACTCGTAGGCAAGCACCTTGCCGGCGCTGTCCAGCGCGGCTCGCGCGCGATGCACGCACGCAGCGCCCTTGGGGTCCCACGCCGTCCCGTCCGAGCGCATGCCCTGCACTCGCACCGGCCGACCCGTCAGCTTCGACAGGTAGGCAGCATCCAGGGCAGCATCGCCGGCATCATTGCGACCGTACGAGCCGGGCCCCATCACCCAGATGCCGCGCACCTTCTCCGGCGGCAACCCGAGGAGCTTCGCGACACCATCCCGGGTGGCATGCGGCTTCTGCGAGCCCGTCCAGATCGTCGCCTCGCCGTCCGTCACGTCCGCCACGGCGCACGCCGGCCCCATGCTGGCATGCGATTGCAGCGGCCAGTGATACTCCGCCTCGATGACCCGCGCGGCCGACCTGAACGCCGACTCGAGATCTCCCTGCCTCACGGGCTCCTCGCGCTTCAAGACAGGCGCGCCGCGAATGTGACCGTGCAAGGCGT